>ENA-OOWN01002002-OOWN01002002.1-human-gut-metagenome-genome-assembly--contig:-NODE-2002-length-13403-cov-3.565178_pt1 | contig 13403 bp, 16 predicted proteins | sample MGYA00241406_ERZ501319 | MGnify/ENA primary metagenome ERZ501319 (study PRJEB25962, sample SAMEA2042734) | human gut metagenome | biome: human gut; feature: human-associated habitat; material: faeces... | reverse complement strand
GGAACAGCAGGTAGCGACGCTCGGCAAGCAGATCGAGAAAATTCAGAATCAGCAGGTCGCTGTGGCGGCTATCGAAAAGATTGAATCGAAGCCCATTCCCTTCTCTACCAAGATTGCCGTGGAGCGTGAGGATTTTGAACACCTGTCTACGCTTGCGAAGAAGTACGTTGCAGCCGAGAAAAAGGAATCCAAGTTGCAAAAGGCATTGGATGCAGCAAACAGACTGATTGCAAAGCTCAAAGCAGAGATCACCGGTCTGAAACAGGAGCTTTCCGAGTACAAATCCGTTCGCAGCAAGCTCCGCACATCGGATCTGGAACGCGAAAACGCAGAGCTTCGCGGGAAAGTTCAACGCTATGAGGACGTAATCCAGCGCAATAACCTCTGGCATTTCTTCCGTCCGCACAGAGAAAAAGTGGCAACGCGTGAAGATGTCCGCTGATACCGTATTGAACTGAGAAAAGCGGATTTTACCGAATGGGAGCGTCCAGATCGAGCAGCGTATCATTTGGGCGCTCTCCGTTCAAAAATCAGCCTGTTTTTACAGGTGCAGAACTGCGAAAAAATCATGAAAACGCGCCTGTTTTTGCAGAACAGGCAGAAACGGAGACAATATGAAAACCGGACTGACCAAGCGGCAGAAAACGACCTGCATCTATTTTGACGAAGCCAGCAAAACCGTTGAAATTCAGACGCATAATACCGCGCTCAAAAAGCGGTTAGTGAAGTACGCGGCAGAGTACCCCGACTTGTGCAGGCAGACCGACGACGATGAACAGGGCGGGCTGACCTTCGAAATCGACCGCAGGCGATTCGCTGTCCGTTTGACTGCGCCGTATTCGGATGAGCGCCGAAAGGCGGCAAGTGAACTTGCCAAGAAGAATGGACTGAAAGGACGAGTATAAACCACATCAGGCACAACCGCCCACAGGAGCTTGGATGCTCCTGCGGGCGACTTTTTTCTTTGCAAAGAACATCTCACGTTCTGAGGAGATTATCTTGCGAACATCGTCGTTTTGTGCTATAGTATAATCAGTCTAAACTTGGAACGGAGAATTGCGATGCCTATTTCCTACGATAAGCTCTGGAAGCTGTTGATCGATAAGAAAATGAACCGGACGGATTTGAAAGATGCCTCCGGTATCAGCTTCAATGTGCTTGCCAAAATGGGAAAAAACGAAGCTATATCAATGGAGAGTTTGTATAAGATTTGCGCTGCATTAGATTGCGGTATTGGCGACATAGTGGAGTTTATAAATGATGAAAATGATTGACCATGTTTGTGCAGCTACGGTCGAGTATATTGACCACATGCCAAAGTCCAAAAGAAAGAAATATGGGCAGTTTTTCACAAGCAAAGAAACTGCCGTTTTTATGGCAGGGCTTTTTTCGATTCCTGAAGGTCACACTTCTCTCAGCATCCTCGATCCGGGTGCTGGCTCAGGAATTCTTTCGGTTGCACTCCTTGAACGACTGGAGTCAAATACTGAGATTGACACCATAGAGTTGGTCTGCTACGAAAATGATTCCAACATTGTGGACTTGTTGCGTTCAAATTTGGAGTGGGCGTGCAGCCATACAACGAAAAAAATATCTTTTAGAATTGTAACTGATAACTATATCCTTAGTCAAATGCTTGATTACAATAGCATGCTGGGTGCAAATCCGGATGCAGATAAGTTCGATATGGTTATTGGCAATCCGCCTTATATGAAAATTGCAAAAGATGCGCCAGAAGCCACCGCAATGCCAGATGTATGTTATGGTGCGCCTAACCTATACTTTTTGTTTGCGGCTATGAGCATGTTCAATCTCAAGGCGGACGGAGAAATGGTGTATATCATCCCTCGCTCATGGACATCCGGTGCGTACTTTAAACAATTCCGTAAACGTTTCTTTGAAGAAGGCGCATTAGAACATATCCATCTATTTGTCAGCAGGGATAAAGTATTTGAGAAAGAAAGTGTTTTGCAAGAAACTATCATCATTAAAGCAAAAAAGACACAGAACAAGCCAAATACGATTACTATTACGACTACACAGAGTAATGCTGACTTCTCTAATCGAACTGTTTTTGATGCTCCTTATTCTACAGTAGTAAACGGTGATGAGTCCTATGTCTATCTGGTAACGAGCACCGAAGAAGTCCAAACTCTGAATGAGCTGAACCGATGGACAGATACCCTGCCTGACATTGGGTTAAAAATGAAAACAGGGTTAACGGTTGATTTCCGGAACCGTGAAGCCTTACGTGATTCAGCAGAAGATGATGCAGTTCCACTGTTTTATTCGCAGCACATTCAGGATGGAAAGGTAGTATTTCCTGCTGGAAAGGAACATGAGTACATCGTTACTGAACAGCGCGGACTTCTGCAGGAGAACACTAACTACTTGTTCGTGAAGCGTTTTACAGCAAAAGAGGAACATCGCCGCCTGCAGTGTGGTGTGTACTTAGCTAGAAAGTATCCTGAATATGTGGAGATCAGCACACAGAATAAAATCAATTTTATCAGCGGACTCCGCGAGTTATCGGAGTGTGTTGTCTATGGACTCTATGTGCTATTCAATTCCACGTTGTATGACAGCTACTATCGCATCTTGAACGGATCTACACAGGTGAACTCCACCGAGATCAATTCCATGCCAGTTCCACCTATGAATACGATTGAAGCGATGGGAAAAGAATTGATCCGTGTTAGAGATATGTCGGAAGCAACTTGTGACAATATTTTGAGGAGCTATATATGAGTAAATTAGAGGAAGCAAAAGAAATTTTGAGTTCACTAAAAGTCCCAGCAAAACAGCAAAACGGTATGTGTTGCTGTGTATTGCTTGCAATGGCTAACCTAACAGAAGAACAGGCATGGGGTTCTGCCGCAAATAATTGGATTCGGATTCACGATGTCATTGCGTTCGCAAACAGCAATTACGGAACAACCTATGCAGAGAATAGCCGCGAAACCTTCCGCAAACAAGCCATGCACCACTTCAGAAATGCAGCATTCATTGAGGATAATGGTAAGGCAACCAACAGTCCTAATTACCGATATCGCTTAACGGATGAGATGCTGCACTTGATTCAGAGCTTTGGCACGGCGGACTGGGAGAGAAGCTTGGCGCGTTTTATGGAAAATCATGACTCACTTGTTGACCTCTACGCCTTTAAACGGACAATGAGAAAAATGCCTGTAAAAATCAATGGTGAAGACTTCACATTTTCGCCGGGCAAGCACAACCAACTGCAAAAAGCAATTATCGAGGAATTTGCGCCCCGTTTCGCGCCCAACTCCGAGTGCCTGTACGTTGGGGATACCACAGAGAAAGACTTGGTTAAGAACGTGGACAAGCTCCGTGCTTTGGGCTTTGAAATAACGTTGCACGACAAGATGCCCGATGTTGTTCTCTACGCTGAAGACAAGGATTGGCTATACTTTATCGAATCGGTTACATCCGTTGGACCGATGGAGCCTAAGCGTATCAAAGAACTCGAGGAAATGACGACTGGTGTTAAGGCTGGGAAAATATATGTTACGGCATTCCTGGACTTCAAAACGTTTAAGCAGTTCTCAGAATCCCTTGCATGGGAAACAGAGGTTTGGATTGCCGATATGCCGGATCACATGATTCACCTGAACGGTGATAAATTTTTAGGGCCAAGATGATAAAGAGGAGGCAAAAATGGGAAAATTGATTGAGCAAGGTTCTTTTCAAACGTATGCGGATGTTCGTCTAAATGAGGCAAGGTCAACCATTAATGAATATTCGCTATACACCAGAAAGACCACCGTTTTTATTTCACATAAGCATGATGAGCTCCAAGATCTTAAAGGTGTACTTGGTTTTTTGCAAAAGCAATACGATGTGAAAGTGTATATCGACAGCCAAGATCCTTCAATGCCCAAAATTACCACAGCAACGACCGCGGCTAATTTGAAGGCTCGAATTAAAAAATGTGACAAATTTATTCTGCTTGCTACAAATGCTGCGATAGACTCCAAGTGGTGTAATTGGGAGCTTGGATACGGTGATGCTCAAAAATTCAAAGCCCATATCGCACTGTTCCCGTTGAAGCCAAAGGGTAGCTACGACTATCTGTATAAAGGGGCAGAGTATTTGTCACTTTATCCATATATCTGTTATGAAGATGGTACGGACAAATATGATAACGGTGCCTATATTCAAAAAGGATATTATGTAGCAACACCGGAAAACGGAAAGTTAAATTATCAAACATTGGCACATTGGTTTTTATCCAGATAATTAGGAAGGGGAATATCTATGGCGCGTAGGGTGTTTTTTAGTTTTCATTACGATAACGACATTAACCGTTCAATGACTGTCCGCAATAGTTGGGTTACTCAGGGCAAAGAGGCTGCTGGCTTCATTGATAAGGCGGAATTTGAGCAAATTAAGAGACAGGGAGATACGGCTGTCCATGACTGGATTGATAAGCAACTTGAAGGAACATCTGTAACAGTAGTCCTAATCGGAAGTGAAACTCTGAAGCGTCCTTTTGTACAATATGAAATTTGTAAAAGTCTGCAAAGGGGCAATGCTGTAATAGGCGTACATATAAATGCTATTAGGGATATGCGTACTTTGTCTACCTCCTTTAGAGGTAATACTCATGAGGTAATAGGACATTATGACGATAATTCCCCGGCGTACTTTGACAGCATTGCTGATGGCATCTATGATTATGTTGCAGATAATGGATATTCTAACATGGGAATATGGATTGAGAATGCTGCAAGGAAACATGGATAATAACACGCAGAAAGAGGTGTATTATGAATAGAGAGGTTTCTTCTTTTGTTGACAAATATGTAAAAGAAATCAAAGCCAACAATGCTGCTATGTTTATTGGTGCGGGATTTTCAAAAAGCGCCGGATATGTTGATTGGAGGAACCTCCTTAGAGGTGTAGCCGAAGACTTGGGACTCGATGTCGATAAGGAGTATGATTTAGTTTCTTTAGCGCAGTATTGCTATAATAAGAATGGAAACCGAAGTCTTATCAACGATACGATATTTAACGAGTTTTCAAAAGACAAAGATATCGATGAAAACCACAGAATAATTGCACGATTGCCGATTCTCACCTATTGGACAACGAACTATGATTCCCTGATTGAAGATGCACTGAATGATGCAAAGAGAATCGTTGACGTAAAGTATAGCAATAAACATTTGTCACTAACTAAGCCTCATAGAGATGCTATTGTTTATAAAATGCATGGGGATAAAAGCAATCCCGATGAAGCGATTCTGATAAAAGATGACTACGAGCAGTATTATAAAAAACATGCACAGTTTATTACAGCATTGAGTGGCGATTTGATTTCAAAAACTTTCCTTTTTGTTGGTTTTAGCTTTTCTGATCCGAATATTGATTATATATTAAGTAGAATTCGAATCGATTATGGCGGTCAGAATAACAGGCAGCATTATGCGATTATGCGGAAAGTTAGAGAGAATGATTATAATAATCACGCAGATTATGAGTATGCGCAGCGAAAGCATGATTTGTTTGTTGAAGATCTGAAGCGGTACAACATCCGAGTACTGTTAATCGATGAGTATTGTGAGATTACTGATATTCTAAATGAAATAAGCAAGAGGCTGAACCATAATAATATTTTCATATCTGGGAGTGCACAGATATATGGCGACTATACTGAAAGAGAAGCACTAGATTTTATTCAGTTATTGAGCAAACAACTGATAGCGCAGGACTTTAGTATTATTTCTGGTTTTGGCTTGGGAGTAGGAAGTTCTGTGATAATTGGTGCACTACAAGAAATATATATGCATAAGAAAAGTGCACACGAAGATCGACTGTTATTGCGCCCATTCCCCCAAGGAATTGAAGATGACACTACAAGGCAAATCCTATGGAAAAAGTATCGAGAGGATATGATTTCCCGTGCAGGTGTATCGATTTTCTTATTTGGAAATAAATTGAGTGATGCCGATGTTGTTCTGGCTGATGGAATGAAATCCGAATTAGAAATTGCTGAAAAAATGCACAATTTAATTGTGCCAGTTGGATGCACTGGGTACGTTGCACAAGATATTTGGAACACAATTAACAAAGATTTGTCAGCTTTCAATACCAATGTTGACGACACGTTAATTGCTGCATTTACTAAATTAAACATTAAATCAGACGGCCAGAACTTAGTTAATGATATAATTTCATTTATTGAGTTATTTAAGAACGGAAAATATAGTCCGGTATGATAAATTCAAAGGAGGCAACATGGCACATAAAACTTTTATTTCATATAAGTGGAGCGAAGCTCAGAAACTTAGAGATGATATTATTACTGCCCTTGGGGAAGATGCAACCTACTATAAAGGAGAAACAAGTGAATCTCCGGATTTGACGGATACATCGACAGAGAATATTAAGAAAAATCTGAGGGATATGATGTACGATACATCAGTTACCATTGTGATTATTTCGCCAAATATGAAAAAGAGCAAGTGGATTGACTGGGAGATTGAGTATTGCCTAAAAAGCATTACTCGAAAAGACCGAACATCACATACAAATGGTGTAGTCGGAATTATTATGAAATATAATGGGGGTTATAGCTGGTTTAAAACAACTACTGCAAAGGATGATGGATGTAGCTCTTCATCGTACAGAGAAGATCTAGTATATGATATAATTAATGACAACCGTTTTAATCAAAATCCGAAAAAATACAGTTGCAATACATGTAAAACTGTGGACGCCCTTACAGGTTCTTATATCGCATATGTAGAAGAGGAAACATTTCTTTCTAATCCTACTAAGTACATTAATAACGCATATGACAAAAGTGAAAACGATGCCGCAGGATACGATCTTGTAAAGCAACGGTAAATTGACATAGTAAAAAGGATGGTGAACTACAGTAATTATGGTCTGCATCCGTGGCAACGCCATGGCAACAAAAAATCAGATAACCCTTGTTACCTGAATAATGAAAGTAATACAAATAACCTGTGCTAAATCCCATAAGCAAACTTGTTTAGAATAGGCTTGGCGGGAGCGAGTGGGAATAAAAAACGAAAGCCAAAAAGTCCAGTCATACCAACGGTTTTCCGGTTTCGCCCACCCGTTTTGATAACACTTTGATAACACTTCTTCCAAGTGCCATTATTCTGAAATTCCGAGGGTTTCGGGGTTACAGATGATTTCCGGCGGCTTGGACGAAGCACAGAACCATATTTTAAGCCCGTACCGATGGGTCTACATCGGTACGGGCTTTTTGTCGTTCTGGGTTATTTATCATCTTTCAGCCGGCCTTTGAAAGCTTTCAACATCACATCGCTGAGCTGCTGGGACGGCACTTTCACATAGCCGGAGGCTTCGTCATATTTCGGGTAGTTATAACGCCATTTGTCGTAGTCCTCCCGGTTGATTTCGCCGTTGCGACATTTTTCGGCCTGTTCAGCCCACGCAGTGAGCATTTCGGATAGCTCGGCAGCGTCCTTCCCCTTCCGAGGGTCAACACGCAGGGAAACGCCGTTCTCGCCGGTGTCCACCGTCAACCCGTAGCGATCCTCCAAGGTAAACAGGGTGTGCATCAGACCGAGATAGCTGTCGATGTCCGGCACGGACAGCGCCAGCGGCGAGACACCCAGCGCATCGGCTAGGTTCTCCGTCAACTCCGCCTTAGGCGTTCTGCTGCCGGACTCATACTGCGCCATACGGATGTCGGCGGTCTTTTCTGGGAAACCGACCACCTGCCCCAAGTATTTTTGCGTCATTCCCCGCAGATTACGGAAAAACCGAATTCTCTCACCAATTGCCATAGCGATTACGCTCCTCGTTTTGATACTGTGCAATCAGTATAGCATATGGATTTAAGTTATGTCAAGATAGCAAAAGCAAAAAAGTTAAATATTTTCCCGAAAGCCTCTTGACAATAGCAAATTCGCTTAGTATAATGACTATAGCAAATAGCGTTAAGTTTTTTGTAGACAACAGAATATCCGTCGTGCGTCACGGTAATGGCGTAACCGCTCGGGCAAATCGGAATGCGGTCAGAAAGTTCTCCGACAATAAACAAGAGAACTATAACCATACGAAAGGGGTGATGAAATGGAAAACACAAGCTTTATGAGAGTGGAGGAAGTAGCACAGGAATTGGGCGTTTCCAAATCCTACGCCTACAAGATCGTCCAGAAGCTGAATGAGGAGCTGAAAAGCAAAGGCTTTCTCACGATTTCGGGACGAGTGAACAGAAAGTATTTTATGGAACGTACCTGCTACGGTGCAGAAAGGAAGGAGTAAGCGCATTGGCAGTTTATAAGGAACCAAAAACCAACACTTGGCGGGTCATTTATCGGTACACGGATTGGAACGGAGAACGGAAGCAATCCCAGAAGCGTGGCTTTCAGACAAAACGAGAGGCACAAAGCTGGGAGCGAGAGCAGCTTAACAAATTGGGTTCCGACTTGGATATGACCTTCCGAAGCTTTGTGGAGCATTATGAGGAGGATCGGCGCAGCCACATCAAGGACAGCACTTGGGAGAGCAAGGAGCACATCATCCGTACCAAACTGCTCCCTTATTTTGGAAAACTCAAAATGAGCAACATCACCCCGCAGCAGATCGTTCGGTGGCAGAATGAGCTAATCAACTATCGTGACAAGGACGGGGCGCCCTACTCACCGGTGTATCTCAAAAGCATCTAGAATCAGATCAGTGCGATTTTCAATCACGCCGTCAAGTACTACAACCTGAGGGAAAATCCCTGCAAGAAAGCCGGGAATATGGGCAAGAAGAAAAATCGTGAAATGGCTTTCTGGACCAAGGAGGAGTATCTGCAATTCATTGATGCAATGATGGACAAGCCACTGTCGTTTTATGCTTTTGAGATGCTGTACTGGTGCGGCATCCGTGAGGGGGAGCTGCTGGCGTTGACCCCGGCGGATTTTGACTTTGATAAACGCACAGTCACGATTCTCAAGACATTCCAGCACACCGGTGGAAAAGACATTATTACCCCACCCAAAACAGAAAAGAGCAATCGCACAATCACTATACCACGCTTTCTTGCGGAAGAGATGCAGGAGTATTTGAAGATGCAGTATGACATTGGTCTGGATGACCGGATGTTCCCGGTCACAAAAAGCTATCTGTATCGGGAAATGCAGCGTGGCTGCCAAGAAACCGGCGTAAAACGCATTCGGATCCACGATTTGAGACATAGCCACATCAGCCTTTTGATTGAACAAGGTTTTTCTGCGGTTGCTATTGCCGATCGAGTAGGCCATGAAAGCATTGACATTACCTACAACTATGCACATCTGTTTCCCTCAAGGCAGACAGAAATGGCGGATAAGTTAGATATGGAAAGGGGTATTTAAGATGTCATCGAAAAACAGGGACGAGCATAATCGCTGGCGCAATAGGACGGTCGCCTTCCGGGTATCACCGGAGGAGGATGCTCAAATCGAACGCTATGTGCATCTTTCCGGGTTGACCAAGCAGGACTATATCACCCGGCGGCTCGCTCACAAGGATGTAGTGGTGCAGGGCAATCCGAGGGTTTACAAAGCACTGCGCGACCAGCTTGCCGCCGTGCTGGATGAGCTGCGGCGTATTAAGACGGGCGGCAGCGTAAATGACGAGCTGCTGGACCTAATTGAAATGATCGCTGATATTCTCGGCGGAATGAAGGAGGAAGCTGAATGAACAATGAAAAAGAAATGACCGCTCCCGTTGTATCTGTTGGCGCAGATACGGAGCAGTCATCCCAAAACCTTACTGACAATAGTTTAACCGATTTTGACCAGGATTTCAAGGGGGCTGACGATGATTTCTACCGGGAAATGCAAAGAAGAATGGCTCCGGACTATCTGGAAACGGTTTCCATGGAAACGCTCTATGACACCGCCTTTGACGGGCAGGAACCTCTGATTGATGGTTTGCTCTATCGGGGAGCCTATCTGCTGGCCGGTTCCCCAAAGGTGGGCAAGAGCTTTCTGATGGTGCAGCTTGCCTATCAAATCAGTACCGGAATGCCGCTTTGGGACTATAAGGTGCGAAAAGCGGGCGTTCTTTACTTTGCACTGGAGGATAACTACGCCCGATTGCAGCGGCGGCTGTACCGGATGTTTGGTGAGAAAGCTGCTAAAAACCTGTATTTCGCTACCCAATGTAAGACAGCAAATGGCGGGCTGGTAGAACAGATTCGCAGTTTTATGAAGGAACATCCTGAAACCGGCCTGATTATCATTGATACTCTCAAGCGCGTACGGGAGCTTGGCGGTCCGGAATACAGCTACAGCAGTGACTACGACATCGTGTCCAACCTGAAGGCCGTAGCTGACAGCTATGGCATCACGATGCTGATTGTCCACCACACCCGCAAGTTGGCGGCAGATGACAAATTCGATATGATTGCTGGAACCAATGGCCTGTTGGGTGCAGCGGATGGCGGATTTGTTCTCAGTAAAGAGAAACGCACCTCCAATGCGGCGGTGCTGGATGTCACCGGCAGAGATCAGGAGGATCAGCGGTTGCACCTGACCAAGAATCCTCAGACGCTGGCGTGGGAGTTGGACAGCATTGAGACAGAGCTTTGGAAGGAGCCGCCCGACCCGCTGCTGGAAAGCATCGCAGCATTTCTTTCTTCGGCGGGTGAACGCTGGGAGGGTACAGCATCCGAGCTGTGCTGCCTGCTACATCTGGACTGCAAGCCCAATGTGCTATCCCTTCGGCTGAGCGTCAGCTCTGCACGGCTGCTGCGGGATCACGATATTCACTACAAGGCAAGCCGCAATCACGGTGGACGCAAAATCTCCCTGTGGAAGGAGATGGAGCCGAACAGCGTGTCAAAGGGTGACGACCGTGACGGTCTTTTGGTGGGCGGTGGCGAGGTCTAAAGCATCGTCACCACCGTCACGGTTTGTCACGCTTTGAAGTTTCGGCAAGCCGTGCGGCTGCCCTTTTCAAAGGGCATTGAGCACTGGGTCGGCAACCGCAGTTGCCGGGGCAAAGTCCCATAGCCCCCGAGGGGAGATTCCCCCGATAGCGGGGGAAATGTCTGCGAAGCAGACAAAGGGGGCCTGGGTCCGGAGGACCGCAAACAGCATCTTTTGATGGCCGCAGGCTGTCAAAAGTGCTTTTGCGTTACTCTTGACAAGAGTAACAGAACCCCGGCTGCGGCCGGAGGGTGAAAGGAAGTGAGATTTTATGAAGAGAACGATCAGCGCCGAGGTCGGTAAAGGCTCTGTCAACCATAACAGCCGCAAATTTCGGGCAGAGAATGTGGACGGAAGCCGCACACACCTGAACATCGACTACTGCAATGAGCGCATTCAGACTGTGTACCACCAGCTTTTTGATGAAGCTCTGAAACGCTACAACGAGAAGCAGACCCGTGCAGACCGGCGTATTCCGAACTACTACGAGAAAATCCGTTCCGGAAATCAGGAGAAGCCATTTCACGAGATTATCCTGCAAGTCGGCAATCAGGACGATATGAGCGCCACCGGCGAGTATGCAGAACTTGCACGAACCGTACTGGACAAGTATTATCAGGGTTTTCAGGAGCGCAATCCCAACCTCCGGGTGTTTTCGGCGCATCTCCATATGGACGAAGCTACACCCCATATCCACATTGACTTTGTGCCGTTCACCACCGGGAGCAAGCGAGGGCTTGATACCCGTGTGTCGCTGAAGCAGGCGCTGGCGGCGCAGGGCTTCAAGGGTGGCACACGAGGCACTACCGAGTGGGCACAGTGGGTACAGTCCGAAAAGGAGCAGCTTGCCGCCGTGATGGAGCGGTATGATATTCAGTGGGAGCAGAAAGGCACCCACGAAAAGCACCTCTCCGTCTTGGATTACAAGAAGCAAGAACGGGAGAAAGAGATTGCGGCACTGGACAGCACACTGGCCGAGAAGCAGGACGAATTTCAGGCGGTGCAGAGCCGGATCGTCAACTATGATAGCGGAACGCAGTCCATTGAACGGCTGGAGCAGCGAATTGAGTCGGATGCAGAGTTTCAGCTCCCCGATCCACCCACCCTGATGACCGCCAAGACCTATAAGCAGCGGATTGTTGACCCACTCATTAAGAAATTGAAAGAGGTTATCCGAGAGGTGTTCTACCACTATTACAAGGCTCTGGACAGCTATCACCGGCTGAACACCACCAATGGACGGCTCTACCGAGAGAATGAACATCTGACCGCAACCAACGACCGGCTCAAAGGAGAAAATGATGCCCTACGCTCGGAACTGAAGGATTTCCGCTTTCTGCGGAAGGTCCTTGGCAGTCGGCAGATAGATAATCTGATTGCGCAGGCGGAAGATATAGAGCAGCAACGAAAGCAAAACCAGCGCACAAGGCGCAGAAATACAAATTATGAAAGGTAGGAACAGACAATGGCAAAGACGATTTTTGAGAAAATGGGCGGTACTTATACGCAGGTCGGGGATTATCTTCTCCCCGATCTGAAGCTGCCCGAAGAAGAACAGCAGCCCATCGGCGTGTGGGGACAGCGCCACCGGCGTTACCTGAAAGAGCATCACCGGGCAACCTATGCGACCCTGCTCACCGGTGGCAAGTTAAATGGTTATCTTGCCGACATCGACCGGCAGGCAGAAGCTCCTTTCTATATCATAAAAGACTGTTATGTAGCAAATGGAGATATCCGCGTAGACTTGGATAGAGATGGAAATGCAACCATCGAACAACAAAAGGCATTCCGTCTCGAAGAATATGGAATCGTATATGTTGCCGGAAACGGAATACTGGACCAGACAAAAAATACAGTAGTGATGAAATTGAGTTTCCTTGTAGAACAAAATGGCCAATGGGGATTACTGTCTGGAACATCCTTTGAAGAAAAGTTTACTATTCCCGCAAAATAAAAAAAGATTTAGAGAACTATAAATTCATGTTTAACAAAACAATTACAACTTATGAAAAAGTACTACACATTATTGCTATTCGCAATGTTGGGGATTCTTGCCAATGCACAGACCTCATGGGATGGAACCGCTACTACATGGACTAAGGGAGACGGTACAAACACGAACCCTTATCTGATAGAAAACGGACAACATCTGGCCTATCTCTCCGAACAAGTCCGCAACGGAGAAACTTATAAAGACATATGTTTTAAACTGGCCGATAATCTGGATATGGGAGCAGATGCCGATCACAAATTTACTCCCATCGGATTCTACGATAAATATATGGACACAGAAGTTCAAGGAGGTATGATCGACAATTCCAAATACTTCTTAGGACAATTCGATGGCAACAATAAAAAGATCGATAATATACACATCTATTATATAGATGAAAATCCGGAGAACTCGGTGGGAGGAACCGGATTGTTTGCCTGTATTTCCGAAAATGCCGTAATAAAAGACTTAGGTATCGGAGA
>ENA-OOWN01001997-OOWN01001997.1-human-gut-metagenome-genome-assembly--contig:-NODE-1997-length-13433-cov-3.023322_pt1 | contig 13433 bp, 16 predicted proteins | sample MGYA00241406_ERZ501319 | MGnify/ENA primary metagenome ERZ501319 (study PRJEB25962, sample SAMEA2042734) | human gut metagenome | biome: human gut; feature: human-associated habitat; material: faeces... | reverse complement strand
CAATTACCGAAAAACATAGTCCGATCACAGACATTATATTTTTATTCCATCGCAGACAGAAAGCTAGTATGTATAATGCGATAAATATCAGTGGCGTAAAGTAAACAATTATCATTCCAACTCTCAAAGCATTATATTTTGTATTATATTTTTCATATGAATCTAATGCCTCTTTTTCAGCGTCAGATAAATCATCTTCATTTTTCTCTTGTAAATCACCGATTTCAGCTGTTACCTCACCTGACCAAAAACTTCCAGTTATAAACTGTATTCCACTTATCGGAAAACTAATGTCCTTAATATCCTTAATTTCATCATCCAAACTCTCAATTGCTTTTTGGCGTTCATTCTCATCATCAATTTTCTTTAATTCATCTTTAAATTCCTTGCCAAATTCCTCATCATCCTGATACTTTTCCATGAATGGTTCCATATACTTAACCATCTTTTTCCCTGTAGGATTTAATACCGGGGAGAACATACTAATGGTAACTGCTGCCAGCAGTACCACCAGTATAATCATTTGCCATAAAGTCATTATCTTTTTCTGCATATTTTCTGCCTCCTCTAAAATTGTTATTTTGTTTAAATCAATCTCCCAGACGAAGTTTATTGCTGCCATCCGCCAGTGACAAAATCGTTCCTGCCGGATATTCCATCGCCTGATCTTTCGGAAGTCTTGCCCCATTGACAAAGGTTCCGTTAGACGAATGATCTTTTACAATGTAAGTATTTTTCTGTGCATTGTAGCGGATACTGCAGTGAATATTACTTACATGTGGCGCACCATTGATTACTATCTGACATCTCGTCGGATTCGCCCCTACAATGATCTTATTTTCCTCCGGGAACTTATAACCCGGTACATTGGCATTTCCTTCAATGCATCGTACACGACCCAGTTTCTTAACCGGAGGCTGCGGAACAATTGGCTCTTTCTTTTTTTGTTTTTCGACTACAAACGGACTTGAACCAAATCCATTATTTTCATTTGAAATTGTGCCATTGAAGCCTCCAGCACCCTGGAAACCTCCAAATCCATTGTTGCCACAGCAGGAGAGTAACAGGATAATCCAGATTAAAGAACAGCAGTTATTTCCTTCATTACATCCACATCCGCAGCCAGTAGCAGCTAAATCACTCATTTTCAAATCCTCCAAAATTTATCTTACACTTCATAATATGGAAGAAGTAAAAATGTGTGACTAAATTATTCTGAAATTTTTTCGATGCCGGAAATGTCCGGGTGAATTGTCAGGGAATAATTCGTATAGTAAATGACATAACCGGCAACAGCGCCGTTTGGTTTCTTTACATTTTTACGCTGTAAATAATCGATTTCAATTTTTTCGTTATCCCGGCCGGAAGAATAGTAGCCTGCCAGTCTGCCGGCCTCTTCGAAAGTTCGGTCCGGCAGTTCTCTGCCTTCGGTTTTTACAATAACATGGGAGCCGGGCATTCCTTTGGCGTGGAACCACCAGTCATTTCCGTTGGCAACCTTGAAAGTAAGTTCGTCATTCTGGAAATTATTTTTTCCAACATAAATATCAAAGCCATCACTGGAACGATAATGGAATGGTTTACTTTTGAATTTCTGTTTTTTCTTACCGTTCATTTTCCTGCGGATATAGCCATAGGTTTCCAGCTCGTCCCGGATCTGGGCAAGGTCATCTTCGGATTCTGCAATGGCAAGCGCAGCCTGAATGGTCTGTAAGTGTGCTATTTCTGTCTTGGTTTCTTCGGTCTGGGTATTTAATGCTTCAAAGGTACGCTTTAATTTATTGTACCGGGCAAAATATTTTTTTGCATTGTCCAGTGGAGAAAGTGTTTCATCCAGAGGAATGGTAAGCATTTCACCGGTATAGTAATTTGGCACCTCTACTGATTTGGCTCCTTCGGTAACCTGATAGCCATAGGTATTTAATAATTCGCCGTATACTTTATATTTATCACGTTTTTCCGTATCTTTTAACTGTTTTAACTGTAAATCCAGTTTTTTGCTGCTTCGCTCTAAGTGAGTGGATACAATTTTACGCAAATCCACAGATTTCTGACGCATACGGGTGTAGAGGCTGCGGCTGGCATAAAATTGTTCTAATACGGCGGAAATAGAATCTGCCGGTTCAATGTGATAGCCTTCCGTATGTTCATAGCGGGTTGGTAAGATGGCAGCATATTCTGCCGGTTCTTCTCCTTTATAAAGAATACATGGCTTGAAGTTGGCGTTTTCAACATCCTCCATCAGCCAGCTGAAATTATGATAAAGGTGCAGCAGTGCGTCTTCTTCTAAGGTATTAATCGGTATATCTGCATCTAAAGAAGCACGGTAACAGATTTCTGCTGCAACCTGTCCACTGATTCCGGTAAAAGCAGAAGTAAGTGCTTTGGCAAGTGGCAGTGGAAGAGAAGATGCCTTTTCACAGAACTGTTCATAGGAACAGTCAAGGGGATTCCGCTTGTCCTGGGTCTCCGGGATAAAATATTCTCTTCCCGGCAGAACTTCACGGACGGAACTCATCTGGGATGGAACCCGTTTGATGCTGTCAATGATGCGTTCGTTTTCATCACAGAAAATAATATTGCTGTATTTCCCCATTAATTCTATAATCAGGTTTTTCTTTTTCAGGTCGCCCATTTCATCCAAATGCTCGACCGTAATCCGGATGATTCGTTCTAATCCGGGCTGACTGATGGTAATAATCCGGCCGTTGGCAATATGTTTTCGTAATACCATGCAGAAATTCGGTGCAGTCATGGGACTGACTTTATTCTGAGTCGTAAGATAGATATAAGGCAGGGAAGCACTGGCACTTAAAGAAAGCCGGTACTGGCCGGATGGTGCCTTTATGGTAAGCAGCAGCTCGTCCGCCTCAGGCTGGGCAATTTTGCTGATTCGTCCATTTAAAATTGTCTGATTTAATTCTGCAGTAAGTGCAGCTACGGTAATTCCGTCTAGTGCCATATAATATGACCTCCTTTGGAAAGAATAGATTCTTTTACAGGATTTTATTATAAAGAAATCTTTCTAAAATTTCAATAAATACGGCATTTTGAATTTGACTAATAAAGAAAATTCTACTATAATACATATATCTATGCATTAGGAGGCAGCTATGATTAAAAGTATGACCGGCTTCGGCAGGTGTGAGATAGAGGAAGACAACCGTAAGATAACGGTAGAGATTAAATCAGTAAATCACCGCTATCTGGATGTAAATGTTAAGCTTCCTAAAAAATTAAGTTTCTTTGAAAGTGCCGTGCGTAACTTAATCAAAGAATACATACAGCGTGGAAAAGTAGATATCTTCATTACCTGTGAAGATTTTAACGAAGCCAACTTCTCACTGAAATACAACGAAGAACTTGCTGGCGAATATTTAAAATATTTACAGCAGATGGCAGAGCATTTCCAGCTGGAAAATGATATCCGTGTCAGCACATTGTCACGTTATCCGGATGTTTTTATAATGGAAGAACAGGATAATGACGAAGAAGAACTTTGGGCACTTCTTGAGAAGACATTGCGTAATGCATGTGAGGCATTTGTTGAAACCAGAGAAAAAGAAGGCGAGAATTTAAAAACAGACCTTCTGAATAAATTAGATGAAATGATTGGTTATGTGGATTTTATTGAGGAGCGTTCTCCAATCGTTATGAAAGAATACCGTGAGCGATTAGAAAACAAGGTAAAAGAAATTTTAGAAGATAAGCAGATGGATGATGCAAGAATTGCAACGGAGGTTACAATATTTGCTGATAAAATATGTGTGGATGAAGAGACTGTCCGCTTAAAGAGCCATATTGAAGCGATGAAAGCTGCTTTAACAGGCGGTGGAACCGTTGGAAGGAAGCTTGACTTTATTGCCCAGGAGATGAACCGGGAAGCAAATACGATTCTTTCCAAGGCAAGTGATCTTGCAATTTCAGATACCGGTATTAATCTGAAAACGGATATTGAAAAAGTCCGCGAACAGATTCAGAATATTGAATAAATGATTTCCGTAAACCCTGTAGTAAGAATGGAATGGTGAAAAATGGCAGCACTTATGAATATTGGATTTGGAAATGTAGTAAATACAGATAAGATTGTTGCTGTGATTCAGCCGGATTCTGCACCTGCCAAGCGCATGATTCAGAAAGCCAAAGAAGAAGAGTGCGTGGTGGATGCAACCCAGGGAAGACGTACCCGTGCAGTGATTATTACAAATGCCGGATATATCGTTCTTTCTGCATTACAGCCGGATACACTGACTGGCAGATTTAACGAGATTAGTGGAAATAAACTGAGTGAGGAATAGCAAATGAAAAGAAAAGGTATATTAACCGTAGTATCCGGTTTCTCCGGTGCCGGCAAAGGCACTGTGATGAAAGCTCTGATGGCGGAGTACAAGGATACGTATGCATTATCTGTTTCAGCTACCACGAGAAATCCGAGACCCGGAGAAGTGGATGGTGTTGATTATTTCTTTCGTACCAAAGAAGAATTTGAACAGATGATAGCAGACAATGCGTTAATTGAGCATGCCTGTTATGTAGGAAATTATTATGGTACACCAAAAGCCTATGTAGATGAACAGTTAGAGACTGGAAAAGATGTAATTCTTGAGATAGAGATTCAGGGAGCACTTGACGTAAAGAAACGTTTTCCGGACACTATCTTAATCTTTGTAACACCACCGGATGCGGATGAATTAAAGAACCGCCTGGTGAATCGTGGAACCGAAGATATGGCAACCATCAATGCAAGATTAAGCAGAGCATCCCAGGAAGCAGAGTTTATGAATCAGTATGATTACATTGTGGTGAACGATACCGTCCCTGCATGTGTGGAGAATATCCATAGCATCATTGAGAACGAGCATGATTGTGCATCACGTAATATAAATTTCATTAATAAAATCAGAGAAGAGCTGAAGTGCTTTTCGAAAGGAGAATAAATTATGATACATCCATCTTATGTTGAGTTAATGAAGGTCGTAAATAACGACGTTGAAATCGGAGAAGAACCGGTCGTAAACAGCAGATATTCTATTGTAATTGCTACTGCAAAGAGAGCAAGACAGATTATCGGTGGAGATGAACCATTGGTTGAAAATGCCAAAGGAAAGAAACCGCTTTCTATCGCAGTAGAAGAGCTTTATACCGGAAAGGTAAAAATCATGGGAGAAGATGCTGTTTCAGAAGATAACGAGTAGCATAGCGGGGTTGCCAACATGGTTTGGTAACCCTTTCGTCATGTAAGAGAAAAATATATACAGGACTCTTTCCTGTTACGGAGGAATGAATGAATATTTTCTTTGTATCACTGGGGTGTGATAAGAACCTGGTAGATTCAGAATATATGCTTGGTATGATTCGTGATGCCGGATATACCATTATAGATGATGAAACGCAGGCAGATGTGATAGTAATTAATACCTGTTGTTTTATCAATGATGCCAAAGAAGAGAGTATTAACACAATACTTGAAATGGCAGAATATAAGAAAACCGGACATGCAAAGGCATTGATTGTAACCGGGTGCCTTGCCCAGCGTTACCGGAGTGAGATTGAGGAAGAAATACCGGAAGTAGATGCAATTCTTGGAACCAATTCCTATGATAATATTGTTTCTGCTGTGAAAGAAGTTATGGCAGGAAAACATTATACCAATTTAAATTCACTGGAAGGACTTCCGACCTTGCATACCAAACGATGTGTTACCACCGGTGGACATTATGCCCATTTAAAAATTGCAGAAGGCTGTAACAAACGCTGTACTTACTGCATCATTCCATATATTAGAGGTAACTACCGCAGTATTCCGATAGAAGAACTGGTAGCAACAGCCAGAGAACTGGTAGAGGGCGGTGTAAAGGAACTGATTCTGGTAGCCCAGGAGACCACTCTTTACGGAATTGACCTCTATGGAAAAAAATCCCTGCACCGGCTTTTAGATGAATTAAACAAGATTCCGGGATTGTACTGGATTCGTATTCTTTACTGTTATCCGGAAGAAATTGATGATGAACTGATTGAAGCAATCAAACGAAATGATAAAGTCTGCCATTATCTGGATATTCCGATTCAGCATGCAAATTCAGATGTATTAAAGAGAATGGGAAGAAAGACCAATAAGGATGACCTGGTTCGTATTATTCATCATCTGCGGAAAGAAATTCCGGATATTACGCTCCGGACCACTTTAATCTGTGGCTTCCCCGGAGAGACAGAAGAGCAGCATAAAGAGCTGTTGGAATTCGTACAGGAAATGAAATTTGACCGTCTGGGCGCATTTACCTATTCTCCGGAAGAAGGAACGAAAGCAGCTGAGATGGAAAATCAGATTCCGGAAGAGAAGAAGAAGCTGTGGCAACAGGAAGTCATGGAGCTTCAGGAAGAAATTATTTTTGAGAAAAATGAAGATATGGTTGACCGTGAACTTTATGCTTTTATCGAAGGAAAAGTTGCAGATGAGAATGCTTATGTAGGAAGAACCTACCGTGATGCGCCATCTATTGACGGATATATTTTTGTAAATACAGAGGAAACCTTAATGACCGGAGACTTTGCCAAAGTAAAAGTAACCGGAGCTTATGAATATGATTTGATAGGAGAATTAGTATGAATTTACCAAACAAATTAACAATTTTCAGAGTGATTTTGATTCCGTTTTTTGTAGTGTTTATGTTGGCACCGATTTGTCCGGGTTATGCAAATTATATTGCTGTAGCAATCTTTATTGTAGCAAGTCTTACAGACCTTTTGGATGGGAAGATTGCAAGAAAGTATAATCTTGTGACAGATTTCGGCAAATTTATGGACCCGCTTGCGGATAAACTGCTGGTATGTGCCGCAATGATCTGCCTGATTGAAACCGGACAGCTTGCAGCCTGGATTGTAATCGTAATTATCAGCCGTGAGTTTATCATCAGTGGTTTCCGTCTGGTAGCAGCTGATAACGGCGTTGTAATTGCAGCCAGCTACTGGGGCAAATTTAAGACCACATTCCAGATGCTTATGGTCATTGTATTGATTCTTAATTTTGATAACTGTTACTTCCAGTTATTAGGAACCGTACTTACTTATATTGCACTGGTATTAACAGTTGTATCTCTAATTGATTATCTCTGGAAAAACAGAGCTGTTTTAAAAGAACAGAAATAAAGAGGATTCCCATGGAAAAAAGACAGGAAAACCTGGAAGATAAAATTGTAAAACGGCTGGCGGAGAATCATTTATCCATTGCTGCCGCAGAATCCTGTACCGGAGGACTTGTAGCCGCAACTTTGATTAATGTGCCGGGTGCTTCGGATGTGCTGGAAGAATCTTATATCACTTACTCGGATGCGGTAAAGCATAAAGTACTAGGTGTATCGGAAGAGACCTTGCAGAAACACACTGCAGTAAGTAAAGAAGTAGCAGAAGAAATGGTTCGTGGCGTAACAAAAGTTGCAGGTACGAATGTCGGAATCTCAGTAACCGGTATTGCAGGTCCCGGCGGTGGAAGTGAAAAGTTCCCGGTAGGACTGGTATACATTGGTTATAAAATAAATGATTTTGTGAAAGTTATACGTTATGTATTTCCCGGAGACCGTAGTGAAGTGCGTATGCATGCGGTGGAGACGGCATTGCAGGAACTGGATGATTTACTGATAAAAGAGGGATTTTAATGAGAATAATAGCCGGAAAAGGAAGAAGCCTTCCATTGAAAACAATTGAAGGCATAGACACAAGACCGACAACAGACCGTATTAAAGAAACACTTTTTAATATGCTGCAATACGAGATTGCAGACTGCCGGTTCTTAGATTTGTTTGCAGGAAGCGGACAGATTGGATTGGAAGCTGTCAGCCGTGGAGCGAAAGAAGCTGTTTTTGTGGAAAGTGGGAAAAAAGCAGCAGCATGTATACAGGATAATATTAACTTTACCCAATTTAATGACCAGTGTCGTTTAATGCAGATGGATGTTATGGAGTCTGGAAGGAAAAGGGACATTCCAGATTATTTTCATGGATCCGCCTTACAATCAGGAACTGGAAAAGGATGTGCTGATGCTGCTTTCTAAATCGACCCTGGTAGATGAAGATACGGTAATTATTGTAGAAGCGTCCCTAAAGACTGGTTTTGAGTATCTTGAGGAGCTTGGTTTTACACTTGATAAATGCAAAAAATATAAGACAAATTTACATGCCTTTATATCCAGAAAGGAATAACCTATGATGAAAAAAGCAATCTATCCGGGCAGCTTTGACCCGGTCACAAATGGTCATGTTGACATGATTGAACGTGCTTCGAAAATAGTGGACGAGCTGGTTGTGGGAGTTTTAAATAACAGTGCAAAAAACTCGTTGTTTTCTTTAGATGAACGTGTTAGTATGTTAAAAGAGATAACAAAAGATATGCCGAATGTAACCGTTGCTTCTTTTGATGGTCTTTTAGTTGACTTTATGGAAAAAATTGATGCAACCATTATCGTCAGAGGATTGCGTGCGGTAACGGACTTTGAATATGAACTTCAGATTGCACAGTCGAACCATCGTGTAAATCCAAAGATAGATACGGTATTTCTTACAACGAATGTAAAATATTCCTATCTCAGCTCTACAATTGTAAAGGAATATGCTTCTTATGGTGGCGATATTTCTCATTTTGTCCCACCACAGTTTATAGAGCGGATTTATGATAAATATAATATCAAAAAATAAGGAGTGTGGACGATGAGTAGCAGAATGGAACAAATCATAGAAGAAATCGAAGAATATATTGATAATTGCAAATATCAGCCATTATCCAGTACAAAAATTGTTGTTAATAAGGATGAGTTAGAAGAACTTCTGACGGAATTAAAAATGAAAACGCCGGAAGAAATCAAGCGTTATCAGAAGATTATCAGCAACAAAGAAGCTATTCTGGCAGATGCCCAGGCAAAAGCAGATGCCATCATTGCTCAGGCACAGGTACAGACCAGCGAGCTTGTCAGTGAACACCAGATTATGCAACAGGCTTATGCCCAGGCAAATGAGGTTGTTATGATTGCTACCAAGCAGGCACAGGAGATTCTTGATAAAGCAACCAATGATGCCAATAATATCCGTATGGGTGCAATTCAGTATACGGACAGCAGTCTTAAGAATATTGAAGAAATTTTAAGTCATGCCATTGAAGGTTCACAGGCAAGATATGATAATCTGATTCATACCCTTCAGGGTTGTCTGGATGTTGTGACGGCAAACCGGAATGAACTGCTTCCAGAGGAAGAAGATGCTTCTTCCGGACAGGCAAAACAGGAAACAACAGCAGCAGAGCCTGCCACACAGGAAGCACCGGCAAATGAGATTCCGGAAGAGTAATATATATTTATCCTGCCGGATATATCATGTACCCCAAAAGGAAAGCACAGAATGCAAGACTGATTCGGACCAGCAGATAATATTTCATGGAAAGCTTCTGGCTTGCAACCATGGAATAGGTCTGGGCGAAGCCGCATAATCCGCCAAAAGAGGTAAGACTTAAAATTAAGGCATAACCAAGTTGTGGAGAGAGAGCTTCTTCGGAAATCTGCCGGATTCCATTCGTAACTTCTAATGGAATACAAAGTGGTAATTGTAAGAGCTTTTGTGGCACATAAAAGGTAATCTGTTCTAACAGAATAGAAAAGAGCATGATATATCCACCGAGTTTACAAAGAATTTCAAAACCGTTCATGATACCGGCATCGATGATTGAAAAGTTTAATTTTAATCGTGGTGCCGTTTCTTTTTGCCTTAGATTATTACACTGAAAAGCATAGAGAATGCGGCAGAGAATCAGGGGCGGCAGATAGAGAATCCCAAGTGTCGGTAATAAAAGACCGTCCTGCCGGAGTGTATCGTGAACAATATAGCTTGCAATGAACATGGGACTGATATTATTGCAGATGGCAAAGAGAATGACAGCCTCATCCCTCGACAATTGATTTTCTTCTAACATCTGGGCACAGATACGGCTTCCCATAGGAAAACCAAATAGAAACCCTGACAGAAGTGGAAAACAGGCATTTCTGCTGCAGGGAATCAGGAGATGGATGAATGGATAGAGGATTCCTGAAATATGATAAAAAACCCCGGATGAAATCAGAATATTGGATAGAATGGCAAAAGGAAGCAATGCAGGCAGAATATTCTGATACCAGAGCATAAGGCCATTTGCTGCGGCTGATACCGTAAGCATGGGATGCACAAATAATAATATTAAGCACAAAAAAAGAATCAGAAGAGAAATAGTTTTTTTCATAGTTCAATATATTGTATAAAATAACTTTTATGCGGATTATTATGAAGAAGAAAATTTGTGTCATTATTCTCTTTTTTTTGCTGTTGGTCATAGACTGCAGCCTGTTACAGCAGATTCAAAAGCGGGCAGCCTTTTATATAGTATTTGAACAACAGGAGTTCTTTCAGAAACTTCGGAATCAGGAAGTCTCTCCGGAAACGGTGTTAAAATTCAGGGAATATGAGTCTGAAGATGGTGAGGCTCAGGACGATATGACATTTACCCGCTATCTTCTGGCATATTATGCTTCAGATTTAACAGAAAAAAACGAGCTGAAAGATGTATACAAAAGATTGCTGCATTTTCATAAAGAAGAAATTGAAAAGCAGGAAGCCTATTTAGACAGTATCTGGTCTGACATTGTCTATTTTCCGGTTCCGGATACCATCTGGGACGAAGAGAAAAAAGTAACTTTTGGAGACACCTGGATGCAGAGCCGCACTTATGGTGGAGACAGAGGACATGAAGGCTGTGATATTATGGCAGATATCAATGAGCGGGGAAATTACCCGGTAATCAGTGTCTGCGATGGAACCATAGAGCAGATGGGCTGGCTGGAACTTGGGGGTTACCGTATCGGAATCCGGAGTCCCCATGGAGCATATTTCTACTATGCACATCTGTCGGATTATGCAGAGGGACTTTCCATCGGAGACGAGGTTCATGCCGGAGAGCTGATTGCATTTATGGGAGATACCGGATATTCTAAGACAGAAGGAACCGCAGGTAATTTTGATGTGCATCTTCATTTTGGAATTTATTTAAATGATGAAAATAAACGGGAGTTTAGTGTAAATTCCTATTCCATCCTGCAATATCTCTATCAGGAGAAGAAAATATTACATTATCAATATTAAGATTTAAATTAGAATTTGAACGATGAGAAACACGCTTGGCGAGCTTCTGGAGTTATCGCGGTGTCTGCCAGATCAGAGTAGTAAAGGAACGTATCAGAATGAAAGATTTGAGATTAGATAAATTTTTAACAGAAATGGGTAAAGGAAGCAGAAGTCAGGTGAAAACCTATATTTCCAAGGGACGTGTTACCGTAAATGGAGAAATTATCAAACGTCCGGAATATAAGATTTCACCGGAAAATGATATTGTTAACCTCGAAGGCGAAAAGGTTAATTATTCCCAGTGGGAATATTATATGCTAAATAAGCCTGCCGGCTGTGTCAGTGCCACGGAAGATAAGCATTTTCCAACTGTAATTTCTTTTATAGAAGATGCTGTAAGAAAAGATTTGTTTCCGGTAGGCAGACTGGATAAGGATACGGAGGGGCTGCTCCTTATCACCAATGACGGTGCGTTGGCTCATGAGCTTTTATCTCCGAAGAAACATGTGGCAAAAACTTATTATGCCAGAATAGAAGGAAAAGTGACTGCTGAAGATGTTACGGCTTTTCGGAAGGGTCTTGATATCGGAGAGAAAAACCTCACAAAGCCTGCTGAACTTGTGATTTTAAAAAGTGATTCAGAATCAGAAATTGAAGTTACTATTACCGAAGGAAAATATCATCAGATTAAGCGGATGTTTGAAAAAACAGGAAAAAAAGTCATTTATTTAAAACGGCTTTCCATGGGAAGCTTAAAGCTGGATGAAACTCTGGCAACAGGAGCGTATCGCCCATTGACGAAGTCAGAATTACAGGCATTAAAGGAAGGATAAGAGGATGCAGAATGGTTTTTTACCAATTTCAAGAAAAGACATGGAAGAAGCAGGGATAAAGCAGCTGGATTTCGTCTATGTATGCGGAGATGCATATGTAGACCATCCTTCCTTTGGACATGCTATTATCAGCAGAATATTGCAGGCACATGGTTATACCGTGGGTATCATTGCACAGCCGGATTACCGGGATAAGGAAAGCGTAACCATATTGGGAGAGCCACGGCTTGGTTTTTTGGTTTCCGGAGGTAATATGGATTCCATGGTAAACCATTATTCCGTATCGAAAAAGAGACGTGCCCATGATGCATTTTCACCGGGTGGTGTTATGGGAAAACGCCCGGATTATGCAGTGGTAAGTTACTGCAATCTGATCCGTCAGACCTATAAACATAATCCAATCATTATCGGCGGTATTGAAGCAAGCCTTAGAAGACTGGGGCATTATGATTACTGGTCTAATAAGGTAAAACGTTCCATTCTTTTGGACTCCGGTGCTGATTTGATTTCTTATGGAATGGGCGAGCACAGCATTGTTGAAATTGCAGATGCATTAGCTTCCGGTCTTGCGGTAAAGGATATTACTTATATCGATGGAACTGTTTTTAAGACCAGAAATAAAGAAGATATTTATGATGCCTTGGAATTGCCGTCTTTTAATAAAATCAAAGAAGACAAGACAGCGTATGCCAAGAGCTTTTACCTGCAGTATCAGAATACAGACCCTTTTACGGCAAGAAGAATTTATGAAACCTATGATGAGAAAATGTTTGTCGTACAGAACCCTCCGGCAAAGCCATTGACCCAGATGGAAATGGATGATATCTACGCACTTCCATATATGAGAACCTATCATCCAATCTATGAAAAGGATGGTGGTGTACCGGCTATTGAAGAAGTAAAATTTTCACTGGTCAGTAACCGTGGCTGCTTTGGTGGCTGCAGCTTTTGTGCTTTAACTTTTCATCAGGGCAGAATTATTCAGACCAGAAGTCATGAATCCATTCTTGCAGAAGCAAAGAAGATGACACAGGATAAGGATTTTAAAGGATATATCCATGATGTAGGTGGTCCGACTGCTAATTTCAGGGCACCGGCATGTACGAAGCAGCTCACAAAGGGTGTTTGCAAGAACCGGCAATGTCTGTTCCCAACACCATGTAAAAATCTTGTTGCTGACCATAGTGATTATATCAGTCTTCTTCGTAAATTACGGAATATCAAAGGCGTGAAAAAAGTATTTGTCCGTTCCGGTATCCGTTTTGACTATCTTTTATGTGATACGAAAAATAATTTTCTGGAAGAACTTTGTAAATATCATGTCAGCGGACAGCTAAAGGTGGCACCGGAGCATATTTCAGACCCGGTATTACAGAAAATGGGAAAACCTCCGGTTTCCGTTTATAATGAATTTGTCCGCAAGTATCATGATATGAATGAACGGTTAGGATTAAAACAGTATCTGGTA
>ENA-OOWN01001978-OOWN01001978.1-human-gut-metagenome-genome-assembly--contig:-NODE-1978-length-13539-cov-2.090997_pt1 | contig 13539 bp, 10 predicted proteins | sample MGYA00241406_ERZ501319 | MGnify/ENA primary metagenome ERZ501319 (study PRJEB25962, sample SAMEA2042734) | human gut metagenome | biome: human gut; feature: human-associated habitat; material: faeces... | reverse complement strand
TGTTGGACAATCCTGAGGAATACACCCGCATGAGCCAAGCCGTAAACCCTTACGGAGACGGTAAGGCAGCCAGGTATATCACCGGTATTCTGGAACAGATTTTATAAATTCTAATCCCTATGCCCGGAATGAAACAACTCATTTTTTTCACTGAAAGTTTTCCATACGGAAAAGGAGAAAGCTTTATAGAAAATGAAATCGAATATTTATCACGGGAATTCGACCGGATTTACATTCTGCCCAAAACCAGTTCCACCCAGGAGCAACGTTCTCTACCTGCAAATTGTATCGTTTTCCCTCCGATATTCCGAAGTTCGGGGGAACTTGTATTCAAAGGATTATTTTGTTTCAGTCCACTCTTTTATTTTTTCAAAAAATTGATATCGGAAAAAGCCTATACTTCTCTGTATAAATTCAAAAAGTATATCGCTACCGCCATTACCTGCTCAGAATTCAGAAGAAACTTTTAAAGGTAAAAGGGTAAAAAAGTAAAAGAGTAAAAAAAAGCGATAATTAGAAATTAAAACAAGATAGTTATGGAAGTAAATGAATTATTTAAGCACCGAAGTATAACTTCCTGCATGAGAGCATCATACGATACCATAACAAGTGACTTCAGATCACTCGTAAAACAGACATGGACTACCCATGTTCCATTTGCAGTATTGCTGGCTATCGTACTCTATTTCCTCCTCCCCAACAAACCGCTTCACGATTGGGGAGCTGTGAATCCGATGGCTTCGTTCATTCTGCAAACCATCATTTACGGAGCCACTATCGTAATGGCTATCGTATCATTCTGGCATCTTCTGCCAAGAAAGCAACTGTGTCCTAAGGGCGAAAAACGCAAGATAGGAAAATCCCTCCTCCGCGTTCTCCGCCACTTCGGAGGTTTCTTTCTGACCAGTTTTCTCGGCATGATTATCGTAGGCATCGCTACCTTTATCGCAGCCCTGCCTTCCATCATCCTCATCATCGCACAGTTCTATTCACAGCTCGGTGCACTTGATGGTGACCCGCTCGGTGTGCCGGGTTATTTCACCCCACTCCTCTTCCTGGTGTTCACCATCACCTTCCTGCTCATCATCTACGCCCTGAGCTGGCTTGGCATTTCACTTGCCTATCAATTCGGCTCTTACAAGGTGCAAGACGAAGAGAAACAGAGAATGAAGGAAAGCCAGAAAATGGCAACTACAGAGATAGAAAAATATTAATCGTATTAACATAATATATAAGAGAAATGAAACAGACAAGATTACTCTTCATCGACCGCGATGGAACTCTGATTCAGGAACCAGAGGACGAACAGATTGACAGCTTCGAGAAGCTGGTATTCACCAAGGGCGTGTTCCGCAATCTCGCCTTCATTGCCCAGCACACCGACTACGAGCTGGTGATGGTGAGCAACCAGGACGGACTGGGCACCGACTCCTTTCCGGAAGATACCTTCTGGCCAGTCCACAACTTCATCATCCAGACCCTGGAGAGCGAAGGCATCCACTTTGCCAAGCAGCACATCGACCGCCACTTCCCTGAAGATAACTCACCAATGCGCAAGCCAGGAACAGGCATGCTGACCGAATACATCGATAACCCTGCCTACGATATGGCAAACAGTTATGTAATCGGCGACCGTGAAACCGATGCCCAGCTTGCAGAAAACCTGGGTTGCAAGAGTCTGATTCTCGGAAAAGACGGCATGGACTGGGATAAGATAGCCGAGATTCTCTTTGCCGGCGACCGCATCGCAGAGGTGAAGCGCACCACCAAGGAGACGGACATCTACATCAAGGTAAATCTCGATGGTTCAGGAAAATGCGACATTTCTACCGGTCTCGGTTTCTTCGACCACATGCTGGAACAGATAGGCAAGCACGGCATGATGGACCTCACCATCCATACCAAGGGCGACCTCTATGTGGATGAGCATCATACCATTGAGGATACGGGTATTGCACTGGGCGAATGCCTGCTGCAGGCTTTAGGTGACAAGCGCGGAATAGAAAGATACGGCTACAGTCTGCCAATGGACGACTGTCTCTGTCAGGTAGCATTGGATTTCGGTGGCCGTCCATGGCTGATTTGGGATGCCGAGTTCCACAGAGAGAAGGTGGGCGAAATGCCAACCGAGATGTTCAAGCATTTCTTCAAGAGTCTGAGTGATGCAGCAAAGATGAACCTCAACATCAAGGCTGAGGGCGAGAACGAGCATCATAAGATAGAAGGCATCTTCAAGGCGCTTGCCCGTTCGCTGAAAATGGCGGTAAAGAGAGACATCTACCACTTCGAACTTCCTAGTTCAAAGGGAATGCTGTAACTTTTAGGCACGGATTACACGGATTACACGGAGGCTTGCGCTATGAGTTTTTTAAGTTGCGCAAGTCAAAAAAATCCGTGTAATCCGTGCCTAAAAAAATTAGAACTTTGTCATGAACTCCACAACAATCTTATCTTTTTCTGAAACTTTAGCTATACCACCTTTACGATAGAAATATTTCTCGTAGTTGATACGGATATCAGAGATGAATGGCTTGGCAAGGCTCAGGGTTACACCGCCCGTAACACGATGGCGCTTATAATCATTGATCTTCAAGGCACCCAGTTCCGTATCAGAACCGCCATATCTTGTACCATCACTGTGGTCGCTCATGAAATCATATCTTGCCAAAGGCGAAACCTTTCTGATGAGACTCTTAGGATTAGCCACCGGAATATCATAGCATACGAAACCATCGAATGCATGAACATCGTGGAAGGCATTCTTGCTGTAATGTTTGTAAAGATACTCAGCTTCAGCAATGAAACCACCCTTGTGGAAGGTGATACCGCCATCATACATCGTTACCGTAACATCAGATGGCTTGATCTTCTGGGTACTCAACACCAGGTTGACATTCGGAAAGAGGAACTGAGCCTTGGCAGAATAGTTGACACCCTTGGTCCAGTAATCCTTCTGGTTGGTCAAGCCCGAACCATTGAAGATACCGGCATTCACCACGATTGGGAAACCAACATTCCAGGTGTATCCGATTTCGGCACCCACGTCGCGCACGTTGCCCACCTGCTTGGCGATGAACGAACGGTTGGCAAAGTACTGCTGATGAGGAGAACGGTGAGCATCAATAGTGAATGGTACGCGTTCCTGACCGATGGTGAATTGCAGTGTCTTCCAAGGCTTGATACGGGTATAAGCGTCGAGCATCTTGATCTTACCCTCGTCGCAGAGATCAATCTCAGCCTTATAACTAACCTCCTTTGTTACATTTCCTGCTACATTGATACGGGCCGTACGCACCTCAAACCGTCCCTCCCCTTCTTCGGTTTGGTATTCATACTTAGAACGGATGGTTCCACCTATCTTCATTGTCTTTACGAATTCAGGCGCATCGTTTCCAAGAGAACTCTTTTCTGAGTTTTGGGCATTCATTCCCATCGACACCATAGCGAGTGCCATCAACAGATACGTTTTCTTCTTCATTTTCACCTTATTATATATATATCATAATTGATTGTTACCAACAAGAAAGCAATCCGTTATGAATTGAAATTCAACAAGATGCCATTCTATTTCTTTTCGGCTGCAAAGATAAGGATAAAATGTTTCTTTCACAAAACATAAGTATTAAAAAAGTGTTACATTGCCTGTTTACAAAGCGTGTAATATGATTGTAACGCCCGTAATATCGATGTAACATCATCGTCATAAACATGTAACCATCTTTTCGCTCTAGTTTAAAAATATCGCCGTACCTTTGCAACCGAAAAGAAATACAATTAACATATATGATTATATGAAGGAAAATAAAAAAGCAATTTTGGAGATTCTCAAGAAGAAGTCCAAGAAAGACGGTAAGTTTGAAAACTTGGTTCTCAACCTCGCCTTACAGAAGATTGACAGCGATAATTTTGAGTTTGACGGCGGGGCAGTCTATACCGCCGACAAGAAGCGCTTGGTTTACTACATGAACCATGATGCCAGTTTTACGATTCCTGAGGGAGTAGAGATTATCGGAGAGATGGCTTTCCGTGGCAAGAAACAATTGGCTCATGTCATCATCCCTAGTACGGTGAAGGAGATTGAACATGATGCATTCTATGATTGTGATGAATTGGATAACATTTATATACCAGCCAGCGTGAAAGCTATCAAAGCATACGCTTTCGCTGAATGCGACAAACTGAAGAAGATTACTTTCGCAGGAACTCCAGAAAAGTTGAGCCGTCATACTTTCGATGACTGCGACCAGTTGCACGACATCATCGTTCCAGCAGGCAGCAGCAAGTTCTTCCGTAAAGAGCTTCACTTTATCGACGGAGATACAGATTTCCTCGTTCTGGAAGTACCAGGCAAAGACTCTAAAGAACCTTCTAAGAACAAGAAGGACGAGAAAGTTTCTGAAAAGAAAGCTGACTTAGAGAAGAAGGAAGCTGCTCCAGAAAAGAAAGTTGAAAAAAAGAATAAGAAAGAGTCTACAAAAATAAAATAACCCACAAACTTTCGAATGTGGTTCAAGAACGGACTGAAAGCCCAAAAGCCCCTAGCCCAGGGCGTATGGAAAGACATTAGAAAGTTAAAATAACTCTATAATTAGCAAACGACTATGACCAAAGAAGAATTACTCAAAAAGGCATACGTAGAACGCGATATCAGTTGGATGTACTTCAACCATCGCATTCTCCAGGAAGCAGAGAAAGAGTACGTCCCATTGTTGGAGCGTCTCTCTTTTCTCGGTATTTATTCCAATAACCTTGACGAGTTCTTCCGTGTCCGCGTGGCATCACTCAACCGCATGCTCAACCAGAAGCTCGACAAGGATACCGAACAGCAGATTAAGAAATCACTTAAAGCAATTAATAAACTCAATGAATCTTATTCGAAAGAATACACTGAGGCGGTGGATACGGTTTTCCGAGAGCTTGAAGTACACAAGGTTCGCCTGCTCAACGAAGACCAGCTCAACGACGAGCAGAAGGAATTCCTTACGCAGTTCTTCTACGACAAGCTCAATGGTTCTGTCAACCCTATCTGGCTCAACGAGATAGACGACCTCTCCACACTGGAGGACAACCGCATTTACCTTGCCGTAGAAAAGGCTGAGGATGACAAGAAGAAGAAATATGCCGTAGTAAAGGTACCAGATAGAGTTTACGGACGCTGGGTAAAGGTGCCGGCAAGCGAGGGTTTTGACAACATCATGTATCTGGACGATGTAATCAGATACTGTCTACCTCTGGTATTCCTCGGTTTCAAGGAGAGCACCTACCGTGCTTTCAGTTTCAAGTTTACCAAGGATGCCGAAATGGAGATGGACAATGATGCCGACTTCGGAACCATGGAGAAGATTGCACTGGGTGTAAACAGCCGTAAGAAGGGTGAAGCCGTGCGCGTAATCTACGATCAGGAGATGCCGAAGGAACTCCAAAAGAAACTCCGTGAGCGATTGAACACCAAAGAACTGGATGCTTCACTGGCTGGCGGAAGATACCAGAACCACAAGGATCTGATGTCGTTCCCAGATTGCGGACACAAGGAACTGAAGTACGAGAAGTGGGCTCCTATCATGAAACCGGAGTTCCTCTCCAACGAGAGCATCCTCGACCAGATTCGTGAGAAAGACCGTTTTATCCATGTACCCTACCATAGCTTCAACGGCTACATCCGTGTGCTCCGTGAGGCAGCTATCAAACCCGAGGTGAAGGCAATCAAGACCACCCTCTATCGTCTGGCAAAGGATTCAAAGGTAGTAAAGGCGCTCATTACCGCTGCCCGCAACGGCAAGAAGGTAACTGCCGTGGTAGAGCTTCTGGCACGTTTCGACGAGGAGAGCAACATCAAATGGAGCAAGCGCATGCAGGAAGAGGGCGTGAACGTAATCTTCGGTGTAGAAGGACTGAAGATTCACTCCAAGCTGCTCTATATCGAATCAAAGAAGGGCAACATCGCCTGTGTGGGAACCGGAAACTTCCACGAGGGCAATGCCAAGATCTATACCGACTATCTGATGATGACAGCCCGTACTAAGCTGGTAAACGAGGTGGCTAAGGTATTCGATTTCATCGACCGTCCATTCTCACCATTCCGCTTCAACGAGCTTCTCGTATCTCCAAACTCCATGAAGAGCCGCATCCTGCGCATGCTTGATACAGAAATCAAGAATGCCAACGAGGGCAAGGAGGCTTGGGTGAAGATGAAGATCAACCACATCACCGATACCGACATGGTAACCAAGCTCTATCAGGCTTCAAAGGCTGGCGTGAAGATCGACATCGTAATTCGCGGCAACTGTTCGCTGGTGCCAGGCATCGCCAAGCTCAGCGACAACATCCACTGCGTGGGCATCATCGACCGCTATCTGGAGCACAGCCGTATCCTCATCTTTGCCAACGGAGGCAAGCCAAGATACTTCATCGGTTCTGCCGACTGGATGCCTAGAAATCTCATCAACCGCATCGAGGTTCTCACCCCGGTATATGACGAGGATATGCAGGCAGACCTGCTCCGCACCATCTCCTATGGTATGAGAGATACGATGAACGGCAGAGTGGTAGATGGAAAGGGCGGCAAGGAATTTGTAGAAGGCGAGCCATTCCGCAGTCAGGAAGAACTTTATAAGGCATATAAATAATAAAGCATATAAATAATGATGAATTTAGCATCCATTGATATCGGCTCAAACGGAGCCCGACTCCTCATCAAGCGCTTCGATCCCGAGGCAATCCGAGAGGAAGACCGCATCAAAAAACTCATGTTCATCCGCATCCCATTGCGATTGGGTAAGGATGTATTCACCCTGGGAAAGGTTTCCAAGGAGCGTGAGAAGATGATGCTCCACATGATGAAGGGCTTCAAGCAATTCATGAAACTCAATGACGTAGAGGCTTTTCGCGCCTGTGCCACTTCAGCCATGCGCGATGCCGAGAACGGCAAGAAGGTGCTCAAGAAGATAGAGAAGCAAACCGGCATCAAACTCGAAATCATCAAGGGGCAGGAGGAGGCACAGCTCCTCTACAACAACCTGGTAGAGAAAACAGACTCCAACGAGGGCAGCTTTGCCTACATTGATGTGGGCGGTGGTTCCACGGAGGTGAGTATCATCCATGACGGTGTGCTCGCCGAGAGCTATTCCTACAACATGGGTACTCTGAGAATGCTGAGCGGCAAGGTGACTGCCGAAACCGAAAAGCTCTTCAAGGAGAACCTGACGAGATATGCCGAGCAATACGGCGACATCAGGATCATCGGTTCGGGTGGCAACATCAACAAGTTGAACAAGCTGGCACGCCACAGCAAGCAGGACTCCAAAAACCTGACGCTTGCCGAACTGAAGCGTCTCTATTCGATGATGCAGCCCCTGAGCATCGAGGAGCGAGAGATTTCTTTCTCCCTGAAGGAAGACCGTGCCGATGTCATCATTCCTGCCGCCGAGATCTTTCTCAAGGCATGCGAATATCTGAAGTGCGAAAACATCATGGTGCCCAACATCTCCCTCGCCGACTCCATCGTGGATGGACTCTATGAGAAGATGATGGCAAAAACAGAGGAATAAACCACTTCATCCACAAATAAAAAAGATCCGAGACAGACTGGCTAGAAATAGCCGCTGTTTCGGATTAACTTTTTTATAATTCGGATAAAAGAGGTATTTGCTATACTTCAGATAAGAGAGTAAGTACATATCCCTTTTTCTTCAGCGACTCAATCTTAACGGTCGCATCATGCTGAAGAGCATGGCGGAGATACGTCATCTGCACATTCACAGCCAGGGAGTTGGCATAGCTCACGGTTCCCCACACCGCCTCCTGTATCATCTCCTTGCTTACTACATTACCGATATTCTTCGCCAGCAGACGGAGGATGTCGGCTTGTCGGCTGGTGATGAGCACACGAGAGGAACGGGTGCGAAGCTCATTGTTATTATAGCAGAAGGTGGTTTCACCGAAATGATACACCTCCTCTTCTATCGTCTCACTCTCATTCATGGAGAACCGCTCCTCTATTCTTGCCAGCAACTCTTCCGGATAGAAGGGTTTGGCAAGATAATCGTTTGCCTTCAGGGAGAAACCTTTCAGTCGATCGTTCTTCTCCGTACGGTCGGTGAGAAAGAAGATAAGCACCTTCGGGTCGATGGTTCTGATGCGCTCAGCCACCTCATAGCCATCCATCTCCGGCATATTGATGTCGAGCAATACCAGGTCGGGCTTCACCTCCGGGAACTGCTCCCATGCCTTCTTGCCATTGCCGGCATAAGTCACATCGTAGCCATGCTGCTGCAGAAAACTCTTCAGCAACATGGAATACTTCAAGTCATCGTCTGCAAATAATATCTTGATCATTTTTTCTATTGTTTATAGCGTTAAACCGGATGCATCAGGAGTGCTGCGGGATGATGATTGAAATTCTGGTTCCCTTGCCCACTTCGCTCTGCATCATTTTTCTACCCCCATGGGCCTTCACTATCATATCCACAAAACTCAAACCCAAGCCGATGCCCGGCTGCATCATATCCGGGTAAGCATTGCTGCGATAGAACTTCGTCCAGACTCTCTGCTGCTCGTCGGGCGAAATTCCGATACCATTATCTGATACAGAAATCATGACTTCCTCCTTCTCGGTATCTCGGCAGGCAACATGGATATTGACAATATCGCCGGAATACTTCACCGAGTTCTCCATCAGGTTGCTGACCACATTCAGAAGCTGGTCTCTATCTCCCATCATCCGGTTGGAAGTGCGCTGGTAATCGAGCGAAACATTCACCTCCTTCTGCCTGTTCTTTCGATAAAAAGCCACCAGATTCAGCAAGGCGGCATGGATATCAAAAGAAGTTATCTGGAGCGGGATATGTTCCTCTGCCCTGATTACTTCCCGGAGTTTGGCGAGATAGGCAGTCAGGTTATCGCTCTCCTCTCTTACGGTCTCCATGATAAGGGCATTCTCTTCCTTCTCATCTGTCTTTTGAGCAGAGAATACAGATACACACATCTTCAGTGTCTGCACGGGGCGCTTCAGCTCGTGAATCATCGTATGCACGAAGTCGCTTCGCATCTTATCCACCTTCTTCTGCAGGAGCATCACCTTGATGAGATAAGCTATGCTCAGGAGAAGCATGATGGTAACCAGCAGACTTCCTATCATCTGCCACATCATTCCCTTCAGGATGGGCAGCATCGGCACCTGCATCCTCATCTGCATCGACTGATACTGGATAGGATTGAAAGGCACTTGCACCAGCATTTCGTGATGAAACAAGGTAGGAGGCTCTACGATTCTTGTCTGCCACAGACGATGCTTTCCCGTCTTCATCTCTGCCCCGATGAAATCATTGCCCAGTTTCTTACTGATGAAACGGTCAAAATGCGCCTTGTCAAAGTGGGTAAGCTGGTAAGTGATGTAAGTATTCAGACAATCAAAAGAATTGTTGGAATCCGTCTCACGCAAATCGAAAGTATCTCTCTTCTGCATCACGTTGCTGAATCCCGGCTTGCTATACACCACTCCACCTATGATTGTATCCGTATCCAGCGGAGAGCAAACCGTTGTAACGGGACGCTTGTAGTCTGAAAAATATGCCGTGACGACATAACCGATATGTGATTTTTCTTTTACCGCCTCTCCGATATTTGTCTGATAAGTGACTATTGCCAGTTCCGCCTTTTCGGCATTTTTCTTCCCCATCTCTCCCATCGAATAGGTCACGCTATTGTATAGCCAATAAGTCTGCAAGCCTATCAGCAGGAAAGAGGAAAGGATGGCGAGCAGCCAGACTTGTTTGATTCTTCTATTCATATCATTTTTTCTTTTTTCGATGCAAAGGTACAAAGATTTCACTATATATAATTAAGGTGAAGCAAGATTATTTTGCCAGCGTAATGTTTCAGTAATGATTATTTGCGATTTTGAGCCCGAAAAACTGTTCCTTTGCAAACGAAAACAAAAAACAAGGAAGAATATGAAGAAAGAAACAGTTTTATGGGCGATGCTAGCCACCACCACCTGTGCAACAGCACAAAACGGGAAATTCCCGACATCCGGAGTTTCCGCGGACTCGGTACAGACGGAAAAAGATTCGATCAAAGCTAACCAAGAAGCTGAGATTAAAGCTGATAAGGAGGCAGAGATTCAAGCCGTAACCGTAACAGGTCATCGCCCGATGTACAAGATGAGAAACGATGCCTTGGTTACCCGTGTCCGTAATACTCCTTTGGCAAAGGAGCCAACGCTGGATGATGTATTGAGACACATCCCCGGCATGAAACAAACCGCCGATGGAACTCTGGAAGTAAACGGACTGGGAGCCCCCACCATCTACCTCAACGACAAGAAGGCCACCTCTGCCGAACTCTCTCATCTCGATGTGAAGCAGATAGATGAAATAGAACTCATTACCACTCCTGGTGCAAAATATGATGCAACGACGGGAGCCGTACTGAGAATCCTGACGAGAAGAACAGACGAGGGTATATTCGGCAAGATGCAGGTGTATGATCAATTGAGCGAGGTGAACACCAACCACGAGGAATTGACCCTGGGTTGGGTAACGAAGAAGATTTCACTCACTGGCTTTTACGGATACACCGACAACCGATACAATGTGCATCAGCCACAGGAAGCGCTCGTAAGAGCCAAAGATGGCGAATATATCTTCGGAACCGACCGCCATGGCAAGAACAAGGCAAATTATAACGCTACAGAACTCAACTTCGACTGGTTGCTCAGCAAGCAGCACGAAGTGGGAATACAATGGGAAGGGCTTTGGCTGAATGGCGGCAGAAGCGAGAAACAGCAGCAGTACTATCGCTATCCTAACCCAGCAGGAGAAGATACAAATAGCGAGATGAAGCTTTCTGATGCGGATGGCGAGATGAAGTATTTTGATGCGGAGAGCCAGCAATGGGGACACCAGCGCAGTCACCACTTCAATCTCTTCCATCTAGCTAAATGGTCGAAACATCTCTCATCACAGATTTATCTGGACTATGCAAGGAACAAGGATTCTGACAGACAGCCTATCACGGAGAAAGAAGGTAGCGAGATGCAGGAAACCCTCAACCGTTCCAATTCCAACTACGATATCTATAGTGGAAGAATCGAAGTCAAGCAACTCATCTCTGACAAACATTCCATCAACTATGGTGGCGAATGGAGCCTGATGGAAGGTAAGGGAAAAACCGAAAGTTCTGCCGATATGCTTGGAACTACGGAATACAAAAACCATGATACCAAGACGGCTGCTTACCTGCAATATCAGGGTGAAGCTGGCAGATGGAGCTGGTGGGCAGGCATCCGATACGAGCATCTCACATCCCGATACACCAATCTGTCGGAGGAATCTCCCGACAATATGGAGCGCCATTACGACCAATGGTTTCCATCGTTCGGTATCACTCTCAAAGAACCGTCGTGGCATCACTCGCTCAGCTTCCGAACTACCACCGCCCGACCTTCTTTCAGTCAGCTCAGTGGGAACATCTACTATATCTCGCGCTTTCAGTATCAGATCAGCAATCCGAAGCTACAGCCTGTCAACACCTATCGTCTGACCTACTCCGTGCAGTGGAAAGATTTCATGGGAATGTTGAGATACACCCGTACCAACCACTCCATCATGTACATTCATGAAGTGCCGGAGGACAAGCCCGTAAGATACGTGAGTACATTCATGAACTTCAACAAGATTCAGAAATACATGGCATATCTCAACTTGGGTCACGTCTTCGGCTGCTGGCGTCCGAATGCCCATGCAAGCATCACTTACCAACGCTTCTCCGTAAATGATCATGGAGAGCTAATCAGTTACAACGGAGCAACTTGGAATGCATCGTTTGACAATTACTTCACGCTACCAAACAACTATCAGCTGTCGCTCTCCTACAGTTTTGACAACGGAGGACAAGTGGGCAAAACGAAGTTCAGCCCCACTCAGAACTGGAGTCTTGGTGCCAACAAATCGTGGATGGACGGCAGATTACAGGTTGCCTTCAGTGCCAACGACCTCTTCCATCAGCAGCTCTTCAAGGAGCGAATCCACGAGCATGCCGTTGACTTCTCCCAGACTGAGGATTACAAGCTATGGAGCTACAAGTTGACCGTAACCTGGAAATTCAACAAGCGCAAGGGAAGATACAACGGCATGAACAGTGCGGAAGATGAATTGAACCGACTATAGTCGGACAAGACACTCTTATCTTAATGATCTTTATAATTTCAAGTATCCGGGTTATCCCACTCCCAGCAGTTCTACTTCGAATATCAGGGTAGAACCGCCTGGGATTCCCGGCTGCGAGAACTTGCCGTAGCCCATCTCGGCTGGGATGTAAAGTTCCCACTGGTCGCCCACGTGCATCTGCTGCATGGCAACAATCCAGCCATCAATCAGGTCGCTCAACCGTATGGCGAATGGCGTACCACCACGGCTGGAATCAAACTTCTTGCCGTTGATGGTCCAACCGGTGTAATGGGCCGTCACGATGCTGCGTCGGCTAGGCTGTGCTCCCTTCGGGTCGCCTTGCTTCAACACCTTATAATATATACCACGAGGCAGCGCCATAACGCCCTCCTCCTTTGCCTTTTCCTCCAGCCAACGCTTGTTGGCCTCAACATATTCTCTTTTTGCCATAAATCTATTTGATACTTGATATACTATGATTTTTGCGCAAAATTACAAAAATCTATCGTATCTGCAAAAGAAAAAGAGGAACTTTTCTTCTTTTATCAAAGAAAAGCAGTACCTTTGCACCCTAATCATCCAAAAAATACGATATGCCACAGACACTACATATTGCAATTATTGGTGGGGGTGCCGCAGGATTCTTTGCGGCGATAGAGGCCAAGCGCAACTTCCCTCACGCCGACATCACGATTTTCGAAAAGAATTCGAAGGTTCTCGCCAAGGTGGAAATTACGGGAGGTGGAAGATGCAATCTTACCAATTCCTTTGAGGAGATTTCCGACCTAAAACAAGCGTACCCCCGCGGACATAAACTGATGAAGCGACTCTTCAAGAGATTCGACTACCAGCATGCCTTCGACTGGTTTGAGGAGAACGGCGTGCCACTGGTTACGCAGGAAGACCAGTGCGTGTTTCCGCAATCGCAGGATTCGCACAGCATCATCGACTGTCTGGTGAATACCGCCAAGCGACTGGGCGTGAAGATACAATGCAACCACCAGCTCACCGCCATCACCGAACTGGAGGATGAGCGCCTGCTCCTGGATTTCAAGGTTTCAAAAGAAAAGGGAAATCTATCGGGTGCATCTTCTGCCTCTCATCCCGTTTCCGAAATCAGGCAGATTGCCTTCCACCGGGTAGCCATCACCACGGGCGGTCATCCCAAGCAGGAGGGTTTCAAGCATCTCTCAGACCTGGGACATGCGATAGAGCAGCCTATCCCATCGCTCTTCACCTTCAATATCGCCGACAAGGCTTTCAAGAATCTGATGGGCACGGTGGTGGAGCCTGTATATACCAGCATTCCGGGCACTAAACTGAAGGCAGAGGGTCCGCTCCTCATCACCCATTGGGGCATGAGCGGTCCTGC
>ENA-OOWN01001977-OOWN01001977.1-human-gut-metagenome-genome-assembly--contig:-NODE-1977-length-13548-cov-2.630401_pt1 | contig 13548 bp, 7 predicted proteins | sample MGYA00241406_ERZ501319 | MGnify/ENA primary metagenome ERZ501319 (study PRJEB25962, sample SAMEA2042734) | human gut metagenome | biome: human gut; feature: human-associated habitat; material: faeces... | reverse complement strand
CTCCGGGACATCCTCCTCGTAGACATGCGCCAGGCTGAGTTCATAAAAGCCGTAGGGCTGTGTCGGAGCCCAGATGTCAGGAACCACCACTTTGGACTTTCCCGTCCTGCGGTCATACATCACGGAGCGGTAGAAGTACGATCCGAACGTGCCCAAGTCTCCGTAGGCGGCCAAACACTCATCAAGCTCTTTTATTGATTCTTCAACCCCTTCTTCGTCACTCCAATGCAGACTTTTCACTTTAGCCTGCTGAATGTAGCTGTATCTGTTTTTGATATGGCCGGTGAAATCATAGAACAATGAGTGCGAGGAACCCACGTGCAGCATGGCGACATGCCAGTTTGACGAACTTTCTGGATACATTTTATAGAAGGCTCTGTATCGGATTGTCAGGAGGGCCGTGTCCAGCAGGACTGAGTCAACTGCCTTCAAAGACGGTGGAGTAGAGGGCGTTTTGCCGTCTCCGTACATCGCGAAACTGTCCGGCATGGAGTCCTGACCGCTGAGAGACTGTACCGACAGAGACAGGCACAGAAGGGCTACTGATAAGTTGCGGATGATAGATGACATGGTGGTGAGTTTTTAAGTTATCGCTTTGATTTTATGCAATCTTAGCACTTTGACTTGACAACTGCAAAGATTTAACACTCGTTAACATTCACGAGACCTTGAAATCTATCGAAAAGCCGTCTGTGAAAATGCCTATAAATACATGGCTTTCGCAGCAAGTGCTATCTGCTCACTACGAGAACGGACATAATTGATGCGGTTCTGCGGCTTTTTGGTTCACTCTCTAAAGCTGCGACCTGATACGGCCTCTGCTTTCCCGGAACGGAATCTCGCCCCAATATGACCTATCCTCATGTGATTTTGGCTATAGAACTGTGAAACAGGGTGTTATTCATATAGGTGCGAGGATAGGTGTCGCACAAATCGGTCAAAACAGCCGGAAAACACCACTCCTATCCTTCGATACAAATCATTAACCATCTGTTACCCAGCGAATTAACATTAAAGAGCAAAGGCAAGGTCTAAACCCTCGACGGGAGACCCAAAAGATGCGCACTGGACATTCAGCAACGAGAAAAGACTTGCCGCCCTCGGCACAAGAGGGAGGGGCCCGCCGCAAAGCGGTGGGAGGGCCTGGTCTTTTCGACTGCTGAATGTTCACGCGGCACACGTACCACGGAGAAGGTGGTGACGATTCCGCGTTTTCGTCGGCACCTGCCCGAGGACGGGAAGTACTATTACTGGAGTGGTTCGAGGCCGTGATTGTCGTACCACAGGAAGCCTTTCACTGAGGTAAAGCCCATCGTTCCCAGCAGATTCATATAGCCCAGCACCTGACGGCGGTACTGGCTGCTCCTGACTTTCCCGAACTTATAGTCCACCACTATAGCCTCGTCACCGGCATACATAATCCTGTCCGGACGGTAACTGTCACCTCCCGGGGCGATTATCGGCATCTCAGTCATGACCGAATACGTCCCGTCAAACCAGTGCAGCGGCCTCACCGACTCCAGCATACCGGACAGATGTGCGCGTACGTCAGCCTCATCCCGCTCCGCAAGCAGGCCGGCAGCCACCGCCCGGCCCAATGAGGAGTCCAAATCTTCCGCCACCTCCACCCGTGACATGATATCGTGCAGGACTATACCTCTCAACCGTGAACCGTCCTCCGGGAAAAACTCTCCGGACGGGAAGGACAGCTGCAGCCTGTTCCCTACGGGCACGGACGGAAGCACGCCCACACTGTCGTCATAAGCACATCCGGCATCCCGGCCATAAGACTGAAAAGTCCACGATCCGCTCTCATAGACATTGTCCACAAGTTCAGAGCGCAAATGCCTGTACAGCAGACCGGACACCGAGGAGGCCTCAGTCTTGGGCGAGGACGGAGCCTGCGCGAACACCAACAGCTCCCGCTCCGCCCTTGTAAAGGCCACATACGACACGTTCACCGCATCCACGGCGGACAGCCGCTTCTCTTCCTTATATTCCTTTTGGAAATACGTCTGCTCCAGACTGCTGCGGAACTCTAAAGGATATACCGGCAGAATCTTGAAAGACGGCTCATCACACCCGCACCAGATATACTTGGAGAAATTGCCGGCTGGATACAGGCGCATCTGGAAAAACGGTACTATTACAGCCTTGAACTCCAAGCCCTTGGACTTATGGATGGTGATTACCCTCAACGCGTCCCGGCCCTCAGGAGCGGACACCGAGCGGTCCCGGCCCTCAGTATCCCACCACTCCAAGAAACCGGTTATATCCGAGCCCTCCGTACCGACATACTCCATGACACTGTCCAGAAAAGCCGCAAGAAAAGCCGGACCGCCGTCCTCGACAGCATCACCTCCGGAGCGGAGCAGATCCTCGCAGATATTATACAGGGATTTCTCCTGCAGCATATTATCCGGAACATCCTGAAGCACCTCCGCACTGCCCGTCATCTGCCTCAGCCTGTCCACTACACGCCGGACTGCAGGCGATGAGGATATCTTCAGCGAATCCTCTGTCATAATGCTGAAACCCTTGGATATCAGATAATCCGACATGGCTGCTCCCTCTGCCCGGGTACGGACCAGGAAGGCTATGTCCCCCGGACGGTAGCCGTTGGCAATCAACCTGTTGACAGCATCCAATATCTTCTGCATGTACACTTCATCCCCCACAGCCGCCGTCTCCCCGTCCACAAATGTCACACACACATGCCCCGACGGACGGATGCCCGCCTGAGGTATCTCCTGAGCCGCATCGGCATATATGCCTCCGAGAAAACCGTCCTCTCCGGAAGTTTCCAGAGACTGGAAAAAGTCATTGTTGAACCTCACCACCTCGGCCGAGCTGCGCCAGTTGTACCGCAGCGTGTCCTTCCGGCACCTGCCCGGACCCAGCTCGTTCTCGATACCGCTGTCAAGCAGCTTCCAGTCCGAGCCCCTCCATCTGTAGATACTCTGCTTGACATCCCCTACGGCCATGCAGAAATGCCCGGCATCCACACTGTCCCTTATCAGCGGCTTGAAATTGTCCCACTGCATCCGGGAAGTGTCCTGGAACTCGTCCAGCAGGTAATTGTCTATCCTGCAGCCCACTTTCTCGTATATAAACGGCGTATCGCTGCCGTCTATGATATCCGACAGGAACTTGGGGGTATCCGACAGCAGCACTAAGTTGTTGCGGCGGCAATACTCCATCACTTCCTTCTCGATGTCGCTCAGAATCCCCGTCACAGTCAGATTGCGCAATATCTCCTGTGCGGTGAAATACTCTTTCAGACGGGCGTGCCAGGCCTGACCGGAGAGCTCCCGCACCAGAGCCGCAAGCCCGTCAGCATAGGCCTGCGCGACAGAGCCGGCCTTTGACTTGCCGGACGACGAGCACCATTTCGAGGGTTCCTCCTCCCCCATCCTCACAAAAGTGTCCGAGGGCATCTCATACTTGCCTGAATGCAGCTTCTGGAAATACTTCATGAACGAGCGGGTCTTGCCGCCATTGAAGTCCTCAACATCGAGCCCGTATCTGCCCATTATGGCAAATGCCCTGTCGGCCATCGCCTTGGATTCAGTCTTGAAACTTTCGGTTATAGCCTGCATCTTATCCCTGCAACGGACTATCTTCTCACGTCCGGGAAGCCCTTCTCCGATGCCGCTGACCGCAATCTTGTACGGCTCATTGAACAGCTCCGAGCCGAGGCGCAGCAGCTGGGGCACGCTGTTCCAGTCCCGCCCGTCCATCACGGCCTCCTCCGACAGCTTTATAAGCCAGTCCAGCAGCTCCGCGTTGTCGTCCAGAGAGTTCATAAGAGAATCCACTGCCATGGCAAGCACACTGCCGTCATTGAGCTCGACACTGTACGAGGCAAAATGTCCGGTCTCCAGCGCGAAAGAGCGGAGCACCTGTTGGAAAAAGCGGTCTATGGTACTGATATTGAAGAGCGAATAGTCGTTGAGAATCTCCGACAGCACAGCTTTCGCATGGGCCCGTACCGCCTGCTCCCTGTCGGAGTCAGGCACTTTGGCGAACCTCTCCAGCCTCTTCAGCTCCTCTATATAAGGCGACTCACCACCGGAGGCCAGAGTATTGAGCTCCTTGAGGATACGCTGCTTCATCTCGCCCGTGGCCTTGTTGGTGAAAGTCACGGCGAGGATATGCTTGTAACGGTCTGTTCCCCCCGAAAGCAGTTCCCTGATATAGTCTCCCGCCAGTTTGTGGGTCTTGCCCGAACCGGCTGACGCTTTCCATATTTCCAACATAACTCTCTATCTATTACATTTTGCGGTAAATGGACAATAGGCGCAGGCCTTTCCGTCCTCACATGCCGTAAAGGGAATCCCCGGGTCCAGTATCGCGTCTATGAGACCCGACAGCTTCTCCCGGAAGTGCTCAAACTGTTCCTTCGTGACCACCATCCACGTCCTTTTAACCGAATGCAGATTCTTCGTATAGTAAATCTCCAGCACGACATCCTCCACATCATCGAAAAGCCGCCGCTCCTGCCTGTCCAGAATCAGCAGATAGAGCATCAGCTGAAACACATGCGAGCCGCGGTCATGTATTTCCGCGTCAAAGAGGTTGTCGACATTCCCGTCCTTAAAGGTAAAATGCTCGCCTCCGGTCTTGTAGTCCACTATTCTCAGGCTTCCGCCGGCCATGTCCACACGATCGAATATACCCGTGAGACTCACCTCCCGGTCCCCGTCTGTCCTGAAAGACGCCCTTTTGGACTCCTCCAGCAGCTTGACCGTTACCGGAGCCAGCTCCGAGTCATTGACAAGCGTCCGGCTTGCGAGCTTACTGACCAAGGCCCCGGCAATCCGGTTGCGTCCGGTTATCTCCTTCAGGCCCAGCCCCTTCTTCTCATCAAAGAATCCGCGCTCGACCAAAGTGCCGATACGCGTGCTATCCCCCGCCAGTGTCAAAAGGGCATCCTTGTCCACGACATGCCCGGCATAAGGGCTGTAAAGCTGCTGCATGACATAATGGTATAGCGTACCGAATGCGGCGTTGTCCACTCCCTCGGAGATATCCTCCTCCTCTTTCAGGCCCAGCACGTACTGGTAATAGAAGCGCATCGGGCAGCTCAGCCACATCTGCAGGGACGAGTTCGAGAATGCCATGCGGGAGAGCCTGTCCAGCATTTCCGGGGTCTTGTACACAGGCGGCACATCCCTCAGCGGACTTCCCGTAATGCCGAATGTCACGGTCAGACGCTTTACAGGATAATGGAAATGATACTCCAGCTGCTTGATGTAGCGGCTCTCCTCCCCCGGTTTAAGGCCCTCGCTGCGACTGTCGCTTAGCAGCCATACCTTGCGGGCACGGCAGATACTGCGGTAAAAATGATAGGCCGATATGGAATCCTGGTACTCGTATGTGGGCAGGCCGAAGCCCCTGCGCAGGTTGTAGGGTATCATGGACGATGCCGTATTGCGGGAGGGGAAAGTACCCTCGTTGACCGAAAGGATAATCAGGTTCTCGAAATCCAGAGCCCGTATCTCCAGCGGTCCCATAATCTGAAGACCGTCCAGAGGCTCTCCGCTGAAAGGTATGGAGACCGAGGACTCAACCCTGCGCAGCAGACGGAAATAAGTATCCTTGCGTATGTCCATGCTCAGGGAGCGCAGCAGATTGAGGCTGCGGCTGTATCCCATCAGGAACTCCCTGTCAACACGGTCAGCGCCTGCCGCCACCGCATCCAGTATAGCCTGAAGATAATCCGACATGGACTCGGAGACCGGGACTCCGGGCGTACAGGCATCCTTGAATATCAGGGGCAGCAGCGTGTCCTCCCCCGTCAGCATTGACGCCGGAGGATATATGCGGTTCTCTTTTATCAGTTCGCTTCTAAGTTCAGAGGCCCGCTCACGCAAGGCCTCCCCGACATAGGGATGGGACAGCACGTTGAGCACATCCCGGAAATAAAAGCACACCTGCCCGTCCCTGACCCTGAGCCTTTCCTGCATCGAGGCCACCGACGAGATGAACGAGGACACATTGCTGTGCGCCAACGGATAACCCATCGTCACATTGACGGGGGAGACCTCCTCCGGCAGGGAGTTGAGCAACGGAAAAAGCAGCTGCTCGTCGGGGAGCAGCACGGCTGTGGAGAAAAGATCCACAGTGCCGGACTCCGCGACTATCTTCCTCAGAATCTCATGCACATACTTGGCCTGACCTACTGCTGACGGCACAGAGACCGCCGTAATCTCAGGACGGGACTCACACAGACCGCCGTCCTCCGGCAGAGGATAACGCGACGGATAACGGCTGACATTGTCCTCCATGAAGAGAGAGGACTTGTTGGCCTTGTCCTTTATGGCATCCCCGTAATAATCCCAGTAAAAATCCCCCTTTCCGGACTTGCGGAGAGTATCGAAAAGCTGCCGCTCGCATCTGTTGGGCGCGTTGAGTCCCACGAATACGATATTGCCGTAACGCTCCAGACGCTCCATCAGAGCCGCATCCTCATCTTTGAGACGACCGGCCACAGAGCGGTAGACCATGCCCTCATACGCCTCCCCATTGGACAGGAGCCTGGAGCGGAACGAAGCGTATATGTCATACATTACGCTCCACATACTCATAAACTGCCGCTCATTTTCTCCGTTCCTGTTCCTTATGAACACCCCCCAGAAATGCTCTATCGCCTTGCGCTGATTGTCCGAGAGATAGTCATAACGGCTGTCTATCTCCTTGATGTCAGAGATGTTGGCGAAAAGCCTCCGCGCATCCACAAGATACTTGTCGATATCATCGAAGTCATTGAGTATCACTTCTCCGCGGTAGATAAACTCGTCCAGGCTCTCGGAGAACCCCTCCAGCCTGTCCTTGAACACGGTGTAAAGCCGGTGAAGCAGGGTTATCTTGTCCAGGGAACGCAGGCCGGAAAGAGCCGAGAAAAGGTCATTGATATTGGTCAGACGCGGGGAGAAAACCGCTCTGGAGACCGATTCTCCGAGGTATCTCCGAAAGAACAGGGACGAGCGGCGGTTGGGGAACACGAAAGTATACCCCCTCAGTTCGCCTCCTGTCTCAGCCAGAAAGCGCTCCGCCACACTCCTGAGAAACTCCTTTCTCACTTCAGCCGTTCCCTTATGGCCTCCGCCTGAGCCTCATATCCGGGCTTGCCCAGAAGAGCGAACATATTCTTCTTGTAGGCCTCCACACCCGGCTGGTCGAAAGGATTGACACCAAGCATATAGGCAGATATACCGCAGGCCTTCTCAAAGAAGAAGAAAAGCTCGCCGAGACAGAACTCGTCGATACGCTCCACAGTCACCCTGCCGTTGGGCACTCCGCCGTCCTCATGAGCCAGCCTCGTACCCGTCTCGGCCATCCTGTTGCAATGCTCAAGATGCTTGCCGGAGAGGAAATTGAGTCCGTCCAGATTCTGAGGGTCATCGCATATAGTAAGTTCCCTGCCGGAATGCTCCACGGACACGACAGTCTCGAAGAGCATCCGCTCTCCTTCCTGGATATACTGCCCCATCGAGTGCAGGTCTGTGGTAAAATTGACCGAAGCCGGGAATATTCCCCTGCCCTCCTTGCCCTCGGACTCTCCGAAAAGCTGCTTCCACCACTCTCCGAAATACTGGAGCTTGGGATTGTAGCTGACCAGAATCTCCACCTTCTTACCGCTGTCGTAAAGCTCATTGCGGGCCGCGGCATAAAGCAGGGCCGGATTGTGCTCGTCTCTCTCAGAGCATATCCTCTGCATGGAGGCAGCACCCCTGAGCAATGCCCGGATATCATACCCTGCGACAGCTATGGGCAGCAGGCCAACCGGGGTCAGCACAGAGAAACGGCCTCCCACATTGTCAGGGATGACAAATGTCCTGTACCCCTCCTGGTCCGACAGACTCTTGAGCGCACCACGGGCCTTGTCGGTCACGGCCACGATTCTGGAAGCGGCCTCTTCCCTGCCGTATTTGCCCTCCATGTGCTCCTTGATAATTCTGAAAGCCACAGCAGGCTCTGTAGTAGTGCCTGACTTGGATATTACGATCACAGCCACCGACTTGCCGCTGATATAGTCCAGCAGCTCCGCGTGATATTCCTCGGAAAGATTGAAGCCGGCGAAGACCACCTCTATTCCCTTGCGGTCCATACCGAAAGAATGCGACAGAGCCGCAATGGCTGCCTTTGCTCCGAGATAGGAGCCTCCGATGCCGATGACTACGGCCACCTCAACCCCCTTCTGCCTCCACTCGTCCGCTATGTCACAGCATCCGTCCACTATCTGGGCCGGAGTATCGGAGGGGATATCCATCCATCCTAAGAAATCACTACCCCTTCCCTTCCTGCCTTCAAGTACATCAAAAGCCGCAAAAGCCTTCTCTACATATTCCTTGGAAGGCTTGAAATTGACATTTACCATAATTCAGATATTTTTTATTGTTGAACTTACATCAGACAGTCCTCCAGGCGGCGCATCACCTGGACAGGATGCTTCTTCTCGTACAGTATCGAGTACACGGCATCGGCGATGGGCATCTCAACCCCGTACTTGCCGTTGATCTCGTGGATGGCCTTGGAGGCGTACAACCCCTCGGCCACCTGGTTCATCTCCAGCAAAGCAGTCTGTACCGAATATCCCTTGCCCAGCATACTGCCGAAGTTGCGGTTGCGCGAGAACGGCGAATTACAGGTCACCAGCAGGTCCCCCAGATAAGCCGAGCGGGAGGTATTCCTGCCACTGTCCGGATTCGTGGCGTTGATGAACTCCTTCATCTCCCGGAAACAGCTGGCAATGAGCACGGCCATGAAATTGTCCCCGTAACCGATGCCGTAACAGATACCGGCAGCTACGGCATACACGTTCTTCAGGGCGGCTGCATACTCCACGCCATAGATATCCGTGCCGGCTATGGTATTGACGTAGTGGTTCTTGAAAAAGCCGCACAGATACTCGGCCACTTTCTGGTGCTTGGACGAGACGGTTATATAAGACAGCCTCTCCATGCCCACCTCCTCGGCGTGACACGGCCCGCTAATGACCCCTATCCTGTCAAAAGGCACCTTATGATCATGATGAAAATACTCAGCCACAGTCAGATAGCGCTCTCCCACAAAGCCCTTCACCGCCGAGATAAGAATCTTGCCGTCATAAGAGGCCGTCACTTTGGAGACTTCCTTCAGGAAATAGGCCGAAGGAATGGCGAAGATAAGGATATCCGACTCCTCCACCACATAGTCTATGTTGTTGGTAAGCGTGAAGCTGTCAGCGTCCAGTTCCACTGATGTGAGGTACTTGGAATGGTGGTGATACTTCTCGATATGCTCTATGGCGTCAGTGTCGCGCATATACCAGTTGAGCCTCCTGCCGTTCTCGCTCAGCAGCTTGACCAGGGCCGTGGCCCAACTGCCCCCTCCTATCACCCCGAAAACGGGGTCTTCCTTCATCCTGTCGTAGATATGTCTATGCTCCATGCGCGAATCGATTTACATTAGTCAATCGACAAAGATAGCAAAATTTAAGGACTGCGCACACTTTGTCTTGAAAAAACAGGGCCAAAAAGGGCCGCACGGATGCCGATAATATTCCCACATTCGCCTCTGAAACAATCCTCAAAAAGGTGCTGTTTATGTAAAATTTGCTATCTTTGCAATGCTGCAAGCAAAAGCATGCGGCGTACATATTGGTGAAAGTGTTCTCGCACTATCCTTTCTAAGAAATCTGACAGTTTCAACGAACGTAAGGATACCGACAGCACCGCCACTTGTATTGGCTTGTGTATTAGCACAATCGATACGAGTGTGGGGATTGTTTCAGTCTGTTTACGTTCGGGCTTTGTCAGAGCCTCTTAGAAGACAGGCGAACCGGCTCCACACTTTCTTTTTATAACCCGGCCAGGGAGCCGCCCGGACAAAACATAATAAAAATGAGTCCTAAAACAATTAAAATTTTAGTTATTACAGTCTGCACTGTTTTATCGGGTCAGCAAGGAGCATTCTCGCAATCATTTGAATGGGTCAGTGAATCCAAAGAACGTATTGAGAAAATGCAAAACCTTGAATTGCCTGCAAATTGTGGAGTTGATATTATAGATAAAACTGTGCAATCATGCAAAGAGATTATGGATGTAACACTTGCTGTCAGTCCTATAATTACAAATTCCTATCTTTCATATTTTGACTACTGTCAAAATACTGACAGCGTAGACACCAATAGAACTTCACCATCATTAGATGAACTTTACGGACTTGGTAAAGAGATTGCTCAATTAGCAGGAAAGCTGGCAGAACTAACAAGCTCTGTTACAAATATTACAGACATTGTCAAAACAATGACTGCAAAAGAAGTTTTGTCTTCTTCTTCAAATGTTAAATATCTGACTAAATCTTTACCATCAGTTGGTAAAGAGTTATATTTAGATTTTAAGTTGTTAGGTGAAATGATTAAGGATAAAACCGGAGATGTTAAATTTATGGAACAAATTGACAATCTTTTTTCTTGGTTATAATTATGTCTACATTGAAAAATATCAAAAATCTAGTAAGTGATTTCAAGGATTTATATGAGGAGCTCTATGACACTCCTAATAAAAGTAAATCACAACGCACTACAATACCTAAACACGGCTCCAATCATCAAGAGCGCAATGCTGGTGAGGAAACCTATGGTACACCAAAACAAAGCACAATGCCTAAACCAAGAGTTCAAACATCCGGCATGGGACTATACGATAGCGAAATAGAGAAACTTATCGATTTAGCTATTGTTGACGGTGCTTTAAGTGAAAAGGAGAAGCAGGTACTATTCAAAAAAGCACAATCCAAAGGTATTGATTTAGATGAATTTGAAATAGTTCTTGATGCAAGGTTAAGCGAATACAACCAAATGCATAATAAAAAAAGTAATTCTGTCAATTTATCAGCTCCGAAATCCGATAAATTTGGAGACGTACGCAGATGTCCTAATTGCAATAGCGTTGTAAAAGCTTTCAGCCCTGTCTGCACAGAGTGTGGCTACGAATTCACAAACGTTGACGCCTCCTTGTCCTATGAGAAATTGTCAAACAAATTATTAGAAACCGAAAACTTGCAAAAAAGGATAAACATTATAGAAACATTTCCTATCCCTAATGCAAAAGCCGATTTACTTGATTTTCTTACATCTGCAAAACCTCATATTACAGACTTATCAGACCCATGCAGATCTGCATACTGGAAAAAGTATCAAGAATGTATGAATAAAGTAGAAATTAGTTTCAATAATGACGATATTTTTAAGCCGTTCATTAATAATTACACTAAACTTAAACGAAAAGTTCTTAGAGTTAAATTTTTCTCATGGCTCAAACATCTTCATTGGGCATGGAAAGTTATTATTGCTTTTATCATATTCCTGATATTAGGCAGTCTAATAGATGCTTTCATTGGCTTATTTCAAAGAATTTTTCAACCTGGAGTATAAATCATATGGGATTATTTGATATTGGAAGAAAAAACAAATCCGGTGGATTGATGAACGTAATCCGCTGTGATGAGCAGGAATACCTTGTATGGAAGTGGAGGCCTGAAGGACAGGATGTTAATTCCACTACAAGAGAAAACTCAATCCGTTTCGGCAGCAGTCTAAGGGTAAAAGACGGAGAAGTAGCAGTTTTCGTATACAAACAGAAAGACGGAACTCTTCAAGATTATATAGAGGGTCCTTACGATGAAACAATAAAAACAGCCAATTTGCCTATTCTTGCCAGCATTGTAGGCTTAGCCTATGGAGGAGACTCACCATTCCAGGCTGAGATTTACTTTATCAATCTGGCTAGAAACATACAAGTTAAATTCACAATACCTTACTTCGATGTTTTTGATCCGAGATTCCTTGACTTCTCCGTACCAATGGCCGTTCATGGCAGTATAACTTTCAATATATCTGACTACAAAGCATTTATCAAACTTAACAGACTGATAAACTTTACATTAGAAGATTTAAGCAAACAATTGAAAGATGCTGTCACCCAATTTGTCAAATCATTTGTCGGCAATGCTCCCCAAGACTACGGCATTCCCGTTTTGCAAATCGAAAGAAAAATAACTGAGATTTCAGAACTCCTCCAAGCAAAATTGTCAAAGGAATTGTTTGAAGACTTCGGTGTCAATGTAAAGCGAGTGGACATAAACCGCATAGATCCTGATAAAGAAAGTGAAGGATATCTGGAACTACGCCACGTAACGGCCATGCAACAGGCAAAGACAATTCAAGCACAGACCAATGTCAATATAAAGAATATGGCGGACACACAGGCTATTAATGCTGAAAATATGCAAGAGACCCTGCGAATTAACCGTCAAGAGGCACAGCGTGCACAGCGCTTGCAAACTGAGACCAATTTCATTGGAGCACATGCACTTGATCAACAAGCCAGTGTCCTGAAAGCAGGAGCTGAAAGTTTAGGAGCCATGGGCAGTATGGGTGATGGAGGAGGCATGAATGCTGCCGGTATGATGACCGGTATGATGATGGGAGGAGCCATGGGCAGTCAAATGGCTGGAATGATGAACAATATGGGTCAGACCATACAGAACGGTATGAATACTCCACCTCCTCCGCCTGTTTCTACATACATGTTGGCTGTAAATGGCCAGCAAAGCGGGCCTTTCTCAATACAGCAACTCCAACAACTTGCCTCACAAGGACAGATTAATACTCAAACGTATGTTTGGAAACCAGGTATGAGCGAATGGGTTGCAGCAGGTCAAGTTGATGAGCTTAAAAGTATCTTCTTATCCAACACGCCGCCACCTCCTCCAATGCCTAAATAAACTTATAATCAAATAAGATGGACAATTCTTTTAATTCAATAGACAGACTTTTAGAATTCGGTTTAAGCATGACAGTCGCACAGCAGATGATTGCGACGATGAATCACGTCTTGAACAATATGCAGACACCTGGTTCAGGACTTCCAATCATAAAAACTGAACCACAGTACTACGCAATTGTTACAAACTCCCTGATCGGCCCCATCAACGAAAAAGAAATCAACACTTTGACAATTTCTGGTTCCATAAACGAAGACACTCTTATGTGGAAAAGCGGAATGTCTGGATGGACGGCAGCGAAATTCATACCGGAAGTTATGAAATATATATTATTGAACAAAAGCACTAAACTATGAAAGTTGATGCATTTTACGGATTAATTATCATTCTTTTATCAGCGCTTTTATCATGGGGGGAATTCTATCTTGTAAAAGCTGACAATCTTAAATGGATTGCAGCAATTACAACTTTTATATCGCTGACGGTTTCCGGACTATTTTCCATAGCCGTAAAAGCACAAACAGAACGGTGTTCTACATTGATAGGCACTACGGGAGGTATTTTCTTATTTATTTTGCTTGTTGTCAATTTCACCTTCGCTTTTTTTGAATTCTCCATACCACTATATATCATAATTAATGCACTGCTGTTATTGGTAATGATTACTATTATCCGATTCATCTCTATACATGCTGTATGACAACAAGTATTACAACCTATAGGTATTCCGGAGCAAGGTCGGCCAGTAATTCCAGCCTAAAAAAGGTCAAAAGA
>ENA-OOWN01001974-OOWN01001974.1-human-gut-metagenome-genome-assembly--contig:-NODE-1974-length-13580-cov-4.038817_pt1 | contig 13580 bp, 9 predicted proteins | sample MGYA00241406_ERZ501319 | MGnify/ENA primary metagenome ERZ501319 (study PRJEB25962, sample SAMEA2042734) | human gut metagenome | biome: human gut; feature: human-associated habitat; material: faeces... | reverse complement strand
ACTTGGCACAGCGGATACATGGCTGAGTCTTCTTGCGATGAGCATCAGCATCGGTCAATACGGTGATGGAGTTGGTACCCTTGGTTACCGGTACATCGAGGCTGATTACAGCCTTACCCATCATCGGACCACCAGCCAGCACCTTGTTGTCGCCCTCAGGCAAACCTCCGCAATTCTCAATCATCTGAGAGAATGGAGTACCCATACGTACGAGGAAGTTGCCCGGATTCTTCACCTGCTTACCGGTAACGGTAGTATAGCGCTCGAAGAGAGGCTTGTTCTTCATAACTGCCTGATAAACAGCGAAGGCAGTACCTACATTCTGAACAATTGCTCCAACGTTGACAGGGATAGCTGGAGGAGCAGGAACCTGACGGCGGATAACGGCATCCACCAGCTGCTTCTCACCTCCCTGAGGGTACTTCTTAGCCAGAGGTACAATCTCAATACGAGAATCATTGGCTGTCTTTTCCTCGAAGAGTTTGATGGCAGCAGGTTTGTTATCCTCGATACCGATGTAGCCCTTCTCTACCTTAGCCGCCTTCATCAGGAGGTTCAAGCCAACGAGAATCTCATCGGCATGCTCCATCATCAGGCGATAGTCGGCTGTGATATAAGGCTCACACTCTACACCGTTGATGATGACGCACTCAGCCTTGGCTCCTGGAGGAGGACAAAGCTTGATGAAGGTAGGAAAACCGGCACCACCCATACCAGTGACACCTGCTACCTTGATGCGGTTTACGATTTCCTCTGGAGTAAGCTCAGTATGAGCCTCAAGCGTCTCGAGTTTATCAGAGCGGTCGATACTCTCCTCCCACTCATCGCCTTCTACATTAATAATGATGCAAGGCTTGCGATAACCGGTAGCATCAATAGATGTATCTACCTTGAACACGGTTCCAGAAACGGAACTGTAAATAGGAGCACTCACAAAGCCACCAGCCTCAGCAATAAGTGTACCCACCTTCACCTTGTCGCCCTTGGCAACTACAGGCTTGGCAGGAGCACCGATGTGCTGACCAAGTGGGAAAATAGCCTGCTTAGGAAGAGGAGCTACCTGAGTAGCCATCTCGGCAGTAATCTTATTCTCTTCTGGGTGAACTCCACCACTTCTAAAAGTTCTCAAATTCATGATTATTCCTCCTTTTTCTTAACTGGGAAATTTACTTTTACGAGAGCACCGGTTGGGCATTCATCAACACACTTGGTACACATGCGGCACTTATTGAAGTCAACATAAGCCACATTGTTCTCAATGGTGATAGCATCAAACTTGCAGACCTTCTGACATTTACCGCATCCGATGCAAGCAACGCTACAAGCTTTCTTGGCAACAGCACCCTTGTCGTGATTTACGCACTGAACGTAAACTCTACGGCTCTTAGGACCCTTCTTGCGGAGCTCGATGATATGACGTGGACAAGCGTTGGCGCAAGCACCACAACCCGTACACTTCTCTTCATCAACCTCAGGAATGCCAGTTTCAGGATTGATAGAGATTGCACCAAACTGGCAGGCAGCCACACAGTCGCCGCATCCCAGACAGCCATAACTACAACCCGTTTCACCACCATAGAGAGAAGCCGCAATGGCACAACTCTTGGCGCCATCGTATTGGTTCACACGAGGACGGTTGGCACAAGTTCCATTACATCTCACCACCGCAACCATAGGTTCGGCAGCAGCGGCATCCAAGCCCAGAATCTCGGCAATCTTTGTCATGACGGGCTGTCCACCCACCGGACAAAGTTTACCATCCAGCGAACCTGCCTTTACGCAAGCATCTGCAAATCCGCTACAACCGGGGTAACCACATCCACCGCAATTTGCCTGGGGAAGCACCTCTGCTACCTGGGCAATCCGCGGATCTTCATACACGGCGAATTTCTTGGAAGCCACGTAAAGAATAGCGGCCGATACCAGCGCTATAACTCCCAATGAAATCACTGCAATCAGAATTACATTCATAAATTAGTTGTTTATTAATTATTTGTTTTATTATTAGTTAGTTCATCGGTCGTACGGAGAATGAGAACTTCTTACCCATCCGCGACTTGTTCAGCCACAATATATAATAATAAGGTACAAGAAGTGCTAGCGAACAAAGCGCGGAACGCAGCTCGTCATTCCAGATAGCCATAAAGACAAATAGTGAGATTATCAGAATAAGGAAAGGAAATATAAAGGCAAACAGAACTGCCATCACTCCCATTGAAAGTTCGCCCGTCACCCATACACGGTCGCCGGGCTGGTAGGATGCGGCATTGGCATCGGCCACATCGACAAGTTTCTCTTTTGTATCCGCAGAGGTACAATGTCCCTTGACACTACACGAAGCGCACGCTGAAGTCTGGATGATTCTCACTTGGAGATGAGAACCGTTTATGTTTTCCACAATACCTTGATGTTTTATAGTATTCGCCATTTTGCAAAGTGTGCATTACAAATCGCGGCAAATTTACGCATTATTTGTGAACTGCAAACCTTTCCTATGCATTTTCTGTGTTCGTAAACGTGCTTTTTCTATGTTTTTATGTTTTTTCACCTGCCACAGACTACAAAAAGACAAAAAACAGACGGTCTGTCAAGGAAAAACAGACCGTCTGACTAACCAAAACAGATAATCTGTTCACTCCGAACAGACCATTTGTTTATTTACCATTTATAATTGATACCGAAACTGAGCAATTCTTTTACCTGAAAATAGCTGTCCCCTTCCGTCGGCTTGGCACTGTCGTCATAGCGGGCGTGCACATAGAGCTTGGTGGAAAGATAGCGGTTCAGCACAAAGTTCACCGTGTTTTCCCATTCAATACGTGTCCACTCATAACTGGTCTGGAAGTCCAAGCGGGAATCCAGCGTGATGGAAGGAATGATGGTCCATGAAAGTGTAGGCTGTATCTGCGAACCGAAGTTATGCTTCACGCATTTGCCCTCATCAAGACCGAAACTCACTTCATTCACCCCCTTATTTCCTACATAGCGCAGCATGTACGTCAGCGGAGCCATAAAAACGGACAAGCTGAATTTCTGCTTCTTCAACTTGTAGTCCATACCGATACTGCTCGACCAGTCCGCCGGAGCAAAGAAAGCCGAAACCAGCTCTTCACTGTTGGCCTTGTAGCCATTGCAGAACTGGGTCTTAAACTCAGTCGTGATGGTATAATACCACTTGGACGCAGCCTGAATACCCAGTTTACTGTACAGCCGGAGTTGGTCGGTACTTACCAGATAGTTATGAAACTCGTCGGAAGGTGCGGAGCTGAAGCCCAGCTTGGCATCGAGCAGATTTTCCCACTGCACCTTTTCACGGTCATTATAGTTGGCAAACAATTGCAGGTTGGCAAGCACGGCGTTAGTGCTCTCACCTCCCTTGTACCAGTTGTCGGAGATATAGTTCTGGGTAATCTGCAATGAACCGTTTCCACCCGTCACCCACCAGTTGGGCTTGTGGATAATCACGTCGGCTTCCTCCTTCACTCCCACCATATTCTCTTGTGCAAACAGTTTCACGACGGACGGCTTGGAAGAAACCTCCTTCTCTATATTATCCTTGAATATCTTCCCTTTCATCACCTCCTTCTCGGTCATTACAACCAGATTGGGACAATCTACATACGTGTTCAGCAGCGTACGGTCCACCAGTTTGTTGGCTCGGTCCTTTGAGGTGAAACTCAGTGTGTCGAACGGCAACATCTCGCGCGTCAGGGCAGGCACCGTATCAGGCACCTGGAAATGCCAGTCCACCTTGGAAAGGCGTCTCATGGGGGCATAATAATAGGTAAGGGGAAGGAACAACCTATAGTAGTTCGGATTGGAAGGTATATAACGCTCCGGAGTCGTGGGGTCATTCAAATAATCCAGCACTCCGATATACCTTTCATATAATATGGAAACAGTATCCAGCCTGTACCCCATACCTTCCGGTTTCAATTTCAGAATCATGTATTCTTTCATTATATCCGGCAAGGTGTCGGCTTTGGCAGTTGTTTCCTGTCCACTGTTCTTCGAGGCGGTATCCAGCGTATTCTGTGCCATCACCGACGAAGAAATCATCGTAGCAATTAACCAAAATGCAATGTGTCTATTCTTCATAATGCCCTAAAGTCTATGTTTCGAGCGCAAATTTAGCTTAAAATGTTTAGAAAACATAGAAAAGCCATAAGAAAAAGGCAAGAAGGACTTTCTTCGATGAAATCGTATTTTTTAATAATTGTTTCATCGAAACTTTCTCTACTTCCTCTTTTTTTTATAATTTTGCGCTTTTTAAGTTCTACGTGTACTGACGGGAGCAGTGCGCACCCTGAACGACAAGCCGTATAGGCTCTTGGCATTAGATTAAACAATTAATAAAATAATATAGTTGTGGGAGAAACAAAGTATATTTTCGTCACCGGTGGTGTTGCCTCTTCATTAGGTAAAGGTATCATCTCATCCTCCATCGGTAAATTGCTGCAAGCAAGAGGTTACAAGGTAACCATCCAGAAGTTTGACCCGTACATCAACATCGACCCGGGTACACTGAACCCTTATGAACACGGCGAATGCTACGTTACCGTGGATGGCCACGAAGCCGACCTCGATTTGGGCCATTACGAACGCTTCCTGGGCATCCAGACCACCAAGGCCAACAATATCACGACCGGACGCATCTACAAAAGCGTCATCGACAAAGAGCGCCGGGGTGACTATCTGGGAAAGACCATCCAGGTTATTCCCCATATTACAGACGAAATCAAGCGTAATGTAAAACTGCTGGGAAACAAATACAAATTCGACTTTGTTATTACCGAGATTGGCGGTACAGTGGGTGACATCGAGTCTCTGCCCTATCTGGAAAGCATCCGTCAGCTGAAGTGGGAATTGGGAAAAGACGCCTTGTGCGTACACCTTACTTATGTCCCCTACCTGGCAGCTGCCGGTGAACTGAAGACCAAGCCCACCCAGCACTCCGTAAAGGAACTGCAAAGTGCCGGTATCCAACCCGATGTCCTCGTACTGCGTACGGAACATGAGTTGAGTACCACCCTGCGCAAGAAAGTGGCTCTGTTCTGCAATGTGGACGAGAATGCCGTGGTGCAAAGCATCGACGCGCCTACCATCTACGAGGTGCCCATCTTGATGCAGCGCCAGGGACTGGACGTTACCATTTTGAAGAAAATGGGACTTCCCGTCGGCGACACTCCGGGACTGGGACCGTGGCGCGCTTTCCTCGAACGCCGTCACAAAGCCGAAGAGACTGCCCCGCTGCACATCGCATTGGTGGGCAAATATGACTTGCAGGATGCCTACAAGTCCATCCGCGAGGCCCTTTCACAAGCAGGAACCTACAATGACCGCAAGGTATCGGTAGACTTCGTGAACAGTGAAAAGCTGACTGACGAGAATGTGGCAGAAGCCCTGAAAGGCATGGCAGGCGTACTTATCGGTCCAGGCTTCGGCGAACGCGGCGTTGCCGGCAAGTTCGTAGCTATCAAATATGCGCGTACGCACGACATCCCCACCTTCGGTATCTGTCTGGGTATGCAGTGTATCGCCATCGAATTTGCCCGTAACGTACTGGGTTATGCCGATGCCAACTCACGCGAGATGGACGAAAAGACACCGCACAATGTCATCGACATCATGGAAGAGCAGAAGTCCATCACCAATATGGGTGGAACCATGCGTCTGGGTGCCTACGAATGTGTTCTGCAGAAAGGCAGTAAGGCATACGAGGCATATGGTACCGAGCATATCCAGGAACGTCACCGTCACCGCTACGAGTTCAACAACAGCTTCAAGGATGCCTACGAAGCAGCAGGCATGAAGTGTGTGGGTATAAACCCCGAATCGGACCTGGTGGAAATTGTTGAGATTCCCGCATTGAAGTGGTTTGTCGGTACCCAGTTCCATCCCGAATACAGCAGTACGGTATTGCATCCGCACCCACTGTTCGTAGCATTCGTGAAGGCCGCCATCGAAAATGAAAACGAAAAGAAATAATTTGTAATAAGTAATTTGTAATCAACAAAGAATGGATAAAAATACCATCACAGGTCTTGTTCTGATAGCGATATTGTTAGTAGGTTTCAGCTTTCTGAGCCGTCCCAGCCAGGAGCAGTTGGAAGCACAGCAACGTTACTACGACTCCATAGCCCAGGTGCAACAGCGCGAAGCCGACTTGAAAGCCAAGGCGGAAGCAGCCCTGGCCAATGAAAGCGGAGCGGAAGCAAGCGTTGACTCCACTGCCCTCTTCTTCGACGCCCGTCAAGGAACCAACTCGCAGGTAACCATCCAGAACAACCTGGCAGAAATAACCGTAGATACAAAAGGCGGGCGCATAGCTTCGGCCACGCTGAAGGAATACATGGGACAAGACAAGACGACCCCCGTCACACTGTTCAGCGGCAATGACGCTTCCATGAATTTCCTCTTTTACAACAAGAAAGAGACTATCCAGACGGAAGACTATTATTTCACCGCAGTAAACCGTACGGACAGTACCGTCACCATGCGTTTGTCGGCAGACAGCAACAGCTATATCGACTTTACATATCGCATGCACAATGACACATACCTGATAGACTTTACTATTCAGGCAGTCAATATGGAAGGTAAGCTGGCGGCTACCAACAATTATGTGGACATCGAGTGGTCTCAGCGTGCCCGTCAGATAGAGAAGGGTTACACCTACGAGAACCGTCTGGCTGAACTGACTTACAAAATCACCGGAGAGGGTACCGATTATCTGTCCGCCAACAAGAACGACGAAAAGGAAGTTCCGGAACGCCTGGACTGGATTGCTTTCAAGAACCAGTTCTTCTCTTCAGTATTTTTGGCAGATGCCGACTTTGAAAAGACCAAACTGAGTTCCAAGATGGAGACTCAAGGCAGCGGCTACATTAAGGACTATTCTGCGGAGATGAGCACGAAGTTCGACCCTGCTGGCAAGGAACCTACCCAGCTGTTCTTCTACTTCGGCCCCAATCACTACAAGACCCTGACCGCACTCGACAAGGGGCGTGACGAGAAGTGGGAGCTGAACCGTCTGGTCTATCTGGGCTGGCCGCTCATCCGCTGGATAAACAAATGGTTCACCATCAACATCTTCGACTGGTTGTCCAGTTGGGGGTTGAGCATGGGTATCGTACTGTTGTTCATGACGTTAATCGTAAAAGCTGTAGTATTCCCCGCAACGTGGAAAACCTACATGTCCTCTGCCAAGATGCGCGTACTGAAACCGAAAATCGACGAGATAAACAAGAAGTACCCCAAGCAGGAAGATGCCATGAAGAAGCAGCAGGAAGTGATGGGCCTCTACAGCCAGTACGGAGTCAGTCCGATGGGTGGATGTCTGCCGATGCTGATACAGTTCCCTATCTTGATGGCCTTGTTCATGTTCGTGCCGAGTGCCATTGAACTCCGCCAGCAGAGCTTCTTGTGGGCAGACGACCTTTCCACTTACGATGCGTTCATCAACTTCCCGTTCCATATCCCGTTCCTGGGAAGCCACCTCAGCTTGTTCTGCCTGCTGATGACGGTTACCAACATATTGAACACGAAGTACATGATGCAGCAACAGGATACGGGTGCCAATCCGCAGATGGCTGCCATGAAGTGGATGTCATACCTGATGCCTATCATGTTCCTCTTCATATTGAACGACTATCCTTCGGGATTGAACTATTACTACTTCATCTCTACGTTAGTCAGTGTGGTAACAACGCTCATCATGCGCAAGACAACCAATGAGGAAGCCCTTCTTGCTCAGTTGGAAGCCAACAAGAAAGACCCGAAGAAGATGAAGAAAACCGGTTTCGCCGCTCGTCTGGAAGCCATGCAGAAACAGCAGGAACAGATGATGAAAGAAAAACAGAACAAAAAGTAGTAAGACTACCGTTCAAAATATTCTTTTGCAGAAAGCCGGACAATGACATTTGCCCGGCTTTCTTATCCTTACACCAACGAAAAAATTCACAGACTCTAAATTATGCAGACTAAATACACTTACAAACAAATCTGGCTCATAGCCTACCCTATCCTAATCAGCCTCCTTATGGAGCAGATGATAGGTATGACGGACACCGCCTTCCTCGGACGTGTAGGTGAAGTCGAGTTGGGAGCATCTGCCATCGCCGGTGTCTTCTATATGGTCATCTTCATGGTTGCCTTCGGTTTCAGCATCGGGGCCCAGATACTCATTGCCCGGCGCAACGGCGAACGGCAGTATAAGGAAATCGGTGACTTGTTCTATCAGGGCATCTATTTCCAAGTCGGGATGGCGGCAGTCATGTTCCTGCTATCTTATTGCTTCTCGCCGATTATCCTGAAACGCATCGTAGCCTCGGAACATATCTACGAAGCAGCCACCAGCTACCTGCACTGGCGTGTATTCGGTGCCTTCTTCTCGTTCAGCGCAGTCATGTTCCGTGCCTTTTTCTTGGGAACCACCCAGACCAAGACACTGACACTGAACTCCATCGTCATGGTGTTGAGCAATGTCGTATTCAACTATATCCTGATTTTCGGTAAATTCGGTTTTCCTGCACTCGGCATTGCCGGAGCCGCCATCGGCTCCTCATTGGCCGAGCTGGTTTCGCTGTTATTCTTCATCCTCTATACCCGTAGCCGTATCGACTGCTGCAAGTACGGGCTGGACCGTATTCCGAAGTTCCGGCTGGACGTATTGAAACGGATGCTGAACGTCTCTTTCTGGACCATGATACAGAATTTCTTCTCCCTCTCCACCTGGTTCTTGTTCTTCCTTTATGTGGAGCATCTGGGAGAGCGCTCGCTGGCAGTGACCAACATTGTCCGCAACGTGTCCGGCATACTGTTCATGGTACTCATGGCGTTTGCCTCTACCTGCGGGTCACTGGTCAGCAACCTCATCGGTGCAGGCCACTCCGATTGCGTGGCAGGCACTATCCGGCAGCACGTACGCATAGCCTACGTTTTCGTACTTCCGCTGGCATTGCTTTTCGCGCTGTTCCCCAAGCTGATTCTGGGAATTTATACCGATATACCCGACCTGCAGGACGCTGCCGTGCATTCGCTTTGGGTGATGTGCTCCACCTATCTGTTCCTGGTTCCTGCCAATGTCTATTTCCAGGCAGTTTCCGGAACCGGCAATACGCGTACTGCATTGGGCATGGAGCTGGCAACGCTGGTCATCTACACAGCCTATATCACCTACATTATTCTGATTCTGCAACTCGACGTGGCCATCTGCTGGACCTCGGAAATGGTTTATTCCAGCTTTATTCTCATTTTCTGCTGGCTATATATCAAACGTGGGAATTGGCAAGGAAGGAAAATTTAGTATCTTTGCATTGAAATAACCGAAACAAAAAACATATATGAAACAAGTAAATCTACTACTTATGTCAGCAGCCATGACATTGGCCTCCTGCGGAGGAACAAAAGATGCCGGACAGCAGCAGGACGCAGCAGCGCTCATCCAGCGGTCGGACATCAAGATTGAAGGAAAGCGTATGACACCCGAGGCACTCTGGGCGATGGGACGTATCGGCAGTGTAGCCGTATCTCCCGACGAAAAGCAAATTGCCTACACGGTATCCTATTACAGCGTGCCCCAGAACAAGAGTAACAGCGAAGTCTTCGTCATGAATGCCGACGGTAGTGGCAATACCCAGATAACGCATGACGCCTGGCAAGAAGGACAGCCCACATGGTTCAAGGACGGCAAGAAGCTTGCCTTCCTCTGCAACGAAAGCGGCAGCAGCCAGGTATGGGAAATGAATCCCGACGGCAGCGGACGCAAGCAGCTGACTCAATACGAGGGAGACATCGAAGGGTTCTCTTTCTCGCCCGACGGCAAGAAACTCCTTTTCATTGCCCAGGTAAAGACCGTGAAGAGTACGGCAGACAAACATCCGGACCTTCCTAAAGCCACCGGCATCATCGTTACCGACCTGATGTACAAGCATTGGGACGAATGGGTGACTACTGCTCCCCATCCGTTTGTTGCTGATTTCGACGGCAATGCCATCAGCAATGTCACTGATATTCTTGAGGGAGAGCCATACGAAAGCCCGATGAAGCCCTGGGGCGGTATCGAGCAGCTGGCATGGAGCCCGTCTTCTGATAAGGTGGCCTATACATGCCGTAAGAAAACCGGACTGGCGTATGCCATTTCCACCAACTCCGACATTTATATCTACGACCTTGCCTCCAAGGAAACCAAAAACATCACGGAAGAAAACAAGGGATATGATACGAATCCCCAATACTCTCCCGACGGCAAATACATCGCCTGGCAGAGCATGGAACGTGACGGCTACGAAGCCGACTTGAACCGCTTGTTTATCATGAACCTCGAGACCGGCGAGAAACGTTTTGTAAGCAAAGCTTTCGAATCGAACGTGGACGCCTTCTTGTGGAACAAAGATTCCCGGAGCATCTACTTCATCGGTGTATGGCATGGCGAGACACAGATTTACAACATCGACCTTGCCGGAAACGACAAGCTTACCCAGCTCACCGACGGCATGTACGACTATGCTTCGCTTGCCCTTTGCGGAGACAAGATTATCGCCAAACGCCACTCCATGAGCATGGGCGACGAAATCTATGCCGTAAACAGTGCACGCAACGGCGACGCTTTTGCAGAAGCAGTGCAACTGACCACAGAAAACAAGCAGATTTACGACCAGCTGGAGATGGGTAAGGTGGAAGCCCGCTGGATGAAGACCACCGACGGCAAGCAGATGCTGACCTGGGTGATTTATCCTCCACAGTTCGACCCTAACAAGAAGTACCCCACCCTCCTCTTCTGTGAAGGCGGTCCTCAGAGTCCCGTCAGCCAGTTCTGGAGCTACCGTTGGAATTTCCAGATTATGGCGGCAAACGACTATATCATCGTAGCTCCCAACCGTCGTGGTCTTCCGGGCTTCGGTGTAGAGTGGAACGAAGCCATCAGCGGTGATTATGGCGGCCAGTGCATGAAGGACTACTTCACTGCCATTGACGAAATGGCCAAGGAACCTTTCGTCGACAAAGACCGCCTGGGTTGCGTAGGCGCCAGCTTCGGAGGCTTCTCCGTATATTGGCTTGCCGGACACCATGACAAACGCTTCAAGGCATTCATCGCACACGACGGTATCTTCAACATGGAAATGCAATATCTGGAAACGGAAGAGAAATGGTTTGCCAACTGGGATATGGGCGGTGCTTATTGGGAAAAGAACAACGCTACGGCACAACGCACTTTTGCCAACTCCCCGCATCTCTTCGTCGACAAATGGGACACCCCTATCCTCTGCATCCACGGAGAGAAGGACTTCCGCATCCTTGCCAACCAGGCAATGGCCGCCTTCGATGCAGCCGTGATGCGTGGCGTTCCTGCCGAACTGCTTATCTATCCGGACGAAAACCACTGGGTGCTGAAGCCTCAAAACGGCGTGCTGTGGCAACGTACCTTCTTTGAATGGCTGGACAAATGGCTGAAGCCGGCTAAGTAAAGCCCCTCAAAAACAATAAAAACAAATAATCCCGGACTCTTTGTCAAGAATCCGGGATTATTTGTTTTTATCGTACACCGCCCGATTCATTTTTTATGACTATAATTTGGGCAGTTCAAATAAAGTCAATACATTTGCTTTATGCACACTCCGAAGAAGTGTAAACAATATGTCCTAATATAACCCGATAAAAGATGAATGAAAATTGGCCTGAGATTGTGGAAACACTGATACCGTATTTTGAAACAAATTCGGTAGAAGGTGACTACCAGCGGGAAATAGAGAACTGCTTGAAATTTCTTGGATGGAAGAAGACCAATGGAACAATGGTATCCCAATATACATTACCGATAGGCAATAGTAACTCCATACGCCCGGACATTGTACTTTGGCGAAAGAACGAACATGATACACAATCCCCCGTACTCCCAATTGAAATAAAACGTCCGTCTAATATACAAAATGAGAGGCAAGAAAATCAGTTGATGTCGTATATGCGCCAACTGAAACTTAATGTCGGATTATATATAGGAGAAAAGATACAACTTTACTATGACATTCCCAATGATGGAGAGAATCCCATTTGTGTATTTACAGCGGAAATTAAAAAAGAAGATACAAATGGTTCCATCATCTGTGACTTATTGAGCTACGACAAATTCAATCTGGAAAAAATAGAAACATTCTGTAATGAGCAATATAAAAAAATCCAAGCGCGTAATAATCTGCATAGGAGGGTGTCAGAATTCTTATCCGAAGGCAATGGGGTAAAGAATATGATTTCGTTGCTCAAAGACAAGTTTACAGCTGAAGGATTTGAGGAATCCGCCATTAATGAAGAATTTGCCAATCTTACGCTTACAGTACATTACGAAAATAAGAGCATTCTCCCTTCATTACAACTTAAAACGAGGCAAACATCTAAAAACTCACAAAACGACTATAAAGAAAGTGACTCCAAAGACCATACAAAATTCTCATTGGATGGAATCAACTTCTATGTCAAAAGACGTTTTGTATTGGAAGTAGTCAAGCACTATATCAAAGACCATCCCAACATAAACTATGTTGAACTGGAAAAAGTCTTTCCATCCAATTTACACAGTAAAGCATTGGGTGTAATACGTACCTTGATAGAAGTCCAAGAAAAAATCAAATCTCATCCCGATTTAAAGAAACGTTACTTTCTTAAGCCTGATGAAGTTATTTTATTGGCAGACGGAACAAAAATTGTTGTCAACAACCAGTGGGGAACATTATTTCCAAGATTTCTTGAAGCAGCAAAGAAACTGTACCAAGTAACCAATGATACGGAAAGCAATACTCCAATATCCCGATTAAAGATTACTTTTGGTAATGGGAAAGTAATTCAAGAAACACAAGCAGCCGAGACTTTCCGGCAATTTGTGATGACAGTAGGTGTGGAACAAGTGCAATCTTTAAATATCAAGGTATGCAAGATTCCCTTGATATCAAACACACTTCATGAGAAATACCAGCGCGCTCAAAAACCATTAGGCAACGGACGGTTTCTTATGACCTGCAGCAATACAAAAACAAAGAAGCGTGATATCGAGCGTATTGCCAAAGCTTTGGGTATTCAGGTGACCGTGGAAATTGTATAATGGAAGACAGTAATTCAAGAGATATGTCTTGAAAAATACTTTTTCATGAAGAGTACGTATATTGCGCTCAACAGTAAGATACACCCTATCAAGAAGATATAGCCATACCGTTGGTAATAAATATATCCTACTATTATAAAAGTCTGTATTGTCATATAGACCAGAGAGACTATGACATGAGGAATCTTCAGCTCATTCGCCATAATCTGATACAGATGTTTGCGATGCGGCAGCCCGATATTCTCATGAAGCATCAGGCGGTGAATGATAGTCAGTACACTATCCACACCATAAACGGATAAAAGGACTATCCAACTGAAATCACCAGTCTGGATGATGAGCCTGCCTATCAGGAAAAGAAGAATAAAGGCAATGCTCACCGAACCCACATCACCGGCAAAGCATTTGGCACGCTTGCGGAAATTGAAGAAGCAGAAGACAAGAACAGAACAGATAACGGTATAGATGAAATCCGCTTCTACAAAAG
>ENA-OOWN01001963-OOWN01001963.1-human-gut-metagenome-genome-assembly--contig:-NODE-1963-length-13634-cov-4.943000_pt1 | contig 13634 bp, 9 predicted proteins | sample MGYA00241406_ERZ501319 | MGnify/ENA primary metagenome ERZ501319 (study PRJEB25962, sample SAMEA2042734) | human gut metagenome | biome: human gut; feature: human-associated habitat; material: faeces... | reverse complement strand
GCCGATGTGGCAGCCGTCATCACGGCCCTGAACGATGAACTTTATGAGAACCTGAGCAACGGATATGCGGTGCATCTGGAAGGAATTGGCTATTTCAGTCTGAGCCTGAAATGTGCGCCAGACATTAATCCGAAGTATATTAAGGATGACGATGTACAGGTGAGAAGCATCAAATTCACGCCCGACAAAGACTTGATTGACCGCTTTCAGAGTGTGTATTTGGAGCGTAAGGTGGACGAGGCGCATCATTCTACTAAGCTGGACGAGGAAGAGATGAAACAGAAGTTAGCGGAGTATTTCAAGACTCACTCTTTCCTGCAACGTCGCGACTTTGAACGGCTCACTGGGTTTAATTCGTCGAAGTCTACGCGAGTGATTCGTGAATTGGTGAAGGAAGGTGTGTTGAAGAATGCGGGGACGAAGTATCAGCCGGTGTATGTGGTGGGGGAGAAAGGGTGAAATAAACTTATGAATGGTCTGACTTTTCTGGAACTTGATTATGAGATGAATATATTAAAAAGACCCCGAAACCCTGTTTTTAAGTGTTCATTCGTTCTTTGTGATTTCAATAAATCATCGTATTTTTGTACGTTTAAAAAGGACTGTATATAAGAGGTCTTTTAGGTATTTATCTCAGTTAATAAGATTTATATGAATATAAAGTATACATTTTCAGGTCATGAATCATTCCCTTGTAAATCCATGTGGCTAAAGAAAGGATATGATTATTTGATCAATCATAACAAGTTTACAGATCCTGATGCTGTTGTGAAACTAGGTGTTGGTAAAAATATGGTGCAATCAATCAAGTTTTGGTTAAGGGCATTTGGACTTTTAAATGATGATGAGACGACAGAGATTGCTTGTTATCTTTTTGATGATAGAAAAGGAAAAGATCCTTATGCTGAGGATAATGTTACTTTATGGATTCTTCATTATCTGTTAGTGGTGACAGATGTTTCAAGCATTTATCGTCTGGTGTTCGTTGACTTACAACGTGAAAAGAAAGAGTTTGATAAAGATCAACTTCTTTTATTTATAAAAAGAAAGTGTAATGTACCAGAACAAAAAAATATATTTAATGAGAATACTGTTAAAAAAGATATAAGGGTATTTTTGCAGAACTATCTTTCACCAGTAAATCCCAAAACAAATGAGGAGTATGCAAGTCTCTTGTTAGAATTAGGTGTTCTTCGTGAAAATGAAGGAAAATATTCGTTTAATGAAATCTCTGTAGGGCAAATTAATCCTTTGATTATTTTATTTGCATTAGTTCATATAGCAGGTAAGGATAAAACTGTTTCCTTCGATAAACTACAAGAATTATCATTGATTTTTTGCATTCCTATAGCTCCTTTTTTAACACTTGTCCGCTCATTGAGCGAACAATATCCCAAAGAAATTAGCTATACAGATAATAGCGGAATTCGAAATGTGCAATTTCTCAAAAAACAAAATATATTTGAAGTCCTGAATAGATACTACAATAACGATGAAATTTAATTTATCAACAAATATAAGCCAAGGTGTAGACGATAACTTCAATTACATTGTTACGCCAAATGCTCAAAAGGTGTATGGGAATATAGTGGATAGTTTCCAATCTGGAATTCATTCATTTTCGATAATTGGAACGTATGGGACAGGAAAATCTAGTTTCCTAATGGCTTTAGAACAAGATTTGCTTAATAATAAATCAAATTTGGTATCAGAAAAACAAGTTTTTGCAGGTGCTGAGAATTTTGAATTTATGAATATTGTAGGAGATTATACAACTTTGTCGACATTATTATCGAATGAATTGGCAATAACTCCGTCTGATGATAGTAAAAATATTTTCAGTGCACTGGCAAAACTTTTGATAAAACTTAAGTCTCAAAACAAATTTTTATTTATTTTTATTGATGAATTTGGAAAGATTCTTGAGCATGCAGCCAATAACAATCCTGAAAAAGAATTGTATTTTTTACAGACATTGGCTGAGTTTGTTAATGTGTCATCTCGGAATGTAATACTGATTACCACACTTCATCAGAATTTTGGTTCTTATGCTTATAAGCTTACCGAAACTCAAAGAAATGAATGGTTAAAAGTAAAAGGACGTTTTAAAGAGTTGGTTTTTGCAGAGCCCGTAGAACAACTTTTGTATTTGGCGGCGGAGAGCTTAACAAAGTCAAAAGTAATGACAGATGGTGCCAAAGAGAATTTTTTAGACGTGTTTTCCTTAGCGAAGAAAAACAAGATCATATCAGAGTCTTTAACTGCAAGGACCTCTAAAATGTTGTATCCATTGGATGCTATATCTGCTTCGTGTTTGACATTAGCTATTCAACGGTATGGTCAAAATGAGAGAACATTGTTTTCTTTTTTGCATGACACCACATCCAATTCAATAAACAGTTTTATTCCAAATGATACAACAACTTACAATTTAGCTGTGGTTTATGATTATATCATATATAATTTTTATGCTGTTTTAGCCGAGACAAATATTGATTCTACTAATTGGCGTGCAATTCGGGTTGCCATAGAACGAGTAGAAAGTGGTATTATTAACAAAAATAATATTAATGATGCTCTTAAAATTGTTAAGACGATAGGTCTGCTTAATTTGTTTTATAATGGTGTTATAATAGACTTTGCTTTCTTGGAGACTTATGCATTAAAGTCTTTAGGTATAAAAAATCCTAGAAGTATTATTGAAAAATTGACAGCGAATAAAATTATTCGTTTCGCTGCATATAAATCTCAGTTCATTTTATTTGAAGGTACAGATATTAACATTGAAGATGAATTATATAAGGCAGCTACGATTGTTCCTGTTCCTAAGTTAGTAGCAACAGAGATTGCGCCTTATATAAAAAGAAACGTTGTTGTAGCGTCTGCTTCATATTATAGAACAGGTACTCCACGTTATTTTCAGTTTATAGTTTCTAATGAACCGTATGATGTTGAGCCAACTGGTGATGAGGATGGTTTTGTGAATTTAATATTCCCCTTGGAAGATGTCAAAAATCAGATGATTGAGTTATCTGCAAGCTCAGGTAAAGCAATAATTTATGCTTACTTTGATGATACAGAAACAATTGTTAAGCATCTTTATGAGATAAAAAAATTGCAATATCTTCTTGATAATGTGGTATTGGAAGACCGTATTGCAAAAGGAGAAATACTTAAACAACAAGCATATGAAACGCAATTGCTTAATAAAAGCATTAATGATTGCGTAGAAATGATGAATGCTCAGGTAGAATGGTATTTCAATGGGAAACAGCAAATAATAAACTGTCGAAAAGATTTAAATAAGCTGCTGTCAACAGTTTGTGAATCTGTATATAATAAAACACCTATTATTAGAAATGAGTTATTCAACAAGCAGAAAATTAGCTCTGCTATTTCTTTGGCAAGAGTAAACTTGTTAGATGCGATGATTGAGCATTGGCAAGAAGAGGACTTTGGATTTTCTCCAACTCAATATCCTCCTGAGCGTACTATATACAATACTTTACTTAAAAGTTCCGGAATTCATCGTCGGAATGAGGACGGATTATGGATTCTAGGAGAACCAATTGCTCCAGAGCTTCAATCTTTATGGGCTGTTTGTACTGATTTCCTGGCAAAGAGTACAGAAAAAGCCTTGAAACTGTCTGATCTGGTGAAGACATTAAAAATGCGCCCCTATAAGTTAAAACAGGGTGTTATAGATTTTTGGTTGCCTATATTCCTGTTCGTGAAACAACAAGAGTTTGCGCTTTATAATGGTGAAACATTTGTTTTGAATATCAATAAAGAACTTTTTGAATTATTGCAAAAACGTTTGAATGATTTTACAATAAAGGCTTTTGATGTTACTGGAATTAAACTGGAATTATTCAACAAATATAGAGAGTTTCTGAATAAAGAACATGGAGAGAGCATTACTTCCAAGTCTTTGATGGATACTATTCGCCCATTCTTCAATTTTTATAAAGGTTTAAATGTATATGCTAAGACAACTCATAAATTTGACTATGACGCAACTGCAAAGTTTAGAGATATTTTAGCAACCGCAAAAGATCCTTGTAAGGCATTTCTGGAAGATATGCCAGTTGCTTTAGGTTATAATGATTTTCATAATGAAGAGTTTGCAGCTCAGTATTTGCAGCTTATCAAAACAGCTGTTCATGAATTAGTTATTTGCTATGATTTATTTATCAATCGTATTGAAGAAACGGTTGTAGAATATTTAGGATTGCCTCATGATTATGTAGATTATAAAGAGGTATTAGTTCAGCGTTATTCAAATATAAATAGAAATTTGCTGACAGCTAAATCTAAATCGTTTTTAGATAGGATTCTTGCTCCATCTGATAACAAACGTGAATTTTATGAAAAAATAGGTCTGGTTGTATTTGATCGTAAGATAGAAACTATAAAAGATAGGGAAGAAGCATTGTTCTTGTCGAATCTTACACATTTGTTTGGGGAGCTAGAACGATATACTGCTTTTGATAATATCAATTATGAAACGGATGAGATAGCATTTAACTTTGAATTGGCTACAAGCAAAGGAGATTTCAAATCTAGTAGGACTTATCGTCTTCCAAAAGTAAAACTTATTGAAGCTGAAAATATAGAAAACAAGATGCAAGCACTTTTATCGGGAAATGATGAATTAGATGTTTGTATTTTGTTGAAAATGTTAAATGAAAGATTACAATGAATATGGTACGACAAATATTGGGTATTTCAGGAGGCAAGGACAGTGCAGCATTAGCCATCTACCTCAAAAATAAATATCCACAAATGAAATTGGAGTATTATAATACAGATACTGGTTGTGAACTTGCAGAGACGGAATTGTTGATTAATCGTCTTGACACATATCTCGGTGGTATAACAATATTGAGGGCTGCAGCTGGAAGTCCAGAGGCAACGCCTTTTGAACATTTCTTAAAGGCGTCAGGTAATTACTTACCTTCACCTCAAGCTCGTTGGTGTACTCAGAAAATGAAATTAGCAGAAATGGAAAAATTTGTAGGGGACACTCCTACTATTTCATATGTTGGTATTCGTGGTGACGAAGATCGCGAAGGATATGTCTCTACTAAACCAAATATTCAAGCTATTTTCCCATTTCGCAAAAATATTTGGAGTGTGGATGTTATAAATAAAGTGTTAAGTAACAACAATATTACTCACCTTATAGAAATATATACATTATTGTGCAATGGAGAGACCTTGGCAGAAGCAAAGAAAATCATAGAAAGGCCTCTTTCCAGAGATTACTATTACAGTAAGAAAGTAAATGCGTTATTAAATTTGGATACGAAATTATTTAATAAAGCTGTTTTTAAATTTCTTAAAACGACAGATTATCCTGTAGGTATGCTTGATGAGTTCCCATTAGTAGATAATGACGATGTTCTTGTTGTGGATGATATATTCCGGATTCTTGAAGAAAGTGGTGTAGGTGTACCTGATTACTATAAACCTATCAAGTTTGAGGTTGACGGCAAGGTCGGAACTTATAATCGTAGTCGTTCTGGATGTTATTTCTGTTTTTTTCAACAGAAAATAGAATGGATATGGCTATACGAACAACATCCTGATCTATATAAAAAAGCGATGGATTTTGAAAAAGGTGGTTATACTTGGAATCAGAATGAGAGTTTGGCAGATTTGATCAAGCCAGAACGTATTCGTCAAATTAAGCTAGATGCAATTAAGAAGCAAGAGGCAAAGCGTCAAGCTGGCTCTTGCAGACTAGTAGATAATATAGGGGATATTGACGAAGATAATTTTTGTGCAAATTGTTTTATTTAAAAGATATGAGAAGAAATGCTTTTGATGTAGAATTTGAGGATCGCAATTTTGAAATATCTTTTAATCTGAATCCTCAAAGATGGATAGATAATTGCCCAGATTGTAATAATCCAATCCTTTGTGAAGATAATTGGAAACCAGAGATAAAATACTTAAATTCTACAAATGATGGAATATCAGATGAAATTAAGAATATTCCATCTAATACTGGTGGCATATATTTATTTTTCATAAAAGGAATTACATTACCATTTTTTGAAAGGCATATTGTTTATATAGGAAGGTGTCATTTTAGTGCTTCCCAAAATATTAATAAACGTGCAAAAGAATATTTTACAGATAAAAGACCTAAAATTAGAAACTTATTTAAACGTTGGGGCCAATATGTATATTACAGATATTATCCAGATACAAATAATGAAGCAATTGATAAAAATGAAGTAATGTTGATTCGAGCTATTAAGCCTGATTTTAATGAAGAAATACCGGATAAATTAGAACCTCAACTTCCAACAAATGCATTTTAATATGATTAATATACCAGCAATAAAAGGACAAATTGGTAATACCATTTATTACATTGCGAATTTGACATTCTCTCAGATAGCAACAATGGTAAGCCGAGTTAATGATGAATTACATACTGCAAATTCTATAAAAGAACAGATACAGCGTTCATTATCTGATAATTATATAAAAATTAAAGATTATATAATAAAACGAGAGGATCATTTTTTTGATAGCTTGGTTTTGGCTGTATATGATGGAGATCCACAATGGCGAGAAATTAGATATGAGATAGATGGACATATTTATCCTAATATTGGACTATTAGAATTAAATGGTGAAGAAAAAATCTTTCCTGTTGATGGGCAACATCGTGTAGAAGGTATAAAAAAAGCTTTGGATTGTAAGCCAGATATAGCTGATGAAACTATTGGCGTTGTTTTAATCGGTCATAAAAATACGCCTGAAGGGAGAGAGCATTCCAGACGCATTTTTTCTACTTTAAATAGGTATGTAAAGCCTGTAAGATTAGGTGATATAATTGCGCTTGATGAGGATGATACTGTCGCTATTGTCACTAGGAACATGTTAGAGAATTATCCTTTATTTACAGGTAACAGGATTAAAGCAACCAATAATAAGGCTATACCTACTAATGATAAAATGGCTTTTACTTCTCTTATGACATTGTATGCATGTCACATAACTTTATTTAATACATTTATCTCAATCAGGGATGGTAGGAGATATACACAATCACAGTTGAATGAATATTTGAAGTTCAGACCAAATGATGATGTTCTTGAAGCGTTTGAATGCTTTCTTGTTGAGTTTTGGAATTTGATGCGGAATGTATTTCCTGAATTTAATACATTTATTAATAGTACATTTCCAGCTACCGCAGCTGCAGAAATGCGTTCACCTGAAACAGGAGGAAACATTTTTTTTAGGCCTATTGGATTGTTACCTTTTGTAGAAGCAGTATCCAAAATACGGATAGAAAAGATGATAGAATTTGATGAAATATTGCATCGTTTTGAACATATGGAACGTATCGTTTCACATAGTCCTTGGAATAAAATTTTATGGAATCCGATGACACATAAAATGGTTATGAGAAATCAAGCTTTGGTAAAATATCTTCTTTTATATCTATATGATAATACAATGCTTTCAGAGGCTGATATGAAAAAAATGAGAGTTAAATATGCTACAATATTTGATTTAGATACAGAAGAAGAAGCTATGAATCAAATAAATAATTTAAGTCTAAATGCTGAAAGCTGATGTTATATGGCCGAAAAGTCGACGTTTCATGTCACGAACTGAGTGGGAACCGCTAGGTTTCTTCTCCGAAGCATTATGCAATTCTACTACATTCGACATAAAACTTGGATTTTTTTCTTCTTCAGCTATCAATGTATTAGCTGATGGTTTTGCTGCATTCCTTTATGGTGGTGGTAGAATGAGAATGATTATTAATGACGTCTTGTCTGAGGATGATTGCAATGCAATTGTTGTTGGAGAATCGGATATTATCACGCCGTATTTTGATCTTAATGCAATAGATTGCATATCTTATACTCTTTCAAAACGAGATAAGCACTTTTTTGAGTGTTTGTCTTGGCTTATCCGAAACGAGCGTATAGAAATCAAGATTATTGCGCCAAAGGTAGGAAATGGTATTGCACACTCTAAGTGTGGTATATTTTCTGATGGTATCAACAAAGTGGCATTTGATGGTTCTTGTAATTTTTCTAGGATGGCTCTTATTGATAACATAGAGAGTATCAATGCTTTTTGCGATTGGGATGGAGAACGCGATAAAGACCGTATTAATGATATTGTTAATGATTTTAACCGAACATTTTCTGGTGCTGACGAGACTGTCAAATATCTAAAAGCCGATCAAATCATAAATCATATTACTAATACATATAAGTATAAGGATATAAAGGAACTTTTGGAAGATGAGCGGAGTATTCTTAATAGCCAAATAGAGAATAAGCCTTCCGATTCAATCCGTTGGATTCTAGAGCGTGCAAAAAATAAGGTAACAACAATTGTTAGTTCATTAAACAAGGAAAAAGATAGTGATAATGATGAACCAGTTACAATTCTTACTCCCAAGTTTCCATATCCTGAACCTAGACCATATCAGAAAGAGGCTTTTAATAATTGGAAGATCTCTCAAAAGGGATTATTTGCAATGGCTACTGGTACTGGAAAAACGCTTACTTCACTAAATTGTTTACTACAGATTTACAACAAATTTAAGTTCTACCAAGCATTGATACTTGTGCCTACAATTACTCTAGTTGAACAATGGGAGGATGAATGCAAACGTTTCAACTTTAGCCACATTATTAAGGTTAGTTCAAAGAATCAGAGGTGGAGAGCTGATATTGATGATATAAAACTAAAAGAAAGTCTTGCTCAAAGTGATGAATTGCCTGCTTCATTTATTATCATTGCTACATATGCATCCTTCTCAAGAGAGTCAGCATTCAAACAGCTCATGTCTTTAAGTAAGAAGACTCAGCGACAAATGCTTTTAATTGCAGATGAAGCTCATAATATCGGTGCGCCGAATATCATATCTAAGTTGGATAGGGTAAGGATTTTACGTCGTATAGGTTTATCAGCTACACCTGAGCGCCAGTTTGATGATGTAGGTAATAAAGCTGTTATGCACTTCTTTGGATGCAAAGATCAATATACATTTGAGTATTCAATGAAAGATGCTATTGATAATGGATTTCTTTGTCGGTATAAATACTATCCGCATGTAGTACGCTTAGACGAAGAAGAAATGGCTGAATATAAGAAGATATCTTTACAGCTTGCTAAGTTTTATAATGTAGATGAAAACTCTTTCTCTGGTGCTGATGATATACTCATGCGTTTATTACTTAAACGAAAGAAGATCATTCATAAAGCCCATAATAAAGAAGGAGTATTCCGTCAAATAGTACAACAGCGCTTTGAGGAACGTGGAAATCTTAAATATACATTAGTTTATGTTCCTGAGGGTGTACAAATTGATAGTGAGATTCAATATGCTACGACTGACAATCCAACAGATGATACGGATGTAGATAAATTGATTGATAAATACACTCAAATTATACAAGAGATTAGTCCAACAACTACGGTAAAGAAATTCATATCTGGTGTCCAAAGCAGAGATGAAGTGTTGAGAAAATTTTCTACTGGAGAAATAGAGGTGCTGACATCTATGAAATGTTTGGATGAGGGAGTTGATGTGCCAAGAAGTGAACTTGCTATTTTTTGCGCGAGTACAGGAAATCCAAGGCAATTTATACAGAGACGTGGTCGTATATTGAGAAAACATCCGGATAAGTATATTGCAATTATCCATGACCTTGTAGTAGCACCAGAATTTGCTTTAACAGAAGAAAACTACAACATGGAGCGAAACTTGTTAAAAGGTGAATTGCAAAGAGTCAGGGATTTTGCGGGATTATCTGAGAATCCAACCTTTGCGTACAAAGAATTAGAAGAAATAACAAATTATTATAACCTGTCAATATTCTAGTAAAATGACATCAATAACAAATAACGAGAAAATACTCCATGCAGTACTACTTGATGAGAAGTTGATGGAGTTCGGTGGATACACTGCGGAAGACATTGGTAATATTTATCAAGCGATAGAATCTGACAATTGTGTTATCAGTACAGTAGCACAAATTATTAGTCGTACAAGCGAAGGAGCAACTGAAAGAGAACTTTGGAAAGAGATTAACGATTATCTAAAACGTAATGTATGAGAATCAAATCAATAGACATCAAAAACTTCAGAAGCTATTATGGTGAAAATAACCATTTTGAGTTTTCTGATGGCCTCACATTGATTCTTGGAGACAATGGGGATGGTAAGACCACATTTTTTGAGGCCTTAGAATGGTTGTTTGATACAACATTGGAGCGTGCCAACATTTCTAATGTTTCAGAAATGAGAAAATCCAAATTAGAAATTGGCGAACATGATGAGGTATATGTAGCTATGACTTTTGACCATGATGGAGAAAAGATTGTTGAAAAGTCTTTCTCTATTACAAAGACTGGTAATGATACTTATAGTATCAGCAATGCTTCTTATCGTGGTTACGAGACAAACGGTGTTGAGCGTGAGTCTGTGGATGGCAAATTATTGATAACACGATGCTATGATTCTTTTATTCGAAGATTTAGTATGTTCAAAGGTGAATCTGACTTGAGCGTGTTTGACAATGCTGCTTCTTTAAAAACTTTAGTTGATAAATTTTCTGATATTCATAAATTTGACGGGCTTGTTGCTAATACAGAATCATTTGAGCAAAAAGCAAATAAGGCTTTGCTACAGGAAATGAAGTCTGATGATAAGATTTCAAAAGAAACAAAATCTCTTGAAATACAAATGACGCATTTGAGTAATGAAATACAGCAGAATAAAGAAGACATTAAAGATAAGAAAGATGCTATCGCTACTTTCTCTTCTAATCTTAGTAAACTTGAACAAAACCAGGAGACTTCAGAGAAGTACCGTGACATTCAAGAGCGTCTTAAAACAAAGACTTCTAAGAAAACTCAACTTTTAGCAACAATTAAGAAGAAGGATTATAATCACTGCCTTCTTGATCAATATTGGATATTAGCACCATTTGGGGATGTCCTGACAGAATTTAAGCAAAAATGTGCTTCACTCAGTAAAGAAAGACGGATACAAGAGAAAAACTTCGACAAGCAACAAGCAGCAGCCAAAGCGAAGCTTGATACAATTAAGGAAATTCAATGTGCATTAGTAAATGGCGCTACCGAATTACCATGGTATCTTCCTAACCAAGAAACAATGGAAGATATGATTAATGACCATATATGCAAAGTATGTGGACGAGAAGCTCCAGAAGGTTCAGAAGCATATGAATTTATGGTTCATCGTCTAGAAGAATATCGTGCACATGTAGAAGCTAAGTGCAGACGTGACGCACAGTTGAAATCGATTGAAGAAGAGAGCTTATTCAAGAATGACTATATCTCAGAATTACACTCTCTCAGCATTTCACTTAGTGGACCAGAGGAATCAAAAATATTTGGTATCTCAGGAGAAATCCGTGATTGGCTTAATCTCGTAGAAATGAGAAAGAATGAGTTGAAAGAAGTTGAAGATGATATACAGGATTTGCAAGATGAAAAGGCGCGTATATTAATACAAGCTGGTAATGTATCAGAAAGTCTTCTTGAGAGTCAATTTAATGACATCAAAGGATGGTATGAGCAAAAAGAGAGAGCATCTGTCCGATTGAGCCAATTAGAAACTGAATTAAAGAATAATCTACTGAAAATGGATGAGTTAAAAGAACAGATGAATAATCTTAATCCAGCAAACTCTCAGGTTAAAGTCTTAAAGAAAGTTCATAAGGTTCTTGAAGAAATTAATAATGCTTTTTCCCGTGCTCAGAAAGATAATTTACGAAGATTCCTTACAGAGTTGGAAAAAAGAGCTAATGACTATTTAGATAGACTTAGCGCAAACGATTTTCATGGAACCGTACGTTTGATTCAGACAGCAAACGATTCAACAGAGATTCACCTCTACAGTTCCAATGGTACAGAAATCGTCAATCCTTCAGGTTCACAACAAACAGTGATGTATATATCTGTTCTCTTTGCTATTTCGGATTTTACTCAAGAGAAGAGAGATGAAGATTATCCACTATTTTTTGATGCAGCTACATCATCATTCGGTGATTCAAAGGAAAGTGAATTTTATAATGTCATAGATAAGATTGATAAACAGTGTATAATTGTAACTAAGGATTATATTACTCATGGTAAGGTTCGTGAAGATGATATAAACAAATTGACTTGTTCTGTTTATCGTATAAGTAAAGCAGATGGCTTTGATAAAACAAATATGGCAACTATACGTACAATAATTAATAAAATAAAATAAGCTATGGAATCTTTATATGAAGCATGGGCTAAACGTAATCCTTCTTGGGAACGACGTTATCAATCAACTGTTGTGGATGTTTTCTGCGATTATGGGAAAGGCGTAAGTAGCTTTTTAGAAGCTCGAGGTAAAATCTTTGGAGCTGGTTATGAGATTTTCATCATTGCTTTCTTTATTGGGTTATATCATAATAGAACAAAACCTTTGGTAGAAGATAGAGATAAAAAGAAAGTTTTCGGTCAAGCAATTCAGTATTGGGGAAATATCGAGAATAGGATTGGTCGAACTTCTTATGGGAACTTACGCCGATATATTTTTGCTGCATTAATAGCAAAGACAGATATAGACTTTATAGCATTAGATAAGGGGGAAATTACATTAAGATCTGCTGTTGATAAATTGATGGAGAAAATGGAAGAATATGCTAACTATGGATTTGACTATATTGAAGATAAGTTAGCTAATGATTCAAATTATTATTTTAGAGATCTTGCGTTCTTGACAGAGATAACTGATATGCTTAATAGGTCTCAAATAATAGAGGATAAGAATAACCTTGATGATGAAGTACCTGAATCTCTTGATTGAATAAGATAAAATGTAATTTAAAATCATGATGAAAGAAAAAGTAATCTAATAGGAAGCTTATATTTTGCCGTAGTTTGATATGATTTATGTATCTCAAAATGATTAATAATAATATTTCACTGCTGGGCACTTAGTCCCAGCTGATTTTCAATTGTTTATAATTTAGTTCTTTGACATTTTTGTAATCGCAATTGGTAAGTATCTCTCTTACAGGCGTTTTATCCAGTAGAGAAAAACTCAAAATTTGTAGGATTTCGTAGATTGGACGGTTAACTTTCAATTTGTAAGCGACAATGGCAACCAGACAGTATGTTATGATGGCACAGTAGACTTGTGTCTTGACTGCATTCATCGTGGTTCCCCAAAAAGATTTTACTTTCAGGTGTTGCTTTATCCATTTGAAAAATAGTTCCACCTGCCAACGGTTCTTGTATAGCAAGGCTACTTCCTCTGCTGAGAGTTCCATGTTGTTGGTGATGAACACAAATTCTCTGCCCAGTTCTTCATCGTAGTATTTAACCCGCCGAAGTTTGTCCGGATATGCTTTGAGCGATTTATACGTTTCAAGTATTCCAATCTGGTCACATTTTATTCCGGTTGTTTTATCGACTTCACGGGAATACATTCTACGGAATCTCATATTATCCTTTGCACGTGTAACGAAGTAAGCACCACAGGTGTGAAGCTTATGCAAACGGGTGAAGTCAACATATCCTTTATCCATGATATAGAAACTTCCCTTTTCATAACTCAACTCATCCAGCATGTTTACGTC
>ENA-OOWN01001952-OOWN01001952.1-human-gut-metagenome-genome-assembly--contig:-NODE-1952-length-13706-cov-3.206725_pt1 | contig 13706 bp, 9 predicted proteins | sample MGYA00241406_ERZ501319 | MGnify/ENA primary metagenome ERZ501319 (study PRJEB25962, sample SAMEA2042734) | human gut metagenome | biome: human gut; feature: human-associated habitat; material: faeces... | reverse complement strand
TTGTTGATTTGGCAGATCCTATGCTGAAAGCGTATATTAATTATGGACATGGGCTTGAGGAGGACGGCGTTTCGGTGACGGCAAAAGGCATTGAGTTTTTGGCAGAATTTGAACCTGGCCTGTATCCGATGTATGCGATTGAATTAAGAGAGTATGTGGAACATATGGGAATTGCAATTGAGGATATTCAGGAAATTCATTTGGTGGCTGCTGCGTATGATGAAAATGAGGAAGAAATTGATTTTTCCATTGAGTATGAAAAATGTGCACTTGTTTCTGAGGATGAATTAAATGGTTACAGTAATTCGGACATTTTACCAACGACAAATTATAAGGTTATTGGTTCAAAGGAAATTACAAAAGTAGAGAAAGATTTAATAATTTGGTTAGACGCATGTGGGATAGCTTCGACTACAATATGGGGAATATGCAATATGCTGAAAACGGACGAGGAAATGAAAGAACTAATAAGTTTTTCACTGGATATTCCAGAGGAAATGTATCGGAACAATCCGAGCGAAGCGGAGGAGCAGATACTGGCAAAAGCATTGCAGATAACACAGAATAGAAAAATAGAATGAATGACACATTCCCTGGGGTGGCTGTGTCAAATGACCCGAGCCGGTACGTCCAAGACGAACCTCAGTCCAATGTGTCATTCTGCGAAAAATATAGCATAATAGAATGATAAATGTCAATAAATACAAAAAGGTTAAATCTTTCACTTCAAAAAGTGACCTAGCGGATAAAACTGCTTAAGGGTTACAGCTTTGCTCCAATTTTTTGAATAAGAGCATCCTGCAGTACCTGTGAAAAATTAATGTTGAGCGAGATAGCCTCTTCATTTAACCATTCCGGAATAGTGAGGGTCTTTTTTACTGCTTTTGAGTTATTGCGTTTTTGATAAGCAAGCATATCGAACTCGATGATAATGCAGTATTCATTTTCGGAAACTGTAATATCTTTTGGCTGGGAAGGAACCGGAATCTCCTGATGTTCCTGCTTGCGGCTTATCAGGGCAAGACCTAAGGCATCAACAGCCATTTCATAAGCATTTTGCATATCATCTCCCTGGGTCATACATTCCGGTAAATCTGGAAAAGTAACCCAAAATCCACCTTCTTCTGCAATATGAAAAATGGAAGGATAAAATAATTTGTTCATAAGAACCTCCTTTCGATAGAAATTGGATTATCGTAGACCGGCTTCTTTTAAAATTGCCTGTTCTAATCCTTTCTTCAAGTCTTTGTTATGATAAGGAACAATAACGGTTCTATTCGTAACGGGATGAAATAATTTTATATGAGAACCGCTTTGGCTGGTTATGATAAAACCATGTTTCTTAAGGTAGTTTACCATTTCTCTGGAAGTCATTGGCATATACGCAATTCTCCTTTGATCAATATTATATTAATACGTGTTAATACGTGTGTCAAGAGTGGAATAAACTAAAATAAAAAAGATAATAAAAATGCATGGAATAATCTGAAATAGGAAGATTAAAAGAACTACTTAAAATGATATGCACATAATATGTAAAGAAAAAGAACCAATAATGGTTCTAGTAGAAAACTAACATATAAGAAAGAAACTGTCAATCAAAAAGACAATATCTTTACCCAGAAAAAGCTGCCCACCGGCAGCTTTTTTCTGGGTATGCAAATCGCATAAAACATATTAACATCCGAGTCTGAATAATTTGCAGATTGTGTTAAATAACTCGGAACAGCTATTGAAATTAAAACACATAGTTTCGTCCTCCTTATTTTCTTTGAAATCATGTCTTAGCTAAGTACAAATGAATTGTAACAAGTCTGTAACATTTTCACAATAGGAGTACATTGGAAACATGGGAAATATCTGGCCTTAGGATAAGCCGGGAGGAGTTGGCTCTTTCTCAAGCTTTGCAAACCAGCTATTAACGGCCTTGCTTACCTCGTCACGTTTACGAAAAGGAATCTGCACAATGGAGTGGTCTTCCATAATAAGGTCGTGCTGCAGAATTCCAGTGACATGGTTTAGGTTTACCAGATAGCTGCGGCCAACCGGAAGAAAACAGGCAACAGAGGCAAAGTCCTCGGTAAGCTGTGTCAGGTTTCCGGGAATCGTAAAAGTCTCTGATATAGCGTGCAGCAGGACATTGTGCTGCCCGGTTTCAAAAAAGAGAATATCTGAGTAAGGAAGAGAATATTCCTTCCTACGGACAGAAAAGGTAAATACTTCATTGGATTCCTCTAAAAGAGTATCGCAGCGGCTCATGGCATTGAGAAAATCTGTGTGTGAGTAAGGCTTTTGCAGATAGTAAAGAGCATTTACCTCATAGCTTGCCATGGCATGTTCCGTAGAAGAAGTGGTGAAAATAATGCCACCCTCATAGCCCAGTGAGCGAAGGATACGTGCTGTTTCCACACCGTCCTGGTTATTCATATAGATATCTAAAAACAGCAGAGCCGGATAACGCTTTTCTTCCTTATAATATTGAATCATCTCTTCGCCCGAAGAAAAAAGTAGAATCTCCATATTACAATGATGTTTCGTGGCATATGTATTCAGATGATGTTTCAGCCGTAAGGCATCGCTTTCAGAATCTTCGCATAAGTAAATCAGCATAAGTATTCTCCTGTATATAAAAAGTAAAAAACACCGGATACGAAACAAGTATAACATATTGAAAGAAAATAAGAATCATTTTTTATCGACAATCAGGAAGATAAAATCACAATTTGGAAGAATTGGTTGCAAAATTTTAAGCGTTTTCTTAAGATAGAAACTGTGTGAACAAAAGAAATAGAATAAAAAAAGGAGAGGAAATATGGGAAAAAAACGAAAAGAACGATGTCTGGCATTTTTGATGACATTGGCTATGATGACAGGCTTATTTATGGGAGATGCTGCCGGACTACTGGTAAAGGCAGAGGATACGCCGGCATCCGTTAAAATAGGAATTACAACATTAGAGACAGGCTGGTATGTGAAGGCGGTGGATCCTCCTTCTACACCGGGACCATCTGCAACGATTCGTGGCGTCGATAAAGTAGGGGAAGAACCGGAAAGTGGTGGTTATATTTATTTTGATAAAGATACGGCAACCATGACTGTATACAATGATATGGAGATTGCTGCTTCCGGACCGAATCCGGTGACAGTAACGGATGGAAATCTAACAATTTCCGGGGCGGGAAATCTTACTGTTACAGGAACCTATAGTCCGGCATTTAACTTATCTGGAACCAGTGCAGCCGTTCTCACAAGGGATTTTACCGGAAATTTCAAGGTAACAAGTAATAGTAATGTAATAAACGGTGGCAGCAGATTTGAGATAGATACAACCGGTGATATTACACTGGAAACTGCATCAACGTCTTCAGAGCCAATTGCTTTGAGCAGTGGAGTGGTTGATTTAAGTGGAAAGAAAGTTACGATAACCGCACCATGTGGTATGATTGACAGTGGAGTATCCACACTGAACCTGACACAGACAGAAGGAGACCTTGCATTAAGTTCTGCATCTGATTATTATCCAATTTTCCATGCAGAAAATGTTACCCTGAAAAATACCGGTGGAAAGGTGGAACTGGAAAATACCAGCACAGGGGTGTTGACTGACAGTAATCTTACGATTGAAGCTGCAGGAGATATTTCTTTAAAATCAGCGAAGGGAATAACAAGCAAGAGTAATCCACAGGTGAGCTTAACTTCAACCAATGGGGATGTTACAATTGAACAGACCGCAACCCCTGTCATGGCAAACGGTAAGCTGACGATTCAGGCATTGGCAGGAGCAATAAGCATTTCAACCAATGCGACTGTACCGATGTTTCAGGCAGAACTTGATATAAAGGCAAAGAATGATGTGACACTGAAACAGAATGGAACAACAGATTCATCACTTACCTGGGGCGGAGCCGGTGGAAGTATTGAGAGTACCGATGGGAATATTACAATAGAACAGGAAAGCAGCACATATGTGATTTCAACTTTGAATGCAGTCAGCCTGAATGCAGGTGGAACGGTTACGGTAAAGAGAAATACAGAAGGAACAGCATTAGCTTCCATGGTGAATGGGATTCCTGCAACAGGTGTAATCCAGCTTGCAGACGGCACAAAGAAAGGAGCCATCGTAGATGGAACCGTATATACTGCCAGCGGATGTACGCATCCAAAGCGTATCAATGGAAAATGTGTTGTATGTGATGACCAGGAGCCGGTGGCAGCTATTGTAGATGCCAACGGAAATGTAACAAATTATAACAGTCTGTCCAATGCATTCCACAATGCCAATGAATACAATACCGTAAAATTATTAGTTGATTATAAGAACAGCAGTGAAGCAATTGATTTATCCTCTGTATATAAGGCTGTAAATCTTGATTTAAATGGGAAGAGTTTAACATTAGATGCATTTAATATCATGAATCACTTAAGCGTTTCCAATGGAAAGCTGAACCTGAGAATGCTCAATGATGCAAATACTAATCTTTCTGATAAATGTACATTAGAAAATGTGGAAGCGGATATCCATGAGATAAGTTGGACTGCAAATGGTGGCCTGGAATTAAAGAGCAGTAGACTTCATGTAGGTTCACAGGCATCCCCTTGCTCATTCTTTGTAGAAATGATTACAATAGCACTGGATGACGATTCTGTAATTACAGTAGAAAACATGATAAGTGGTCTGGCAAACTATAAAAATGTACCAGCAATGGAACAGGCATTGGATAAATTAATTCCTTTCGGATATTCAGTTTTTGTTGATACTGATATTACAGTACTGGATGAATCCGGAAATCGTGCCAAAAATCTGGTGCTTCGTAATAAGAAGCTGGCAGAAGCGGACATTACTTTAAGCCCGGCTGCCTTTGTCTATGATGGTACAGGAAAAGAGCCGGCTGTAACCGTAACGTATGATGGAATGACATTAACTGAAGGAAGGGATTTTACGGTTACTTATGTTGATAATATTGAAGTGGGTGATATAGCTGCAGCAATTATCAGTGGTTCCCGCTTTTTAGACAGTGTAACAAAATACTTCAGCATTACCAAAGCACATCGTGGAGCACCAACAGGACTTACCGCAGTAGCAGAAACCCTTGATGGCAAAAATGATGGAAAGATTCGTGGTGTGAATGCGGAAATGGAATACAGTATTGATGGAACTACCTATACCGCAATTACAGAAAATGAATTGACCAGACTTGCCGACGGAACTTATCTGGTACGTTATCAGGAAACACGCAATTATTATGCATCTTCTGCAACACAGATTGTAGTAGAAAAAGGACTTCCTTCTTCCGACAGCTTAAACCCGTCAAACCCGGGCGGCGGAAATAATCCGGAAAATACACCAGGTGGAAGCATGCCAAATGAAAATAATAATGGAACGACATTAACCGCCGGAAGTAATGTTGTTACAACATTGCCGGGCGCATCTTCGCTACAGACACCGGTAGCAACAACGTCTGATAGCAGCACACAGGTTAAAACCGGAGACGACAATCAGATATTCCTATATCTTCTTGTACTGATTGCTGCGGCAGGAGTGGCTGCGGGAGCATATGGCAGATTAAATGCAGGACGCCGTATGAAATAAGTGAAAAGGGATATATCGGAAATAGAAAAGTCATGAAATGAAAAATAAAAATGCTGTACTTTCAGAAATGGGAGTGCAGCATTTTTCTGTTGCAAAGAACATAAGGACGCGGTAAAATGTAGCGTAGTCAAAGAAGAGGAGATAGAAGATGCTGACACAGTTTTCAAGAACCGAACTATTGCTTGGAAAAAAAGCAATGGAAAAATTAAAGAATGCAAAGGTTGCAGTATTCGGAATCGGCGGAGTAGGTGGATATGTCTGCGAAGCACTGGTAAGAAGCGGAGTTGGAGCTTTTGATCTGATTGATGATGACAAGGTATGTCTGACGAATCTCAACCGTCAGATTATTGCAACCAGAAAGACCATTGGAAAATATAAAACAGACGTCATGAAAGACCGTATTTTAGAGATTAATCCGGATGCCAGGGTAGAAGTGCATAAATGCTTTTTCCTGCCGGAAAATGCGGATGAATTTCCTTGTGAAGAGTATGATTATATCGTAGATGCAGTAGATACGGTAACAGCGAAGATTTCACTGGTTATGAAGGCACAGGAGATGAATGTGCCGATTATCAGCAGTATGGGAGCCGGAAATAAGTTAGATGCCAGTCAGTTCCGTGTGGCAGATATTTATAAGACAAAGGTATGCCCGCTGGCAAAAGTAATGCGCCGTGAGTTAAAGAAACGTGGCGTAAAGAAGCTTAAGGTGGTTTATTCCGAAGAGCAGCCAACCAGACCAGTTGAAGATATGGCAATCAGCTGCAGAACCAACTGTATCTGTCCGCCGGGAGCAGCCAATAAATGTACGGAGCGGCGTGATATTCCGGGCAGTGTGGCATTTGTGCCATCTGTCGCTGGACTGATTATCGCAGGTGAAGTAGTAAAGGATCTGGCAGCAAAATAAGAAACAGATAAAGAAAACCGGATGTGGAATCACATCCGGTTTTCTGTTTCTATTGATTTCCTTATCAGGAAAATTATTTCTGAGGACCTGCAGAAACAAGAGCTTTACCAGCTTCGTTTCCTTCGTATTTAGCAAAGTTCTTGATGAATCTGTCAGCAAGATCTAATGCTTTTGTCTCCCATTCAGAAGCATCTGCATAAGTATCACGAGGATCTAAGATGCCTGAATCAACGCCTGGAAGCTCTGTAGGAACTTCAAAGTTGAAGAATGGAATCTGTTTTGTAGGAGCGGTTAAGATAGCTCCGCTTAAGATAGCATCGATGATACCACGGGTATCTTTGATGGAGATACGTTTTCCGGTTCCGTTCCATCCTGTATTTACGAGGTAAGCCTTAGCTCCGCTCTTTTCCATTTTCTTAACAAGCTCTGCAGCGTATTTTGTAGGATGCAGCTCTAAGAAAGCCTGTCCGAAACATGCTGAGAAAGTAGGTGTAGGCTCTGTGATTCCACGCTCTGTACCAGCAAGTTTTGCTGTAAATCCAGACAGGAAGTAGTACTGAGTCTGCTCTGGAGTTAAGATAGATACTGGAGGCAGTACTCCAAATGCATCTGCAGAAAGGAAGATGACATTCTTAGCTGCTGGAGCAGAAGAAATCGGGCGGACAATGTTCTCAATGTGGTTGATTGGGTAAGATACACGGGTGTTTTCTGTTACGCTCTTATCAGCAAAATCGATTTTTCCGTTAGCATCTAATGTTACGTTCTCAAGAAGAGCGTCACGTCTGATCGCATTGTAGATATCCGGCTCGGAATCTTTGTCAAGGTCGATAACCTTAGCGTAGCATCCACCCTCGAAGTTGAATACGCCGTTGTCATCCCAACCATGCTCGTCATCACCGATTAAGAGACGCTTAGGATCGGTTGAAAGGGTTGTCTTACCTGTTCCGGAAAGTCCGAAGAAGATAGCGGTGTTTTCACCGTTCATATCTGTGTTAGCAGAGCAGTGCATGGAAGCGATGCCCTTTAATGGCAGATAGTAGTTCATCATAGAGAACATACCTTTTTTCATTTCTCCGCCGTACCATGTATTAACGATAACCTGCTCACGGCTTGTAATGTTGAACATTACTGCTGTCTCAGAGTTTAATCCTAATTCTTTGTAGTTTTCAACTTTTGCTTTAGAAGCATTGTAAACGATGAAGTCCGGCTCAAAGTTCTTTAATTCTTCTTCAGTAGGCTGGATGAACATATTTGTTACGAAATGTGCCTGCCAAGCTACTTCTACGATGAAACGGATAGCCATACGGGTATCTTTGTTAGCACCACAGAAAGCATCTACTACATAAAGTTTTTTGTTAGAAAGTTCTTTGATAGCGATGTCTTTTACAGCACTCCATGCTTCCTCAGATGCTGGATGGTTGTCGTTCTTGTATTCATCAGATGTCCACCATACAGTGTCTTTGGAGTTCTTGTCCATAACGATGAATTTGTCTTTAGGGGAACGACCTGTATAGATACCAGTCATAACATTGACTGCGCCAAGTTCACTTTCCTGACCTTTTTCATAGCCTTCCAGTTCTGGCTTGGTCTCTTCTGCGAATAATGTTTCGTAGGATGGGTTGTAGACAATTTCTGTTGTTCCAGTAATGCCATACTTGCTTAAATTGATTTCTGCCATTTTGTTTTTTACCTCTTTCCTTTAAATATAGTAATATGATAATCGCCCGCAAAAAGCAGGTTTTTATGATATCTTGACTGAGAAACTATAAATCCTAGTTACTTCATCATAATTATTATACATAAATAAGTCATAAAATCAATAAAAAAACTGCGAAATTTTTATAAAGTGAAGAAAGTTGAAAGATTTTCCCCCTAAAGAATTAGCCTCCTGCTTAAAAATGCTGCCATATAATTCGGCAGAAGTCCGTTGCGGCAGAACCACAGACAAGCTATAATACAAAGTAAGAGAAAAATATAATCTTACTTTGTAGGATAATCTTGTATAGAAAAGGAGCACATGGGCTATGAAGATATTTCACTTATCCGACCTTCACATCGGATTGAAATTAATGAATCATGATTTAAGGGAAGACCAGGAATATATCCTGCATCAGATTGTAGAGCGGGCCAGAGAAGAAAAACCGGATGCCATTTTGATTGCAGGAGATATTTATGATAAAGCAGTGCCGGCGGCAGAGGCAGTAGAGGTATTCGATCATTTTATCAATGAACTGACGGAGATGGTGCCGGAGACTGTCCTTATGATGATTAGCGGAAACCATGACAGCGCACCAAGAGTGAACTGTTTTCGAAACATTTTATCAAGACAGCATTTATATATGATAGGAAAGCCGCCTGAGACGAAAGAGGAATACATTGAGAAAGTGACATTGACGGATAAGTATGGAAAAGTGAATTTTTATCTTCTGCCATTTGTGAAGCCGTCTATGGTAAAGCAGATTGTGGGAACGGATGAAAATGACAACAATCTTTCTTATGATGCAACTTTGCATAAGCTTCTGGAAAGAGAAAATGTAAATGAAGCAGAGCGGAATGTGCTGGTGAGCCACCAGTTCTATCTGCCGGCAGGAAAAGCGGCGGAGGATGTTGAGCGGATGGATTCCGAAATCCGCACCGTGGGAAATATTGATGAAGTGTCTGCGGATGTGTTGGAGCGGTTTGACTATGCGGCATTGGGACATATTCATAAGCCTATGACCGTGGGAAAAGAGTGTTATCGTTACTGTGGAACACCTCTTGCCTGCTCCGTCAGTGAAGCGGGACAGAAAAAAGGCATTATTATGGTGGAACTGGAAGAAAAGGGCAGGCTTTCCACCAGAGTAATTCCGTTAAAACCACTGCGTCAGGTGCGTATTGTGGAAGGGGAATTAGAAGAAGTATTAAAGCAGCCATCCGATAATTTTGTAACTGTGATTCTTACCGATAAGGTGGATGTCAATGTCTTTGACATGCAGGACCGGCTGCGTCATGCATTTCCCAATTTGCTGGAAATCCGAAGAGAAACGCTGCACAAAGCCAATTATGAAATGGAAAAATTCCGGCATGAGGCAGAGCTTGATGCCTTTTCACTATGCTGTGAGTTTATTGGAGAGATGAACGAGGAAGAGAGAGAAATTCTTAAGGAAGTCATCAATAAAGTAGAGGAGGAGAGTGAGTTATGAGACCATTAACCTTGGAAATGCAGGCATTTGGGTCCTATGGAGACCGGACAAAAATTGATTTTCGAAAACCATCCCAGAATTTATTTCTGATTACCGGAGATACCGGTTCCGGCAAGTCCACTATTTTTGATGCCATAGCCTTTGCGTTATATGGAGAAGCCAGTTCTACAGCTAATAAAAAAAGTGGAACAGAGCTGCAGAGTCAGTTTGCCACAGCAGGCGCAGAGCCTTATGTGGAATTGAAATTCTGTGAAGGAACAGAAGAAAGCGGCGTCTATACAGTGCGCCGTGTGCCAAGACATGTCCGCCCATTGAAGCGGGGAAGCGGTGAAAAAGAAGAAAGCGAATCCGTTACCTTAATCATGCCGGATGAAATCGTTTATTCGCAAAAGGAAACGAATCAGAAAATCATTGATATTGTCGGGCTGAACAAGGGGCAGTTTATGCAGGTGGCAATGATTGCCCAGGGAGAATTTATGGAACTGCTCCGGGCAAAATCCGATGAGAAAAAAGTGATTTTCCGAAAATTATTCCACACAGAAAAATATGAAAAGATTGCCAATGAATTAGGAGACCGGAAAAGAAAATTAGATGCAGAGATTGCCACAATCCGTACGAAGTTTCATGCCAAAGCTGAGAATGTGGACATACCGGAAGCCTTTGAAGAAGCCGAAGCCCTGTTGGCATTGAAAAAGAAGATGCAGCAGGCGGATGCAAAAGCACCGGAGATGGAACGCTTTTTAGAATTGATGCAGCAATTGTGCCAGTATCTTAAGGAAGAGGGAAAGCAGAAAAAGAAGGAAGCAAAAGAAGCGGAAAAACTGCGGGAGCATTGCAGGAGTGCGTTGCAGGAAGCGGAAAATCTGCAAAAATCCTTTACCCAGATGGAAGAAGCACAGCGGGAGTTAGCACGCCTTTTTGAAGCGGAAGAGGAGATAAAAGAGACTGCCCGGTTAGAGCAGATGATAAAGCTTGCCTATGATGCAAAGCAGCTCTATCAGCAGTATGAAGAAGCGGTAAAGAGACTGGAGGATTTAAAGGCAGAACAGCAGAAATTAGAAGAAAAGCTGCCGGAGATAAAGAAAGCTTTAAAAGAGGCAGAAAAGGAAAGAAACTTAGCAGAGGCGGAAAAGGAAACACAGCAGAAGAATTACAGTATTATAGAAGAAAAAGTAAATCGCACGAAAGCGGCATTGAAAGAAATAAGAAAGGCTGCACAGGAAGTAGAGCAGAGTAAAGATGCTTTGCAGCAGGCGGAAGAGACGGAAAAAGAGACAAAAGAAAAAAGCACTGTCTTAGAGCAGAATATCGTGCAGTGGAAGAAAGAAGCAGAAGCCTTCGAAGAAATTGAAGTAAGGCAGTTACAGATTACCGGAAAGAAAAATGCTCTTGCAGAAATCGAAGATGCCGTAGCAGAGATTACAGAATCAAAGCAGCTTCTTGGTAAAGAAAAGAAACAGGAGGAACATGCAAAAGAGATTTATCGGGAAGCATCCGGACAGTATCAGGCAAAGCAGCAGGAATACGAAGCATATCGTAAGCGATTTTTCGATGCGCAGGCAGGTATTTTAGCAAAGGAATTAAAAGAGGGAGAGCCATGCCCGGTCTGCGGTTCCATGGAACATCCAAAGCCATGCATTGCGGTAGAAATGCAGGAAGAATTAAGCCGGGAAATGTTAGAAGCTTTAGAAAAAACGATTGCAAAGTTACAGCAGAAGCAGGAAGCGGCATCTACAGAAGCCGGTGCATGCCACGTAAGAAGAGAGAACAGGGAGAAAGAGTTGGCAGAAAGAAAGGAAAAGTGCCAGAATAAAATAGAAGACTTTGGAAAGGAAGCAAACCCGGCAGCCGATAATGAAATAGAACCGTGGCTTGTCGCACAAAAGAAAGAGCTTGCAAAAGAAGAAGAAACACTTTCTCAGGAGATAAAAAAGAAGAAGGAATTGTCTCATAAATTAGAAGAGGCAGAAGCAAAAAAGATTGCACTTCAAAAAGAAGAGACAGAAGCAACAGAAAAGAAGCTATTGGCAAAAGAGCAGTTTGACCGTTGTCAGGCAGCTTACACAGAGCGGAACCGCACCCTTGACTATACATCTGAAAAAGAAGCGGATGAAGTCTTGGCAGAAGCACAGCAGAAGAAGGCTTCTGCAGAAAGTGCATATGCAAAGGCTGATAAAGAAAAGAGCCGCTTAGAGGAAGAGAAAACCGGTACACAGACAGGCATTGTCCGTTGTGAAAGAGAACTTCCGGAACGAAAAAAGGAAGCAGAAGCCAAGCAGCAAAAATATGATTTATATATAGAAGAAAAAGATATTTCCAAACTGGAATGGCAGACTCTGGTGGAGCAGTATTCGATAGATGCCATGGAAGAGATGCGGCAGAAAAGGGAAGATTATCAGAATCAGAAGACGATGTATCAGAGCCGCTATGAGACAGCGAAAGAAACTGTAGGAGAGAAAGAAAAACCGGACGTAGAGAAGCTTTCAGAGGAACTTAAGGCAGCAGAGGAGCAGAGTAAGCTTGCAGGCAGGGCAGCCAATGAGTGGGAGATTTCTAATCAGAAGGATACGGAAATCTTAGAAGCGGTAGAGGAAATATGGAGCGGGCGGCAGCAGGTATTAGAGCAGCACAACCGTATAACACGGCTTTATACTGTCATTTCCGGAAATGTGTCCGGCAGCCGTATGGATTTGGAGACCTTTGTGCAACGTTATTATCTGGAGCGGATTCTTTATGCAGCAAACCGCCGTTTTGAAGAAATGTCAGCAGGACAGTTTGAACTCAGAATGTTTGATGAGAAGAAGGCTGCAATCGGAAAGAACAAGGGACTTGACCTTATGGTATATTCCAATGTAACCGGAAAAGAGCGGGAAGTCCGTACGCTTTCCGGAGGAGAATCCTTTATGGCGGCGTTATCCATGGCACTGGGCATGGCAGATGAGATTCAGGAAAATTCTGCTGCCATACATCTTGATATGATGTTTATTGATGAAGGCTTTGGTTCCCTGGATGAGCATGCAAGAGAGCAGGCAGTCCAGGTATTAAAAGAGATGGCAGGCGGCTCAAAGCTTATTGGAATCATTTCCCATGTAACAGAATTAAAGCAGGAAATGGAAGACCAGCTTCTTATTACAAAAGATGAAGAAGGAAGCCATGTCCGCTGGCAGTTAAGCTAGCGGATAGGCTCCCTGTTCTAACATTTCCGTCACCATGGAAGCCATAGCGGAAGGATGTTCTTTCATTCCGTTTTGCAGCCATTTTAAGAAAACATTATAGAGCGCACCGGAATAGAAGTAGACTTTATACCGGTGAATATCATTATAAGGCATGTCACCCATATGATTTTCTAATTCCTGATCAAAAAGGTCTAAGTAAATGTATGCAAGACCTGCCTTATATACACTTAAAATAAATTTCTTGTAAGTCTTAAAATACCGGAAAATCAGTAAAATTGCCTCATAGCTGAAAAAGTCATTTTCAAGCTTTTCTGCCCTCTTCCGGTATTCTTCCATAATATCGTCCGTAATTTTAATCAACACTTCTTCCTTGGAATGAAAATTCCGGTAATAGGAAGCTCTTGCTACTCCGGCAGTGGTAATAATATCAGTTACAGATATATCGGAAAATGCTTTGGTGTCCATGAGTTTGGTCAGGGCACGGGCAATCTTTAATTTTACCTGGCGGTTCGCTTCGTATCGTTTGTCTGTTTCTTTCATTTAAATGCTCCTGTTCGTATGTGCTATGGATGTGTGCCGGTGGGTGGGACAGAATATGATATTCGTTTCTTACGATTTGCATTTGATATGTGCATTGGTTCATTACGCAAAGAGCGTTATTTTTCTTAGCACTGTATTTTTCTTGCTGTCAGGCTGTCCTTTCCGTTGCTTTGACCGGATGCCGGCTCTGTCCGTCTGTTGCGGATACCACATTCCGTCTGAAAGAGACGCTAAGAATTCCGTTAAAGTTTCCGTATCTTCCGGCACCCGGCACATATTCGCATCCATGCTTAAGATGTGCCTCGCTGGCACGT
>ENA-OOWN01001942-OOWN01001942.1-human-gut-metagenome-genome-assembly--contig:-NODE-1942-length-13771-cov-2.880942_pt1 | contig 13771 bp, 12 predicted proteins | sample MGYA00241406_ERZ501319 | MGnify/ENA primary metagenome ERZ501319 (study PRJEB25962, sample SAMEA2042734) | human gut metagenome | biome: human gut; feature: human-associated habitat; material: faeces... | reverse complement strand
GGCGGAAGGCGATGTGGTCATCACCATGGACGCAGACCTCCAGGACAGTCCTGACGAGATACCCGAGCTGTATCGTATGATTAAGGAGGACGGCTACGACCTGGTGTCCGGATGGAAGAAGGTCCGCCACGACAACACCCTCACCAAGAACATACCATCGAAGATATACAACTTCACCGCCCGCAAGGTGACCGGCCTCAAGCTGCACGACATGAACTGCGGACTTAAGGCTTACCGGGGTGAGGTAGTCAAGGAGATAGAGGTCTACGGAGACATGCACCGCTACATCCCATACATAGCCAAGAACGCCGGTTTCACCAAGATAGGCGAAAAAGTCGTCGTCCACCGCAAGCGCAAATACGGAAAGAGCAAGTTCGGCATGAGCCGTTTCTTCAACGGCTTCCTCGACCTGATGACGATATGGTTCCTCTCCGGCTTCGGCAAGAAACCCATGCACATCTTCGGAGTCTGGGGCATCGTGTTCTTCCTCATAGGCTTCGTCATCGCCCTCTGGCTGATCATCGACAAGATCGTCTCGCAGGTACACGGCCTGCAGTTCCGCTATGTCACCGACCAGCCTCTCTTCTACCTGGCTCTAGTGGCCATCCTTGTCGGCGTGATGATGTTCCTCACCGGCTTCATCGGCGAGCTGGTATCCAGGAACAGTGCCACCCGCAACGAATACAAGATCAAGGACCGGATAGAATAGTCCCTGAGCCCCTTATCGTATAGTCAGTTAATTTCCGCCCATATAGACTGCTTGAAGTACTGGTTGAAATTTCACTTTCCCGTCGCATATCCCGTTTCAGTCAAGCCGATCCAGATCCAGCCGGGCAAGGTACATGACGCCGTCTTCGTCCCAGACTGACGCATAGACTGCATTGTCCCGGGCAGAGTAACAGATGTGGTCAATATTATAGTCAGTACATATCAGTTCCACCGGATTCCCCTTCCAGTCTAAAACGGCTATATCATTAAAGACAAGGGAAGAACTCCGCTCCACCTCAGCCGATGATATGTGTTCTCCGTTATAAACCGCATACAGTCTGTCATTCTCAGCATATAAATCCCGGAATCCGAAAACAGTATGTTCGTTTTCTGCCAGACTGAGATGCACGGCGTCAAATTCCGGTTCGGCAAAATAGCCTGTGTACAGCCGCGAAATACTGTCTACACCAATACTGTACGTTTCCAGTACCGCACCCCACAGCGTTCCCACTGCAAAACGGCTCTTATCTGGAGATATTGCCAGAGAATATGTGAAATTGTACAGTCTGTAACGCACCGCATCATCCTCGACAGGGAAATAATCATACGAGAGCACTGTTCTCCCGGTGGAGATTTCCTGTAACGTAAAGCGTTTTGAAGAAGAAGTATCCGCATATTCACTGCGATTGCTCATATACAGAATCATATTGTCCCCGGCGTTCTGCATAACCCTGGTCTCCGCAGGTATTTCAAGGCTCTGTTCCTCATAAGCATATGAACCACGCATAAGCGAGTCTACATTCACAAAAAGTGCCCTTCCTTTCTCAAAATCATAATACGACATCATCACGCCGTCCAAAGATGTGTTGCGGTATCCCGACAATGACTCTCCGGGGCCGTTGCCGTAATTGATTCCCGAATAAAGCAGCCGTCCGGTCTTCTTGCTATAGATTCCCAGTTCATGCTTTGTCTGTCTGTCATAGGACGGCACCACAAGAACCGAATCGTATTCCCATATATCGGATACCTGCACATACAGCTCACCGGAGATTATCTCCCAGCGGCCATCGCGCTCCACAGGAAACTTCGGAGCACGATACTTAGAGCATGACACCGACAAAAGCATGGCGGCAGCTGCTGTAATACTTGTCATACACACTTTCATATTCATAGGATCGGCTTTTTACTTTCAAAGCTACAGACTTATGTTTATACTTACAAACTTTCATTTAAATGTCCGATAATCATTATTATAAATTACCGAACCGACAAGGGAAATGCAAAATTCCCGGAACGGCGGATGAGGCCGATTCCGGGAATCGTATGCTGATGTCTGCCGGTGCAGGTAGTGGATACAGAGGGTTATTTCTTGGAAGGCTGAGGAGCAGCGGGCTCAACGGGCCTATGGGCTCCTTTGAGATCAGCCACCTCATTAAGGAACTTGTTGTACTCCTCCTTGGTGATGATGTGGCACGAGCCGTTGAATATGGTGCCGACCTCGATGCCGAGCTTGGGTGCCTTGAGATCTCCTGAGAAATTGGAGTTGGCCTTGAAGTTGATGATGTCCTCGATATACATCTCACCCTCGGCGTGCCCCCACAGGTCGCAGTTCTGGCAGAAGATCTTGCCCTTGACATGGGCAGCCTCGCCGATTACCAGCTTGCCTTTGGTATATACCGTTCCTTCAAATATTCCGTCAATTCTGATGTCTGCCGAAGATGTCATCACTCCGGTGATTCTGGTTCCCTTGGAAATACGGCACAACTCGTTGGCCTGGGGAATTATTTCTGCTTTTGCCATATCTTATACTTTTTATTGATGAATACATGCTCCGTGGGAAGCCTCGGCAGCTTCCATTATCGCCTCGCTCATAGTGGGATGAGGGTGTATGGAATGTATAAGGTCCGAAGCCGTCATGCCGACATTGCGTCCGGCCACGATACCGGATATCATCTCGGTCACATTGGCTCCGACCAGATGGGCTCCGAGCACCTTGTCCGTAGCTGCGTCCACAATCAGCTTGACGAAACCGTCCTTTTCACCGGCGGCCACGGCCTTGCCGGAAGCCAGGAAGAAGAACTTGCCCACCTTATAATCTATACCGGCCTCCTTGGCGGCTCTCTCGGTCATGCCGACTGAAGCCACTTCGGGGGACACGTATGTACAGCCCGGCACATTGCCGTAGTCCAGAGGCTTTGGAGCCAGTCCGCAGATAGCCTCCACACAGCATATAGCCTCAGCCGAGGCCACATGAGCCAGGGCCTGCGTAGGTATGATGTCGCCGATGGCATATACTCCCTCCACATTGGTGCGGTAGTACTCGTCCACCTTGATCTTGCGGCCACGCACCATCTCCACGCCTGCCTCTTCCAGGCCGAGATAGTCCGTATTGGGAATCACGCCCACAGCCGAGAGCACCGTTTCCGCCTCTATGGTCTCCACACCCTTCTTCGTCTCGACGGTCAGCTTGCAGAGCTCGCCGGAGGTATCCACGCTCTTGACCTGAGCGGCAGTCATGACCTTCATTCCGGCCTTGCGGAACGAGCGGCTTATCTGGGCCGATACATCGTCGTCCTCCAGCGGAAGGATGCGGTCCAAATACTCTATGAGGTAAACCTCCACGCCCAGACTGCGGTAGAAGAAAGCGAACTCACTGCCTATGGCACCTGAGCCGATGACGGCAAGGCTCTTGGGCAGCTTGTCCGGTATCAGGGCCTGACGGTAGGAGATAATCCTCTCGCCGTCAATTGGTGCAAACGGCAGGGAATTGGCCCTGGAGCCGACCGCCAGGATGATGTGGTCCGCCTCGTAGACAGTCTTCTTACCGGCCTCGAAGTCATTGACCTCAACGCTGTGACCGCTCCTGAGCACGGCATCTCCGTGAATCAAGGTTATCTTGTTCTTCTTCAGCAGGAACTCCACTCCCTTCACCGCTCCCGGCAGAGAGCAGGAAGCTATCACAATCACAATCAACAGGAAGAAAAGCATAGGCATCAGTATCTTGGATGCTTTCTCTATACCATTGCGCACACCGCGTACTACCACCATGTGGGTAAGCAGGATAAAACCTACTGCCCATAAGGTAGGACGGATAGGATCGGCTGCAAAGGTCTGGAAATAGGTCTTCACATACTCCGCATTGCCATGAACACCGCCCATGATACTGGCATAGAGATACTGCAGGCACCAGCCAGCCACCACGGCATAGAAACCCAGGATAATCATAGAAGTGATGACCCCCATCAAGCCCAAAGCACCCCAAGCCTTATGCTTTGCCAAATTGGAATAAGCTCGGGCTGCATTAGAAGCGGAATGACGGCCGATGATAAATTCGCTCATCATGCCAGGCAATCCGAGCAGGATGATACATACCAAATAGATGAGAATGAAGGCAGCACCACCATTCTGACCTGCCATATAAGGGAAACGCCACACATTACCCAAACCGACTGCCGAGCCGGCTGTGGCAAGAATAACGCCCAACTTACTACCAAAATTTCCTCTTGTTTCCATTATCTAAATCTTTAATGTGTAGTGTTTGTTGTTTTCCGACGAAACGGCAGATGCTACACCTTATTATATATAGTTATATCCGATTACAAATACTTTATCCGAAGACACCAAACTGGTTCAGGAATACCAGGAAGATGAGGACAGGACAAACGAACTTAATCAAGAAAAGATAGATACCGAAGAGACGGCCCTTCAAGGTTCCCCAGTTAGTAAACTCATCCTGTACGATCTGCTTAGGTACATACCAGCCCAGGAACAGGCAGGTAAGGAATCCTGCCAGAGGAAGGAATATCTGACCCGTAACAAAGTCGAACCAATCGAACAGCGCCTTTCCGAAAAACGAAAGCTTATCTGTTGCACCCAAAGAGAGCGAACAGAAGGCTCCGATGATGGCACAGGAAACCGTAACGATGGTAGCACCCTTCTTGCGGTCGATCTTCAACTCCTCGTAGAAGAAAGAAGTATTCACCTCATGAAGTGACATCAGCGAAGTCAAGGCAGCTACCGACAGCAATACGTAGAAGAGCAGCGAGATAATCCAACCCAGTACAGGTAACGATGCAAACGCCTGATTAAAGACATTCGGCAAAGTGATAAAGATGAGCGAAGGACCACTATCCGGTGATACTCCTACAGAGAAGGCTGCAGGGAAAATCATCAGACCAGCCAGTACTGCTACCAGCAAATCGATGATGGAAATCTGCAAAGCACTCTTGAAGAGATTGGTCTGACGGCTGAAGTAAGAGGCATAGGTACAGATACAGCCCATACCGATACTCATAGAATAGAACGACTGTCCCAAGGCATTCAGGAACACGTTTCTGTCTACCTTTCCGAAATCAGGCTTCAACAGGAACTCCACGCCCTTACCTGCATCCGGCAACAGACAAGCTGCTACCACAATGATCAAAAGCAGGATGAACAGGAGAGGCATCATCACCTTAGAAGCCTTCTCTATACCGCCGCGCACACCATGAATAATCACGAAATGACAAATCAGGAATATCGCTACCGTCCACATAACCGGACGCACAGGATCAGAAGAAAACTCCTTGAAGTAATTCGCCACAAAGGTAGGGTCACCATGCAGTTCGCCCATGATGCTGGCATAAACATACTGCAGACACCAGCCCGAAACCACCGCATAATAGCCCGTAATCAGGAAACCGGTAAGCACCTCCAGGTAGCCTACCCACTTCCATGCCGTACCATTAGAGAGTTTGGTATAGGCACGTGCGGTATTTGAGGCACCATGACGGCCGATGATAAACTCAGAAATCATACATGGAATGCCCAACAGGAGCACACTTCCGATGTATACCAGAATAAAGGCTGCGCCACCTTCCTGACCAGCCATATAAGGGAAGCGCCATACGTTACCCAAACCTACGGCGCCACCTGCTGTAGCAAGAATCAATCCAATCTTGCTACCAAAACTTCCTCTATTTGAATCAGTCATTTCTATCTTTCTATTACTAATTTCTTATTTTTTAATTTTTCTTCGCGCAAAATTATAAAATAATTCTGAAATATATGAATTATTTGAAAGCAAAAACACAAATTTAGTAATATTTATGCTATTTAGTCTGTTTTAGGACGCAGAAATGACCTTTTCAATACATTTTCTAACGATATTCAGCCGGCAAGGTATCACGCCACTTCGAGAAAGGATTGCCCAAGAGATGCGAATTGTAGAATCGCTTGTCGCCTGTTACCTCCATACCGATGAAATCAGGTTTCTCATAGGCTTCGGTCTCGCAAGCCAACTCCACCTCTGCCATGACCAGACCTTCATTATCGCCATAGAACTCATCTACCTCGAAGGTATGACTGCCACTTTTCACAAGATAGCGACGCTTATCGATGACGCCACCCTGACAAAGTTGCAGAAGATGCTGCGCCTCGTCCATCGTTATCTCCTTTTCAAACTCATAGCGGGTCATGCCGCCATTTACCGACTTGCCCTTAATAGTAAGGTAAGCCTTCTCATCCCGTGTGCGAACCCGCACCGTAGCCCCCTCGGCAGGAATATATCCCTGCTGGATATGACTAGAAGAAAAGGCGGCGCTTTTATAAGCGTCGCCCTTCTTAACGAGGAATTTTCTTTCTATCTCTAATCCACTCATTGTTTTATACTAATGATGTTGCATAGATGGCAAAAAGAATACCGAGGACTATCAATCCACCGAATATCCACTTGATTATTTTCTCGCCTTTTGCAGCCTGTTTCTTCTGATAAGCCTCATGTTTGGCTCTTCTTAAGTCTTTATTTCCACTCATAGTCGTATATTTTTTAGATTATTATTGTTGTTCGTCATCATTCGTAGGGAACTCCATCAGGTATGCCTTGATGAAATCATCTATCTTGCCGTCCATCACGCCATCTACATCCGATGTCTGATAGTTGGTACGGTGGTCTTTCACACGACGGTCGTCGAAGACATAACTTCTAATCTGGCTTCCCCACTCTATCTTCTTCTTACCGGCCTCAATCTTAGCCTTGGCCTCCAGACGCTTCTTCATGGCGCGGTCGTAGAGTTGGCTCTTCAAGAGCAACAGGGCTTTGGCACGGTTCTTTGGCTGGTCACGGGTCTCGGTATTCTCGATGAGGATTTCTTCTTCCTCGCCGGTATCAGGATCAGTATACCAATAACGCAGACGGACACCGGATTCAACCTTATTCACATTCTGACCACCGGCACCACTCGAACGGAAGGTATCCCAAGAGAGCTTGGCTGGGTCGACATATACCTCGATGGTATCATCTACCAGCGGAGTTACGAAGACACTGGCGAAACTGGTCATTCGCTTGCCCTGGGCATTGAAAGGAGAAACACGCACCAGTCGGTGCACACCGTTCTCGCTCTTCAGATAGCCATAAGCGTACTCGCCGCCCTCAATGGTCATGGTCACGCTCTTGATACCAGCCTCATCGCCTTCCTGCATATCGGTGATGGTAACCTTGTAGCCATGAGCCTCTGACCAGCGCATATACATACGCATCAGCATCTGTGCCCAGTCCTGACTTTCTGTACCACCAGCACCGGAATTAATCTTGAGCACGCAGTCCATCGGATCTTCCTTCTGGCGAAGCATGTTCTTCAACTCCAGGTCTTCGATGGCTTTGATCGCCTTGGCATAATCGGCATCCACCTCTTCCTCAGTCACCATTTCATCTTTATAGAAATCGAAGGCAAGCTGCAGTTCATCGGCATAAAGACGTACGGTCTTATAACCGTCGAGCCATTTCTGGATGCCCTTCACCTTCTTCATCTGCTCCTGAGCATACTTCGGGTCTTCCCAAAAGTCAGGAGCCTGGGTGCGGAGCTGCTCCTCTTCGAATTCTACTTTCTTCTGGTCTATATTGAGATAGTGATGCAGAGCATCAGCTCTGTCCATCACATCCTTCAACTGGTCAGCTGTAATCATTAACTTTGAACTTTAAACTTTAAACTTTATGATTACTCCTCATACATCTTGTCAATCTCCGCCTTGTAGTTCTTGTTGATGACAGGGCGGCGAATCTTCAAGGTATTGGTCAACTCACCCGACTCCATAGAGAAGTGGTGAGCCAGGAGGGTAATGCGCTTAATCTGCTCATAATAAGCCAGATTTTGCTGGAGAATCTGGATACGGTCCATCAGCATCTTCTGCACCTTCTCGTTAGCACACAAATCTTCACGGCAGGTGAAGGCGATATGATGCTCACGTGACCAGTCCTCCACGAGACGGAACTCTGGAACGACGAGGGCTGATACGAACTTGCGCTGGTCGGCAATCACAGCCACCTGATCGATAAACTTATCTACCAGGAGCAACGATTCTACCTGCTGCGGAGCGATATACTTACCGTTGGATGTCTTGAACAGGTCCTTGATACGCTCGGTGAGATAAAGCTCGCCATCCTTCAAGTAGCCGGCATCACCGGTATGGAAGAATCCATCCTTGTCGAATGCCTTCGCATTGGTGGTATCACGATGATAATAGCCCGGAGTGATGGTAGGACCTTTGAGGAGCACCTCATTATCCTCACCTATCTTTACCTGAATGCAGGAGATAGGGCGACCTACAGAACCCAGACTGCGTTTCTTGTCAGAATGATCGCAAGATACGGTGGCAAGACTCTCGGTCAGACCATAACCCACCACCATATTGATACCGATGGCATGTACAAACTCCTCTACTTCCGGACTTACATAAGCACCCGCTGTAGGGAAGATATTCGGTTTTTCCAAACCCAACTGCTTGCGAACCATGCTCAAAACAGTCTTGTTGATAATCTTATATTCCAACTCCAATGTCAGAGGAGGGCGCTTGCAGTTTGCCAGATATTCTATATTCCGCTTCTTTCCTACTGCCAAAGCATGATAGAAGAGTTTCTTCTGGATAGGGCCGGCATCATCCATCTTTGCCTTTACGGCGATATACACCTTCTCCCAGAAACGTGGCACACTACACATACAGGTAGGATGCACCTCTCTCATACTCTCCTGAATTTCATGAGGATAAGTATTGATGATGAGTTCGGCACCTTCGCTCAAGCAGAGATATGCCCATCCACGCTCAAAGATATGGGTGAATGGAAGGAAGTCGATGACACGGTCCTTTTCGGTAACAGGAATGCACTCATCGTTTGCCTTCAAAGCAGCATAATACTGGCTATAAGTCAGCATCACGCCCTTGCTATCTCCAGTTGTTCCACTGGTATAGAGGATATTAGCCAAATCATCCATACTTGCCTGCTTGTAGAGTTCCTCGACCTCCGTCTGGCGAGGAAGATTCTCTCCCAACTTCAGGAAGTCCTTGAAATAGAGGGCAGCAGGATCGTGTGTACTGATGCGCACGCTGGAATCGAAGATGATGATACGTTCCAGAGAAGGACAGAGGGCAAAGATACGGTGAGCCTTGTCATACTGCTCCTGTTCGCCAACAAAGAGGAAGCGAATCTGCGCATCATTAATCATATATTGAATCTGCTGCTCGCTGCTGTTGGCATAGAAAGGCACAGAGGTTACCCTGATACCGTACGCACCGAAGTCGGTGTACAGATAATGCACACAGTTCTGCGAGAAGACAGCGATTTTGTCAAGAGGTTTTGCCCCAAGATTCAGGAGGGCATTGCTCACTTGTTTCACTCTTAAGGAAAAGAGGTTGAATGAAACCGATTGCCACTGGTCGCAGCCAAACTTTCTGAAAGTTAAAGCAGTTTTCTCTCCCCATTTCTTGGCGAGATCATGTACCAGTACCGAAAGATGACTATTAATCTGCATAAGCTTATATTTATATTCTGATGCAAAGATAATAGAATTTGTTAAGAACACAAAATAAAAAGATATTTTTTCCACTTTATCTGCTCTTTTTTTCGTATCTTTGCCCCAAAATCAAAAAATAGAGAGATTATGATGACACAAGAAGAATATGTTAGCGATGCCGTGGATTTGCTGAAAAAGCTCATCGCCACCCCATCTGTAAGCAGAAACGAGAAGGAGGCTGCCGACATCATGGAGCAGACCATCTGCAAATATGGGTTCGAACCTCATCGTGAGGCGAACAACATCTGGATTATCGACCCTCATTACGATGAGAGCCGACCTACCCTGCTGCTCAACGCTCACATCGATACCGTGAAGCCTGTAGCTTCATGGACACGCAACCCGTTTTCACCGGATGTTGAAGAGGGTGTACTTTACGGCTTGGGCAGCAACGATTGCGGCGGCGGACTCTGTTCGCTCCTCCAGATATTCAGAATGCTGACCGCAAAGCCTCAGCAGTATAATCTTATCTATCTGGCATCCGCCGAAGAAGAGGTGTCGGGGAAGGATGGCATCACCCGTGCCCTGCCTTTGCTTCCGCATATCGACCTTGCCATCGTAGGTGAACCTACCGGCATGAACCCGGCTGTTGCCGAAAAGGGACTGATGGTGCTGGATGTGATTGCTCACGGAAAGAGCGGTCATGCTGCCCGCAACGAGGGAGTAAACGCTATCTACGAGGCTTTGGATGATATGCGATGGATTCGTGACTATAAGTTTGAGAAGGTAAGCGAGTTCCTGGGACCTACCAAGATGACGCTTACCGTAGTGAATGCCGGAACCCAGCACAATGTGATTCCGGATAAGTGTACGATGCTCGTGGATATCCGCACCAACGAGTTCTATGACAACGAGGAGGTTTACAAGTTTATCTGCCAGCACCTGAAGAGCGAGGTGAAGGCCCACAGTTTCCGTCTGAAGTCATCCCGCATCGACCCGGCGCATCCTCTTATCAGGAAATGTGTAGCCATGGGCATGAAGCCATTCGGCAGTCCAACCCTCAGCGACCAGGCTCTGATGCACTTCCCTTCGTTCAAACTGGGTCCTGGCGAATCTTCCCGCTCCCATTCTGCCGATGAATTTATCAAAATAAGCGAGATTTCGGATGCTCTAGCTAAATACCGGGAACTCTTGGATAGAGCCAGCATCTGAAAGAGACATTCGTTCTGACTACAATACTGAGTACACTATAAAAAGTCCGTAAACTTTTGAGTATTAATAACTTATTTAATAATCGTCTCGTTTTAACGGGACACTAGTGGTCCAGCTTATGGATTTCCTCCGCTAAATTGAGTGTCTTTACAGCTTCAGTTCGGCTCATGATACGGCCAGCTCCATGGGCCATGCTCAAACGCTTCCAGACAACAGAGACAGAAAGCAAGAGCATCTACATTGCACCCGAACTATTTGACATACCAATCAATGTGGGTGACCGTTCTTCTACCATACAGGATACCAGCTGTGCCTTGATGGGTATTACTCTCCTGCTAGCCATTATCATAGTTATCAAATCAAAGGCAAGCACCTACTTGCAGCTTCAAGTCCAAGCTTCCCTTGAAAAGGATGCCATGAATACCCACATGATTGGCTTCTTCTACATTCGCTGGCCTATCATCAATGAAAATGCTCTCCAAAGCCTGGAGGTGATAGCGATTTAATAATAGCTGATAAATCTCCGGATTCGGTTTCACCATCTTCTCTTCCCCACTTACTACAATCCCATCAAACATGTCGAAAAGGCGGGCATGTACCTTCTTGACAATTGGAAAAGTCTCATGAGGTAGGCTCTGTTACCATAGACAGATACGATGATGGCTTAGGCCAAATGGATATTCTTAATGTTCATAATGTCTTTGGTTTCTTTTTGTTGGATGCAAAGTTACTATTTTTAGGCGAAACCAGCGAGTAATTTCTAGAATTTTGTTATCTTTGCAGAAGATTTGCTGCACTCGGCATCATATTGACGAGGATTTTTGAAATAACAAAGGAACATACAATGATAGATACAAGACTGAAAGTTTTCAGAAGTGTGGCTACACTCCTGAGTTTCACTAAGGCTGCCAACGAACTGTTCATCAGTCAGCCTGCCATCAGCAAGCACATACAAGAGCTTGAAAAGGAATATGGGGTGCAACTGTTCGACAGAATCGGCAATCGCATCCAGCTCACCCGTGCCGGACAACTTATGCTTGACCATGCCTGCAAGATTATCGATGCCTATCAGAATCTCGATTTCGACATGAAGAAGCTCACAGAGAAATCTGGTGGCGAACTGCGCATCGGAGCCAGTACCACCATCTCACAATATGTTCTCCCCGAACTGATTGCTGAATTCAGGAAACTATATCCCGACATTCGTCTTACCCTGCTCAGCGGAAATTCTCATGAGATAGAGGATGCGCTTGCTGCAGGAAGGATAGATCTGGGTATGGTGGAAGGCATCAAGCGGCAGCCCACCTTTAAATACACTCCTTTCATGAAAGATGAGCTGGTGGCGTTCGTACATTGTTCCAATCCCCTAGCCCAGCAAGATGAGATTTCTTTGAATCTTCTCAGGCAGACACCGATTGTACTGCGTGAATTAGGTTCCGGAACCTTGGATGTCATCCAAAAAGCCCTGCAGGAAAACGGCATTGCTCTTTCTGATCTGAACATTGAGATGAATCTGGGAACCACAGAGGGCATCAAGCATTTCGTGGAACATTCCTTAAGCATGGGTATCATCAGCATAAGAGCCATCTACAGGAGTATCTATGAACAAGTATTCAAGGTTCTGGAAATTGAGAATCTGAAGATGGAACGAGAATTTCTATTTGTTGAGAAGAGAGGCGAGACCGCTAAACTCCAGCAGACATTCAAGAGATTCATAACTAAAGATTATAACGTATAGTTATTATATATATACAACATTTCATGATTTTTCGTACCTTTGCACCCGCTTTTCAAAAGCGAATAACCGACAAAAAAGAAAAATATGAGATTATCAGAACAAAGGAGCAGTATGCTGCATGGCGTATTGCTCATCGCACTCTTCGCATGCGCTGCTTTCTATATCGGTGGCATGGACTGGGTGAAAGCTCTTTCGTTTAGCCCCATGGTGGTGGGTATCATCATTGGTATGCTCTATGCCAATAGTTTACGTAACAACCTGCCCGATACCTGGGTACCGGGCATCAAGTTTTGCAGCAAGCGAATCCTCCGCACAGGCATCATCCTTTATGGTTTCAAGCTCACCTTCCAGGATGTGATGGCTGTGGGCTTCTCTGCCATCGTAATGGATGCCATCATCGTATGCGGCACCATCGGCTTGGGAATCCTGGTGGGAAGACTCCTGAAAATTGACCGCAGCATCGCACTGCTAACCGCTTGCGGAAGTGCCATCTGTGGAGCTGCAGCAGTTTTGGGTGTGGATGGAGCCATTCGTCCGAAGCCTTACAAGACGGCAGTAGCCGTAGCCACCGTAGTCATCTTTGGAACATTATCCATGTTCCTCTACCCTATTCTCTACAGAGCTGGCATCTTTGACCTATCACCAGATATGATGGGACTCTTTACGGGTTCCACCGTTCATGAAGTAGCCCATGTGGTAGGTGCTGCCAATGCCATGGGAGCCGAGGTGAGCAACAATGCCATCATTGTGAAGATGATAAGGGTGATGATGCTGGTACCGGTATTACTGGTGATTGCATGGACCGTTGCAAGGGATGTTGCCAAAAGAGATAATCTGGAAAATACTGATACCAACAAGCCTAAAATCAGCATTCCATGGTTTGCCATTCTCTTCCTGGTAGTGATTGGATTCAATTCTCTTGGTTTGCTTCCGGAAAGCATAGTGGATTGGATTAACCAACTGGATACTTTCCTCCTGACCATGGCAATGGCAGCATTGGGAGCCGAGACAAGCTTTGACAAATTCAAGAAAGCTGGCATTAAGCCTTTCCTCTTGGCTGCCATTCTTTATTGCTGGCTCATTGGAGGTGGATATTGTCTGGTGAAGTTTGCCATACCTTATTTATAAGAATATCTATATAGAAGGTATATTATAACGACAGAGGAAAACAGCCATGTGAAAAGTAGAACGATTCACAAATGGGGAAAGAAAAGCCGGAGAGATATATACATGATAGTATTTACATCGTTATAAACAGTAAGAGAAGCATTATTGATAGACTACAAGTTCTCTTGGGAGATTGATTATCTTCAACCTCTCGAACCAGAGCTTCATGGAAGAGCCTTGG
>ENA-OOWN01001934-OOWN01001934.1-human-gut-metagenome-genome-assembly--contig:-NODE-1934-length-13791-cov-16.106654_pt1 | contig 13791 bp, 7 predicted proteins | sample MGYA00241406_ERZ501319 | MGnify/ENA primary metagenome ERZ501319 (study PRJEB25962, sample SAMEA2042734) | human gut metagenome | biome: human gut; feature: human-associated habitat; material: faeces... | reverse complement strand
ATTGTAAACGATTAATTTAAATCATGTCTAAGATATTTTCTTTGGACAGCAGTGATATATGGTGTAATAGAAATCTGTTTTTTATCGCTTTTTAACCCAATATGGTTATCAGAAACGAAGAGACGTCGTGTCCGGCGTTTTACGTTCTTGTCCGACAGCTATCGGCAGGGGACAGGTAATCCCCGGATATAATCTACAGACCGTTATTGAAAATCCATTCATTGTCAGTTGCACATAAATGTTCGTTGTTGTGCTAGGGCAGAAATCTTAAATACGTTTCCATGACGGGCAACCTGGCCTGCCTGTCATCGGTGAAAAATAAAAATAGGGGCAACTATTTGGCGGGTATGTATTTTTTTCCTATCTTTGCAAGTAGAATTTTAAGCAAATCACAATAAGGATTATTCCGTTGTGAAAACATTTAGGCTGGCCCTCGTCCTTGGACGTCGGGTCGGCCTTTTTCGTTCTTGGCCGTCGGCAGGGAACAGGGAGAAGGATGGCTTCCGCATGCCGCTTAGCTCTTGCCGTGAGAACGACACATTCCAGGTGAGGAGGCATTGACCAGCCCTCCAATTAGCAATCCGAATGTCGGTATCTGCATAATGTGCTGTTTGGATTTGAGCAAGAAGACCGATTGGACTTAAAGGTGGATTACTTTTCTATCCATTATCCTATGCGACATGAGGTGCACGAGTATGTGCCATCTGTCAAATTTACATTAAAAGTTGCCGGACGGAGCCTCTTTCTTCTCGAAAATGTTTATATTTGTAAGTTAAACCATTTGTGTCGTTGACAGAATATAAATTTATTGAGTATGAAAAACATATTAGGCTTAGACCTCGGAACCAACAGTATTGGCTGGGCTTTAGTGAGAAGTGACAAAGACAGTGACAATGTGGAAAGGGCGACCGGCATAACGGCTGCCGGAAGTAGGATCATCCCAATGGATGCGGCGGTGCTTGGCGATTTCGCCAAGGGCAACACCAAATCACAGACTGCTGATAGGACGGCGGCCAGAGGCATCAGACGCCTGGCCGAGCGCCATAAGTTGCGTCGCGAACGTCTTAATAGGGTCCTCGATGTGATGGGATTCCTTCCCGATCATTATTCTTCGTCGCTCACCCGCCATGGCAAGTTCAAGGATGACGTGGAATGTAAGATAGCGTGGCGAAAGGACGAGAATGGCAAATGGACCTTTGTGTTTGGTGACTCCTTCCGTGAGATGCTGGCCGATTTTGCCGCCCGGCAGCCTGAGTGGCTGACCCGTGGTAAGAAGGTGCCTTACGACTGGACCATCTACTATCTCCGCAAGAAGGCCCTCTCAAAGCCTTTGACCGGGCAGGAGCTGGCCTGGCTGTTGCTGAACTTCAATCAGAAGCGCGGCTATTACCAGCTTCGTGGAGAAGAGGAGCAGACGAGCGAGAAGGGCAAGCTCGTGGAGTATTATGCCTTGAAGGTCGTAGGCGTTGAGGATACGGGCGAAAGGAAGGGCAAGGACACGTGGTTCAACATCCTGCTTGAGAATGGGATGGTGTACCGGCGTACGGCTTCTGAGGCTCCCGACTGGATAGGAAAGACGAAGGAATTTATCGTTACGACGGATCTTGAGAAAGACGGAACACCGAAGAAGGACAAGGATGGCAATGTCAAGCGTTCATTCAGAATGCCCAAGGAGGACGACTGGACGCTTGTGAAGAAAAAGACGGAGAGCGACATCGACAAGTCGGGCAAGACGGTCGGTGAGTATATCTATGATACGTTGTTGGATAATCCTACGCAGAAGATCAGGGGTAAGCTTGTGCGGACCGTTGAACGGAAATACTATAAGGAAGAGCTGAGGAGAATCCTCGAGACGCAGAAGCAGTTCATGCCCGAGCTGACGGACAAGGCACTTTACGACAGGTGCATAGAGGAGTTGTATCAGAGCAATGACGCCTATCGGAAATCGATCTCGTCTTACGACTTCACCTATCTCTTCATCGATGATATCATTTTCTATCAGCGTCCGTTGAAGAGCAAGAAGTCGCTCATCGACGATTGTCCGTATGAGACACGGTCGTATGTCGACAAGCAGACGGGCGAGGTGAGACAGTCTCCTGTAAAATGTGTGGCAAAGTCCAATCCGTTGTTTCAGGAGTTCCGTCTGTGGCAGTTCGTGCAGAATTTAAGGATCTTCGAGCGTCAGAAAAAGGTCGGTGACAGTGTGAAGACCGACGTTGATGTCACCGGTGAGTTTATCAAGAGCGAGGACGAGCGGGTCGCCTTGTTCGATTTCCTCAACGACCGCAAGGATATAACCCAGAGTGTGCTGCTTGGCACCTATTTCAAGGTGAAAAAGCCAAAGGGCAAGGAGGGAGAGTATCCCTATCGTTGGAACTATGTGGAGGACAAGACCTATCCGTGTAACGAGACCCGTGCGCTCATGCTCAAGGGCTTGAAGGATGCCGGTGTGGATGCCGCTTTCCTGACCGTTGCCCATGAGCATCGGTTGTGGCATGTCTTGTATTCGGTAGAGGATAAGCAGGAGATCCGAAAGGCCATGGCCGGGTTTGCCAGGAAGTACAATAAGAGGGCCGACAAGGTAAAGGACAAGAGCGGTCATGTCATTGAGTTGAACGACAAGTTCGTCGAGGTGTTCAGTTCTTTACCTCCGTTTAAGAAGGACTATGGCGCCTATTCGGAAAAAGCCATCAAGAAGTTGCTGGCGCTGATGCGCATGGGCAAATATTGGAGTGTCGCTGCCATCGATAAGCATACGCTTGCACGTATCGACAAGATCATCACCGGCGAATACGATGAGGGCATAAGGACACGAGTTAGGGAGAAGGCCATCAGTCTCACCGATGTGTCTCATTTCAGAGGGCTGCCGTTGTGGCTGGCCTGCTACATCGTCTACGATCGTCACAGCGAGGCGAAGGACATCACCCGTTGGAGCAGTCCGGCCGACATTGACCGGTATCTGAAGGACTTCAAGCAGCATTCGCTGCGCAATCCCATCGTGGAGCAGGTGGTGACCGAGACCCTGCGCACGGTGCGTGACATCTGGAAGCAGTATGGCAAGATAGACGAGATACACATCGAGATGGGTCGCGACATGAAGAATCCAGCTGATGTCAGGGCGAAGATCTCGAAGCGGATGGCGGAAAACGAGAATGCCAACCTGCGCGTCAAGGCACTGTTGACAGAATTCGTCAATCCGGATTTTGACATAGCCAATGTACGTCCATATTCACCGGCGCAGCAGGAATTGTTGCGGATATATGAGGAAGGCGTATTGGACAGTGTCGATGAGGTGCCCGACGATATCAATGAGATCATGGCCAAATTCAATCAGTCTGATGTCGCCAAGCGCCCGACCCATGGCGAGGTGATGCGCTATAAGCTGTGGCTTGAACAGCATTACCAGTCCCCCTATACCGGCCGTATCATCTCCCTATCCCGTCTGTTCACCGACGACTATCAGATAGAGCACATCATTCCTCAGTCGCGCTATTTTGACGATTCCCTGTCCAACAAGGTCATATGTGAGGCAGCTGTCAACCAGCTCAAGGACCGGATGTTGGGTTATGAGTTCATCAAGAATCATCATGGCGAGAAGGTCGACTTGGGCATGAACGTTACGGCCACCATCCTTACCGTGGAGAAATACGAGGAGCTGGTACAGAAGAATTTCAGGAAGAATCCTGTCAAGATGAAGAAGTTGCTCATGGACGACATCCCAGACAAGTTCATTGAGCGTCAGCTGAACGACAGCCGTTATACCAGCAAGAAGATCAAGTCGTTGCTTTCCAATATGGTACGTGAGGAGGGCGAGCAGGAGGACATCTCTAAGAACGTGATCACATGCAACGGAACGATCACCGACAGGCTGAAGCGCGACTGGGGGGTGAACGATGTGTGGAATCACATGATACTACCCCGCTTCCAACGCCTTGACGCCCTTACCGATTCGCATCGCTTCACTACAACCAACACGAACGGGCACGCCATACCCGACATGCCGCTCGACCTGCAAAAGGGGTTCAGCAAGAAGCGCATTGACCACCGTCATCATGCCATGGATGCCATCGTGATAGCCTGTACCACGCGCAACCATGTCAATCTGCTCAACAATGAGGCGGCCATGTCTAAGAACAATGCCATGCGCTACCAGCTCTCACACAAGTTGCGTCGTTATGAGGATGTCACGAAGACGCAGGATGGCCGGACACGTACCATTAGTGTAGCCCGTGAGTTCATAAAGCCGTGGCCGGGATTCTGTGGCGATGTGGAGCAGGCCCTGCAGGGGATCGTCGTCAGCTTCAAGCAGAATCTGAGGGTGATCAATAAGACGGTGAACAAATATCAGAAGATCGTCTATGACGAAGAGAGGCATTGCAAGGTGAAGAAGATGGTGAGACAGGAGGAGCATGACGGAAGGCATCTCCTGGCCATACGCAAGTCGATGCACAAGGATACGGTCTATGGCGAGGTGAACCTCAGGCGTATCAGGGAGGTGTCGCTCAAGGAGGCTGTGGCCAATCCGAAGGCTGTCGTTGACAAGGACCTGAAGAAGAAGCTCAAGGCAATGGTTGAGTTAGGCTACGATTTGAAACGTATCCAGCAATATTTCGACGACAATAAGGATGCATGGCAGGACATCAACCTGAAGAAGATCAAGGTGTACTATTTCACGAAAGACACACGTGACCGTTATTTTGCCACACGTTCCGGCAATGATCTCGTAGCGTTGTTCAACAAGACAATGAAGAAAGAGGAGGTGGAAAAGCAAATCGGGAAAATCACCGACACCGGCATACAGAAGATCCTGCGCCGACATCTCGAGACCAATGGTGGAGACTATAAGAAAGCGTTCTCGCCCGATGGCGTGGACGAGATGAACCGTAACATACGGCAATTGAATAACGGGAAGGCACATCAGCCGATCTATAAAGTGAGAGTCTTTGAAAAGGCCGACAAGTTTGCCGTAGGCGTGAGGGGCAATAAGGCGGCCAAATTCGTGGAGGCTGCCAAGGGTACCAACCTCTTCTTTGCCGTTTATCAGAAGGAGGTGAAGGATAGTGCTACCGGCGGAACGACGATGAAGCGGGTGTTCGATACCGTACCCCTAAAGATCGTTATCGACAGGCTGAAACAAGGACTGACACCCGCTCCGGAAGAGAAGGAGGGGGCCAAGTTGTTGTTCGTGCTGTCGCCTAATGATCTGGTCTACCTGCCTACTGCGAGCGAGAGGGAGAGCGGAACGATACAACAACCGTTGGATAGGAAGCGGATTTATAAGATGGTATCATCTTCAGGAAATCAATGCTTTTTCTTAAAATATAATGTGGCGTCACCTATCGTTGACAAGTTTGAGTTTTCTTCTTTAAATAAGATGGAGCGTGCCATTACCGGTGAAATGATAAAGGAAAGTTGTATTCCGATTCGTGTCGACCGTTTAGGTAACATTATTGAGATTAATAATAAAAAGCTATGATCAAGCGTACTTTATGTTTCACCACTCCTGCGTATCTTTCCTTGAAAGATGCCCAGCTTGTGGTGAGGTTGCCCGAGGTGGAGAAGAGCGATTTGCCCGTCTATATGAAGAAGGAGAGTGTGAGGACCATACCGGTGGAGGACATCGGTGTGGTCGTGCTCGACAACAGGCAAATAACCGTGACGCACGGACTGCTCGAGGCTCTGCTCGAAAACGACTGTGCTGTTATCACGTGCGACTCACGGAGCATGCCCGTAGGGTTGATGCTTCCCCTATGTGGCAATACGTTGCAGAGCGAGCGCTTCGGGCGCCAGATCGAGGCATCGCTGCCGTTGAAAAAGCAACTGTGGCAGCAAACCATCAAGGCGAAGATCAGCCAACAGGCAGCCGTGCTCAATACCGTGTCCGGAGTGGAGACTGGCTGCATGGAGCGGTGGGCGGCTGATGTGCGTAGTGGTGATGCGGATAACCTTGAGGGAAGGGCGGCGGCCTACTATTGGAAGCAGGTGTTCAGCGACATTCCCGCCTTGTCAGGCTTCACCCGGGGGCGCGAAGGCATGCCACCTAATAATCTTCTCAACTACGGATATGCCATCCTGCGGGCTGTGATAGCCCGCTCGTTGGTCTCGGCGGGGTTGTTGCCTACACTGGGCATACATCACCACAACCGGTACAATGCCTACTGCCTGGCCGACGACGTCATGGAGCCTTACCGTCCCTATGTGGATCGGCTCGTACGCAGCATGATAGCAGAACGCGACATAGACGAGTACACCCGACTGACCAAGGAGTTGAAGATGGAGCTGCTCTCTATCCCCACGATCGAAGTGACGGTCAACGGTAGGCGCAGTCCGCTGATGGTCGCTGCCACACAGACGGCCGCATCGTTGTGCAAATGTTACAGCGGGGAGTTGAGGCGCATAGCCTATCCGGAGATCAACTGATCCTCCGTTGCAAGGGAGCCTGTGTATTGACAGAATAGGATGCAGTAAAAGTAAATAAACCATTGATGCTATGGACCGATTTAGTGAATACCGCGTTATGTGGATACTTGTATTTTTCGATTTGCCGACCGATACCAAAAAAGACAAGAAAGCCTATGCGCTTTTTCGGAAGAATCTGTGTCGGGACGGATTTTCCATGTTTCAGTTTTCCATTTATATCCGTCATTGTGCCAGCATGGAGAATGCTGCAGCTCATATCAAGCGTGTGAAGTCGTTTCTGCCGGAGTTTGGGCAGGTCGGCATTCTTTGCATAACCGACAAGCAGTTTGGCAACATAGAGATATTCTATGGACATAAGCCTGCCGAACCGAAGACGGAAGGACTTCAGCTGGAGCTGTTCTGATCCTTACAGGGGCTTTATGCCATCTATATCAGAAACGGGAATCCCGCCACAAGGCAGGATTCCCGTTTCTCGCAAACATCATTTTTATTTTCTATTTCCTGTCTTATCTACCTATGTATCAGATGTTTATGGACATCGTGATGTTTGTTATTATGCAAAGGTAAGAATTTTAAAGCAAATCACAACCCGAACGAACAGATTGAGAATGAGGTGAAGGATGTTTGTTATTATGCAAAGGTAAGAATTTTAAAGCAAATCACAACTTCTTGAAGTATTCCTTATTGTCCATACTTGATGTTTGTTATTATGCAAAGGTAAGAATTTTAAAGCAAATCACAACGGGATAACGTTTTTTTTGCGTTTGGCGAAAGATGTTTGTTATTATGCAAAGGTAAGAATTTTAAAGCAAATCACAACCCAATTCCGCGAGATCCTCGGAGGCGGTGTGATGTTTGTTATTATGCAAAGGTAAGAATTTTAAAGCAAATCACAACTAGTTCTGCTTGTACTTGCCTGGCTCATTGATGTTTGTTATTATGCAAAGGTAAGAATTTTAAAGCAAATCACAACTATCTTTGTATGGGTATTAATTTAATTAAAGATGTTTGTTATTATGCAAAGGTAAGAATTTTAAAGCAAATCACAACCTCGTGACATAATAAATTGCGCTAAGATATGATGTTTGTTATTATGCAAAGGTAAGAATTTTAAAGCAAATCACAACTGGACGGATCACAAGAAGATAGATGACGTTGATGTTTGTTATTATGCAAAGGTAAGAATTTTAAAGCAAATCACAACTAATAGACTGACTTACAGCTTCCGAGCGCGATGTTTGTTATTATGCAAAGGTAAGAATTTTACAGCAAATCACAACTCGCAGACTACGTGATAATTCGGTCGGTACGATATTTGTTGCCGTGCCGGGGCAGGAATCTTAAGGCCAGTCACGATAGGGATTGTCCTGTCGTGAGAACATTCCAGCCGGCCCTTGTCCTTGGAGGTCGGGTCGGCCTCCTTCATTCTTGTCCGACAGCCGTCAGCAGGGAGACAGGAGAAGGGTCGTTTTCTGGATTTTCAGTTGCCGTATTTAGAATTCATTATGAATTGGCGTCCGTTTTTACGTTTTCAACAGATTGTTTAATCAGTATTAATGAAAATGACGGTCATCGTAATCTTTTTTTAAGTCAGTCGTTTACGCCAGATTTCGTACCTTTGCAGCCCGCTTTTTTCATACAAGGATTGATAAACGACATCGGGAGTGTCTGCAGGCGTCGAGGGCGACGGCTTGTCAAGGCCGTGATGCGGTGCCGGCCGGATGCTCCCCCTACACAAACACAGAGAGAATATGAGACTGATAATGAGTGACCGACCACTGAACATCACCCTTCGGGGTGCCGAAACGAGATACTTCGACCTGTCGTCGCTTCGGATCGCTCCCTGCATGGGATGCTTCAGATGCTGGACGAAGACGCCGGGGCAGTGCGTGATCCGCGATGACGCCACGACCGTCTATCCGTGCATCGCGCAGAGCGATCGGGTGATCTATGTCAGCCGGCTGAGATATGGCGGCTACGACAGCGTGATGAAGACGATGCTTGAGCGTGCCATCCCCATACAGCAGGCGTTCATACGCATCCATAAGGGCGAGACCCACCATGTGCAGCGTGCGGTGAGGCCGAAGAAGGCGACGATCGTGGCCTACGGAGACACCGGCGAGGAGGAACGCGACCTGTTCAGGAGGCTGGTGGCACGCAATGCCACAAACATGAGTTTTGAGCACTACGACATCATTTTCACGACGGAGGCCATGGTCGACGACGTGGTAAACAAAATCTTGGAGATATGGGAAGAATCATGATCATCAACGGGAGCCCGCGGGCTCCCCGGTCCAACTCAAGACGCTATGCGGAGATCTTCGCGCGCCACTGCGGTGCGACGACCATTAGCCGCCACATCACGCGCACGAACCACCTGGAACTGTGTGCGGAGGCAGGAACGGTGGACGACCTGTTGCTGGTGTTTCCGCTCTATGCCGACGCGCTGCCCGTGACGCTGCTCGACTTCCTTAAGACGCTGGAGACGTATCCGCCGGCACGGAAGCCGACGGTGTCGGTGCTCATCAACTGCGGCTTCCTGGAACATGGGCAGAACGAGGTGGCCGTGGACATGGTGCGCCTTTTCTGTCGCCGCAACGGCTATGCCATGGGATCGGTATTGATGCTGGGCAGTGGCGAGGCCATCCTGAAGACACCTTTCAGCTACATAGCCACCCGGAGCATCCGGAAGTTGGCACGCTCGATAGAACGGCGCCAGTATGCCACGATAAGGGCTACGATGCCGCTCACGAAGCGACTGTTTGTCGTGGCGGCCGACATCTACTGGCGGCTCTATGGCCGGAAGTTCGGTACGGGCAAGCGGCAGATGCAGACCCTGCTGATCGAGGGGCGCTGACATCCCCGGGGATGGAAGACCGTACAGCCGGCTGGCAGGCCGGCCTCGCCGGAGCACGATGGTGCTCCGGCTTTTTTCGTGCCCGTCGTGGCGGTAGCCTGTCTCCGACCGTGGGAGATGTCCGGGGCAAGTCGTAAGCGGACGTGCTTCCTCAAGGATGGATGGTGGGCAGCTCGCTCAATCCTGACCATGAGGATCTGTGTGGGCAGATGTCGGCGAAAGCACATTTGCAACTGAGTTGCATTTATTTTATATTATATTTGCAAACTGATAATAAGTAAAAATCCATATAGCGACCTAACACAGAATATGAAGAAAGGTATTTTCATGGTATCGGCACTGGGCTTGCTGCTGCTGGCATCGTGCCAACACAAGGATGCGCACGGCGAGGAGGCCGACGCGCACGACGCGGAGAAGAAGGCTCATTCTACCGAGATCGTCATAAGCACGGAGCAGGCCCGCGAGGCCGGCATCGTGGTCGAGCGCATCGTGCCGGGAGGCTTTAGCGGCGTCATCCCGGCCGGAGGAAAGATATTGGCCGCATCGGGCAACGAGGCCACGATCGTGGCGACGGTGCCCGGCATCGTCAAGTTGCGTCAGGGCATCACCGAGGGCACGCCCGTCGGCAAGGGGAGCACGGTGTTCACCATCTCGGCCGACAAGCTGCAGGACAATCCTGCCAAGCAGGCCGCCGTCGCCTATCAGACGGCGAAGGCCGAATATGAGCGGGCGGCAAAGCTGGTGAAGGACAACATCGTCACACGCAAGGAGTTCAACGGTATCCGAGCCAACTACGAGTCGGCCAAGATCGCCTATGAGGCGCTCGCCGGCAGCAGGAGTGGCAACGGCGTCGCCGTGAGCTCGCCGATCAGCGGCTATGTGAAGACGTGCCTCGTGAGGGAGGGCGATTATGTGAGCGTGGGACAGCCGATGATGAACGTGACGCAGACGCGCAAGCTCTATCTCAAGGCCAACGTGCCCGAACGCTACTACTCGATACTCGGCACGGTGCGGTCGGCCAAGTTCAAGACGGCATACAGTGACAGGATCTATGACATCGGTACGATGAGCGGACGACTCGTGGCCACCGGCAAGTCGACGGGCGACGGCTCGCCATACATCCCCGTGACGTTCGAGTTCAACAATCAGGCCGACGTGATGCCCGGCGCCTTCGTGGAGACCTACCTGCTGACGGCTAAGCGCGCGAACGTGATTAGCGTGCCGGTATCGGCCCTGACCGACGAGAACGGCGTGAACTTCGTCTATGTCCAGACCGATCCCACCTGCTATGAGCGCCGTGAGGTGACGATCGGCGAGACCGACGGCGAGCGGGTGGAGATCACCAGCGGCCTGAGGGGAGGCGAGAAGGTAGTGACCAGGGGAGCGACGCAGGTGCGGCTGGCAGGAGCCAGCACAAGCATCCCCGCCCATTCACATGAACACTAAACGAGAAAGGCAATGCTGAACAAAATCATAAGATTCTCACTGCAAAACCGGTTGCTGATACTTGTCGCGGCGGTACTGCTGGTGGTCGGTGGCATCTACACCACGACGCGGACGGAGGTGGATGTGTTTCCCGACCTTAACGCTCCTACGGTGGTCGTCATGACCGAGGCCAACGGTATGGCGGCAGAGGAAGTGGAGCAGCTGGTCACATTCCCCATTGAGACGGCGGTCAACGGCGCCACGCACGTGCGCCGCGTACGGTCGTCGTCGACAACCGGATTCTCCGTGGTGTGGGTGGAGTTTGACTGGGACACGGACATCTACCTGGCACGGCAGATCGTGTCGGAGAAGCTTGCCGCCGTCAATGCCACGCTGCCCGACAACGTAGGACAGCCGACGCTCGGTCCGCAGTCGTCGATCCTCGGCGAGGTGCTGATCGTCGGCCTCACGGCCGACAGCACGTCGATGACCGACCTGCGCACGCTGGCCGACTGGACGGTGCGTCCGCGCCTGCTGTCGACAGGCGGCGTGTCGCAGGTGTCGGTGCTCGGCGGCGACGTCAAGGAGTATCAGATCCTGCTGCACCCCGGCCGGATGAGCCATTACGGCGTGACGCTGGGCGAGGTGCTCGCGGCGACCAACCAGATGAACCGCAACACCAACGGAGGCGTGATCTATGAATACGGCAACGAGTATATCGTGCGCGGCGTGGTGTCGACGGACGATGTGAGGGAGATGGCCAACACGGTCGTGAAGACCGTCAATGGTGACGCGGTGACCCTTGGCGACGTGGCCGACGTGAAGACGGGCCCGCAGGTGCCGAAGCTCGGCACGGCATCGGAGAAGGGCAAGCCGGCCGTGCTGCTCACCGTCACCAAGCAGCCCGGCACGGGCACGATAGACCTGACCGAGAGGTTGGAGTCGGTGCTGAAAGACCTGAAGAAGAACATGCCGGCCGACGTGCACGTGTCGACCGACATCTTCCGCCAGTCGCGCTTCATCGAGAGCTCGATCAACAACGTGAAGCAGTCGCTCTATGAGGGCGCGATCTTCGTGGTGCTCGTCCTCTTCCTCTTCCTCGCCAACGTGCGTACCACCGTCATCTCGCTGGTCACGCTGCCCGTGTCGCTGCTGATGTCACTGATGGTACTGCACTACTTCAACATGAGTGTCAATACGATGAGCCTCGGCGGACTGGCGATCGCCATCGGCTCGCTGGTCGACGACGCCATCGTCGACGTGGAGAATGTGTGGAAGCACTTGCGGGAGAACAGGGCGTTGCCCGACGACCAGCGGCTGCCGGTGCTGAAGGTGGTGTTCAACGCCTCACGCGAGGTGCGCATGCCGATTCTCAACTCGACGGTGATCATCATCGTGAGCTTCATTCCGCTGTTCTATCTCAGCGGCATGGAGGGCCGCATGCTGATCCCCCTCGGCGTCGCCTTCATCGTGGCCCTGCTGGCCTCTACCATCGTGGCCCTGACGCTCACGCCGGTGCTCTGCAGCTACCTGCTGGGAGGCAGCGCCCAAGGCGGCATACCCAAGGAGGCATTCGTCACCGTATGGCTCAAGAGGCACTATGAGCGCTGGCTCACATGGGCCCTCGGACATAAGCGGCCGGTGGTCGTGTCGACGGTCGTGCTCTTCCTTGTGGCCCTAGGCCTCTTCTTCACCCTCGGCCACAGCTTCCTGCCCAAGTTCAACGAGGGCTCGCTGACGATCAACATCAGCTCGCTGCCCGGCATATCGCTGGAGGAATCGAACAGGATCGGCGAGCGGGCGGAGAAGATCCTGATGTCGATACCGGAGATCAAGACCGTGGCACGAAAGACCGGACGTGCGGAACTGGACGAGCATGCGCTGGGCGTGAACGTGTCGGAGATAGAGGCTCCCTTCGAGCTGAAGAACCGCTCCCACGAGGAGATGCTCAACGACGTGCGCAAGAAGCTGTCGGTGATAACGGGCGCGAACATCGAGATCGGACAGCCGATCAGCCACCGCATCGACGCGATGCTCAGCGGCACGCAGGCCAGCATCGCCATCAAGCTGTTCGGCGATGACCTGAACAAGATGTTCGAGATCGGCAATCAGATCAAGGATGCCATCAGTACCGTCGACGGCATCGCCGACCTCAACGTGGAGCAGCAGATCGAACGGCCGGAGCTGGAGATCAAGCCCAAGCGCGACATGCTGAAGCTCTACGGCATATCCATCGCCGACTTCAATACCTTCGTGCGTGTGAACATAGCGGGTGAGACGGTGTCGCAGGTGTACGACAAGGGCAGCAGCTTCGACCTGGTGGTGCGTGCCGCCGAGCACGACCGCTGTGACATGGAGCGCATACGCGACCTGATGATCGACACGCCCGACGGACGCAAGGTGCCGCTGGCCAATGTCGCCGAGGTGAAGTCGGCGATGGGACCCAACACCATCAACCGTGAGAACGTGAAGCGCAAGATCGTGATATCGGCCAATGCGAGCGGACGTGACCTGCGAAGCGTCGTCAACGACATACAGAAGCGGATCAACACGGAGATCACCCTGCCCGAGGGCTATCATGTGGAATACGGCGGACAGTTCGAGAGCGAGCAGAGCGCCAGCCGCGTGCTGTTGCTGGCCTCACTGCTGAGCATCGTCGTGATCTTCCTGCTGCTCTACATGCAGTTCAGAAACGCGCTCGAGAGCGGCGTGATCCTGCTCAACCTGCCCCTGGCACTCATCGGAGGCGTGTTCGCACTGGTGTTCACGACAGGCGAGGTGAGCATCCCGGCCATCATCGGCTTCATCTCCCTCTTCGGCATTGCCACCCGCAACGGCATGCTGCTGATAAACCGCTACAACCACCTGCATACCGAGGAGCATCTCTCCGTCCGCGAGTGCATCCTCCGCGGTTCCCTGGACCGTCTCAACCCGATTCTGATGACGGCCCTCTCCTCGGCTCTCGCCATGATTCCCCTGGCTCTCAACGGCGACCTCCCGGGCAACGAGATCCAAAGCCCCATGGCCAAGGTCATCCTCGGAGGACTACTCACATCCACCTTCCTCAACGCCTTCATCGTGCCCATAGT
>ENA-OOWN01001914-OOWN01001914.1-human-gut-metagenome-genome-assembly--contig:-NODE-1914-length-13875-cov-4.411143_pt1 | contig 13875 bp, 17 predicted proteins | sample MGYA00241406_ERZ501319 | MGnify/ENA primary metagenome ERZ501319 (study PRJEB25962, sample SAMEA2042734) | human gut metagenome | biome: human gut; feature: human-associated habitat; material: faeces... | reverse complement strand
AAATTGAACAAATTATAACCCAAAAGATGAAGCGAGAGATAATAATTGATAATGTCACTGAAAAAAAGTATTGTAAAAAGAACAAGTATGATAGATGGCTAACCAATGATATTATATTGAAAATTAGAAAAGATAAATTATATATATGTACCTAAAATATACGAAAGATATTTTTACAATAATTAGTAAAAAAGGCAGAAACAGAGGAACAATAAAAGGATGAAATACTATTGTATAAAACAGCACGATATAACCGACTGTGGAGCAGCGTGTCTTGCAACAATCTGCAGACATAACGGATATAAAATTGGGATAAGTAAAATCCGTGAAGTTGCAGGAACAGGAGCAGGCTTAGGGTATTTAGCAACAAGATAATTTTATAAAATAAGACGAGGTAAAATATGGAAAGACTATTGTTATTTTGTGGTGTATGGATAATTATTGTGCCTATATTGTTTCAAAATAGTTATTTCGAAGAATATAAAAAATATACATTATCTACGCAAATTATTGGATTTTTTGCATTTTTGATGGGAATATTACATTTCTTTAATATTGTGAAAAAGGGACATTATTTGGATGTTGTTCTGTTCTGTGTCCTATTTGTATGGGTTGGGAAATTATCATATGATAAAATAGAAAATGAAAACGCAAAAATCATTAGAACTGCATGCTGCATCAGCATTACTTTGGAAATTTTATCGTTAGTCATTGTGGTGCAAGATATAAGAGAAGTTGCATCAGCAATAGTTATTCTTACGTGTTCATTGATAGCTCTTTCGGTATTTCAAAAAAGAAACATTGCAGAATAGAAAGCCAATCAAAGCAGAAATGGTAATGAAAAAAGAAAACAATAAATGGTATATTGGCTGGATAATCTTTCCGGCCTGGTACTTGATAGGAAAAAAATATATCATATTGCCTGTTATACAATCGGTATTTGAAGCAATGAGTTATTCGGATGCGTATCTGATAACAAACTATTTATGGAATCTTATAGCTATAGTTATTTTATTCAGCCTTTATGGAACAGGGATTTTAAGAGATATAAAACAGATAAGACAGTATGATATCAAATCAATAGCTTCGGGATATATCAAATCATTTGCTGTAATAGTATTGTTTACAATATTAGGTGGTATTATGCAGTTTATTTTGTCATCCGGAAATAATGAGCAAAGCATAAATGAAATTACGCTCAGAATGACAATGAAAGAACATTATTGGGCTATTATGATTCTTTCTGCATTTATAGGACCCATATTAGAAGAACTGATTTTTAGATGGTTTATATTCAGCTCTATCAATAAAAGTCTGATAATCAAAATGATTGTATCATCAGTATTATTCGAATTAATGCATTTTATACCATCTATAGGAGCAATAAGTCTAAATGAGCTTTGTCTGCAATCAATACAATATGTATTAGCCGGAATCGCGTTTTGTCTGGTTTATATAAAAAGAGGAAATGTTGTTTTTGGGATAGCAGCTCATATGAGCATCAATTTGATGCATAATTTAATGTATTTGGTTAATAAATGGGGTTAAAAAGTGTGCAAAGGACCATAAAAGACTATAAAAGATGTCTGTATAAATTTGGTAAAAAATGAGGAGTACAAAGAGATGAAAAAAGAAAACAATTATATATCCACTGATATGAATCATAAAAAGCTAATAGTTGGAGTCGTAATAATTCATGTTTGTTTTATGCTCATAGGAGCTAGTGGTATTATTTCTACTTTAAAAGAAAAAAATATATTTTATGGGCTGCTGATAAATATGATTTATCAGTTGACTTTAATTATCATGATTGGAGTGGCAATGAAGCAATATTTGATCACTTCATTTAAAAAATTCAAAGCTGACAGAATTTCTGTAAATATAAAAAGAGTTTTGGCAGGTGTGGGAATTGCATTCTTGTTAAGCTGCATCGCTAGAATCATTGAAATGACAGTGTGTTCAAATATATCGGTTCCGGCAAATCAGTCAAACGTTAGTGGATATTTTGTGGATTATCCTATTTTGGCTGTTATCATGAGTGTAATTATGGGACCTTTTACCGAAGAGTTAATTTATAGAGGTATATTGTTTCGGTTTTTCAGCAAATATGGAGAACTGTGTGCAGTATTGGTGACAGGATTTTTGTTTGGAACAATGCATATGCTTTCTTCATTTGGAAACACAAATATACTACTATTTTTATGTCAATGGTTAGACTATTTTTTGTCAGGAATATTTTTGGGATTTATTTATAAAAAATACAAAAATATCTGGATAAATATTTCAATACACGGCACTTGGAATCTGATTGGTGCTGTAATGATATTAACAAAAATAATGTTAGCAAAATAATATGAACTATATAATAATTTTTTTGATTTCAATGATACCATTGGCAGAACTAAGAGTTGCGATACCAACAGGAATTGCTATGGGAGTGTCGGTTTTACCGGCTTATGCCATATGCATATTGGGAAATTTACTTCCAATGCCGTTTGTTTACCTTTTTTCGCATAGACTGCTTGAATGGGGAAAAAATAAGAAAGTAATAGGAAAATTTTTTAGATTTTGTATAGAAAAAGGCAAGAGTGCCGGACGAAAATTGCAAGATACCGCAGGAAGGGGATTGTTTATTGCGCTTGTACTCTTTATAGGTATTCCGATTCCCGGAACAGGTGCGTGGACTGGAATACTTGCAGCCAGTATATTGAGAATGGATTTTAAGAAGAGCATTATGGCATGTTTATGCGGTATAATGCTTGCTGGTGTCATTATGGCAATATCTAGTATTGGAGTCTTAAATTTATTAGATATAAATTCACCATAACAGTAGATTGTGTCAAATGGCACCGAAATCATACCAAATAGCACATATATATTGTTTGTTTTTTCTTATGGTGGTAGTATGTTTAGCAGGATGGTGCATGGGAATGCAAACAATGCTTTTAATAGATTTAATGGGATATTATGTAGGACGAATTATTCATTATTATTGTGAGGGTGTATCACATATATACGGATAATATTATGGAAGGTAACCTAAAATAGTATTTATTTTAGGTTACCTTATGAAAAGGAAAGAATCTAAGCATGAAAAAAATTAGCCGAATAAGTGGAACTTTGCTTATATCTATGTTGTTTTCAAGCATATTGAGCGGTGTAGTATTAGTTATTATGGGAACTTTAAATTTACCACTGGATATGCAATCAATTAAGGTTATCTGTGGTAGCATCGCCAGCGTGGGATATTTTTATTTTTTCAGACTTTTTACTAAAGAAATCGGGAAAATCAATATAAATGAAATATCGTTAAATAAAAAATTCTCGGTTTGGGATGGCATCGGATATCTGCTCGTTTTATTGGGTGGCACAACAATATTGTCAGGAATTACGGATATTATACTTGAGTTTATTAAGCGATATCTGGTTCATACAGAAAATGTGGGTGTTGTTGAAAATTATATAGGAAATGTACCGGCATGGATACTCCTTGTATGTGTTGTAATGATCTCGCCTGTATTTGAAGAACTATTATTCAGAAAGGTGCTGTTGGAAGAATTACTTCCATATGGCAAGGTTACAGCAATTTTAATAAGCAGTATGCTTTTTGGTCTGTCTCATGCAAATCTGGAACAGTTTTTATATACCATTTTTATGGGAATAGTGTGTGCGAATATTGTACTTATTACAGGTAAAGTAAGGTATGCGATTTATCTGCATATGGCATTTAATTTATTTGGAGCGATAATATCGGGTTATATACCGAGCGGCAGATATACAATTTTAACAGAAATTATATTTGTAATAAGTGCTGCCATAATAGTGATACTTAAAGCCAAAACAATGTTTATTATTAAAGATGAAGTCAATGTTAATAAATTCAACTTCAAAAAGGAATTTTGTGGAATTGGATTTATTATGTTTATGGTTTATTGGATTATTAGTTGTGTGGGTGCGATAGCATATTAAAATTAAATCAGATATAAATTGGATATGGTATTTCAAAAGGAAAACTTTCTGGCGGAACATTATATCGAGGCTATGTAGCTGGTGCCCTTACAGGAGGTGCTATTGGTGCATATATGCCAATATAAAAAATGATAGGATGTTGTTCAAGACATTATGATATCGATTATGTCTCTTGTCATGAACAACAATGTCTTTAATAAAAGTAAGGAAATGGAGCGGAATTATGAATAAAAAGTATTTTATACATTTTACATGGATTGTTACTTTAATTATGCTTATATTTACAGGATTGTGTCTGGTAGATGGAGTATCAATATTTGTTCCTTTTTTCACATATATTACAGCTATGATATTGTATGTCCTTCCAATGTCATTTATTGGAAGTAAAGAAGCGGAATTAGTTTGTATAGAGTTGGAAAATGAATCCGATAAAATTAAACAAATTGAACAAATTATAACCCAAAAGATGAAGCGAGAGATAATAATTGATAATGTAACTGAAAAAAGTATTGTAAAAAGAGCAAGTATGATAGATGGCTAACTAATGATATTATATTGAAAATTAGCAAAGATAAATTATATTTATATGTACCTAAAATATACGATTACAATAATTAGTAAAAAAGGCAGAAACAGAGGAACAATAAAAGGATGAAATTTGATAAAACAATATTGAATAAAGTGATGATATTACCACTTGGTCTGGTAATATTATTCATTGTATACAGGACATTGGTCTTTTCTGTGATAATGAATTGTATACCGATCATGCAGGAACACTATATTATCGCGGAAACGATAAGAAATTGCATTGATATAATGACAATTGTAGTGCTTATGTTTATTTTTAAGGTAAAGACAGGCAGGGGTGGTGTAAAAGGATACTTGAAAGGTGTCGGGATTTATGGCTTGCCGGTGCTGATGTTTACTCTTTTTGAGATTGGAAATTCTACGCTTTGGATATTTGGTGGACATGCAGGACTGTATGGAAGCGGATTGATAGGATATATTGTAGTAAATGTGCTTTTATATATAACGGTTGGAATAGAGGAAGAATTGATGTTTCGATCGGTTGTTACTGAGTGCGTGCTTAGGAAGAATAGCAATATAATAGTATTTGCCAGTGTGTATTCGGGATTGTTGTTTGGTTTGGCACATATCACGAATTTTATATTTGATGCGGATATGACCATGTTTAATAAATGGTGCACAATGATTATGGCTTGTGTCTTTGGTTTTACATTGGCGGTCATTTTTCTTAGGACTAAAAGTATTGGTGCCGTTATTACATTGCACTTTTTATGGGATTTCGCGGATTTTATGAATCACATGATGATAGTGGAACGTTACAGATATGGTGGTTCGTACAATGCGCTTGCATTGCAGATACCTGTTCTGATAGTGATGCTTGTTATTGCGGTTTTTTGTATGTATAAGAGACAGATGAGGTTACAAAGCGTGTAAAAGACCATAAAAGATATCTATATAAATTTGGCAAAAATGAAAGGAGTACAAAGAGATGAAAAAATGTATTTTAGTATGGCAGGTGCCGGTAATAGAAGGAGAGCCGTATAATCCGGTGGAATATGCTGTCCATGTGAGAAAAGCAAAAAAGTTTGCGGAAGCATTGAATCGGTATTTTGCGGAAAAAAATATGGACTACAATTGCGTGCTGGACAAATCAGCCTGTAGCCTCGATGAGATATTTTCTCCACAATATCAGGCAGTGCTGTTTGCACCGGAGGCTAAAACAAGACAGTGGCTCTATAAAAAAGAAGTGCAGAATGAGACCGTGAAAAAGTATTATCTGGAATATATGGAGTACAATAGTGCGCAGATAGAAAATGTGGCTGAATTTCTGAGCGAATAAACCGGAAATAACGCATTTAAGAAATGAAACAACAAACATTTTGTGCTTTCGTTAAAAACTTGATATAAACATTTCTGTTTTTCGTTAAAAAGCAGGTATAAACATTTCTGTTTTTCGTTAAAAAATAGGTGAAAACATTTTGCATTTTCGTGAAAAGTGGTAGAATTGAGGTGGAAATATGCTATAATACTACCAAGTAAAATGAAATGAGGAATGCTGAATGATTTTTAAAAGAAAAGTTTATGCCAAATTGATTGAGTGGAAAACATTGGCAGCAGGAACATCGGCAGTATTGCTTGAAGGGGCTAGACGTATCGGGAAAAGTACCATTGTAGAGGAGTTTGCAAAAAAGGAATATGATGACTATATGATTCTTGATTTTGCAAGAGAAAACCAGGATGTAAAAAATAATTTTGTCGAGAACATGAATGATCTGGATACTTTTTTCAGAAACTTATTTCTTCTGAAAGGAAAAAGTTTAAAAGGGAAGAACTGCGTGATTATTTTCGATGAGGTACAGTTGTTTCCGCAGGCACGGCAGGCGATAAAATATCTAGTCGCTGATGGTCGATATGAATATATTGAGACAGGCTCTCTAATCTCAATCCGGAAAAATGTAAAGGATATTCTGATTCCTTCGGAAGAGTACCGGATTAAGATGTATCCGATGGATTTTGAAGAATATTTATGGGCAATCAATGATGAGGTTACAATTCCTACGATCAGAGAATCTTTTGAAAAAAGGAAGCCACTTGGAGATGCGATTCACCGGAGAATTATGAAAAGCTTTCGTACCTATATGGTTGTAGGTGGGATGCCGCAGGCAGTAGATGCTTATGTTTCAGGGAAAAGTTATGAACAAATTGATTTTGTTAAACGGAATATTCTGAGCCTTTACGAAGAGGATCTGGCAAAATACGATACAGAAAACAGGGAAAAAGCGTCAGTTATTTATCGAACAATACCAGAGCAGCTAGAGAATAAAAATTCACATTTCAAACTTTCTATGGTAGATAAAAATGCGCGTTATCAGAATTATATGGATGCGGTCAGTTTTATTTTTGAAGCAATGATAGGAAATGAGTGTATCAATGTGACAAAACCGGAGGTTGCACTGGAGCTGTTTGCGGACAGAAGCAATTTCAAATTATATATGGGTGATACCGGACTGTTGGTTACACAGATTATGAAGAACCGGGACAGTACAGATGAAGATTTATATAAGGCTCTGATTATAGACAATCTGGGAATTAATCAGGGAATGATTGTTGAAAATATTGTAGCACAGATGCTCAGAGCAGCTGGACATGAGTTGTATTTTCATGAATATTTGTACGTGCCGGAGGGAACGACCAGAGAAAAGAAATATGAAATTGATTTTATGATTGTGAAGAAAAAGAAGATATGTCCGATTGAAGTAAAATCTTCAAACTATATGTCGCACAAATCATTTGACTATCTGCTTCAGAAATATCAGTTAAAGTGTGAGAACAGATTCATTATTTATACGAAGGATTTAAAATATCAGGACGGAATTATGTATATACCAATTTATATGACTATGTTACTGTAAGACGATTAGTCGGAATGAACTCATGTTTTTTCATTTTGTCAAGTACAAGCTTGATACCATTAAATTGAAAACAAAATTGTTTGCAAAACATCCGGAAAAGACCCGGGAAAAAGTAGCTGAAACTGCAGAAATCCCTAAAACAGCACCCAAAACCCAGCAAAACTTCCGGGAAAGACCTAGCAGAAAGTAGCTGAAATCACTATAACCCCCAAAACAGCTCAAAAATATAGCCTGTTTTGGGATTTACATCGTGCTATCTTTTTAACTCAGTGCGAAACGCTTGCGGCTCACAACTGTGAAGGTACTGAACAGTTACATAAAATTATAATAAATAGCATATTATTATTGACATACTAATGATGATTACTTATGATGAAAATTGCTAAAAAAATGTTAAGGAAACATATAAACGTGAAAAAACAAAATCCAATAGCCCTGTTACCAATAGCAGTATTTCTTGTACTGTATCTGGGATTGGGAATACTTTTTGAATATGTAATGAAAATTCCGATGGGATTTTATAATGTGCCCATCATAATAGCATTCCTCGTGGCAATACTGGTGGCATGTCTGCAGAATCGTAGTGTGAAATTCGACCAAAAGCTAGAGATAATGGCACAGGGACTGGCTGATAAAAATATCATAACAATGCTGCTCATTTTCCTTACCGCGGGAGCATTCGTGGGTGTAGTAGGTCGAAGCAGTGCGGAGAGCGTGGCATATTTCATGCTGTCACTGATACCGGCAAGGTTCGCGGTGATGGTGCTTTTTGTTGTGGCATGCTTTGTGTCTATTGCGATGGGGACATCGGTTGGAACCATAACACTGATTGTGCCGATAGCGGCAGCAGTATCGGATGCATCGGGCTTTGGTCTGCCGCTTTGTATAGGCTCCGTAATGGGTGGCGCGATGTTCGGAGACAACCTTTCCTTTATATCAGATACGACCATTGCCGCATGTAACGGACAGGGCTGTCAGATGAAGGACAAATTCAGGGAGAATTTTTTTATTGCACTTCCGGCGGCAGTAATGACGCTGGTTGTTATAGCAATTCTGTCATTCAGGACAGATATCGCGGGTGCTGTATCGCAGGAATATCATCTGTTGCAGATAGTACCGTATATTCTCGTGCTATTCGGTGGAATTGCCGGAATAAATGTATTTGTAGTGCTTATAATAGGAATTATATCGGGAACGGTCATAATGCTTGCAACAGGAAATACAGCACCATACGATCTGCTTACCAATATGGGAAGTGGAGCGTCAGGTATGTTTGAAACCTGTATGGTTGCAGTGCTTGTGGCAGCCATGTGTGCGCTGATCCGTGAATATGGTGGCTTTGATGCTCTGCTTTCGGGTATTTACAGGATGTTCAGGGGCAAACGAGGTGGACTGCTCGGTATGGGACTTCTGGTAGGACTTATCGATATTGCCACTGCCAACAATACAGTTGCTATAGTTATGGCAAATCCGATAGCAAAGGAAATGGCTCAGAAATATGATATAACCCCACGTAAAACAGCGTCTATACTGGATACATTTTCGTGCATTTTTCAGGGGATGATACCATATGGAGCGCAGATGCTCGTGGCCATATCGGCAGTACACGAGCTGGGGCATGATGTGTCAGCCTTTAATATACTGCCGTATCTGTTTTATCCGATGTTTCTGCTGGTAAGCTCGCTGGTGGCGGTTTTTGTTGTTGAAAATGGGAGAAAATATAATTGAAAATGAAGCTTAAAGCGAAAAAATAATGAGGTTATAAATGAAAATGCCGGATAGAAATATGATATTTCATCCGGCATTTATTATGTGAAATTTAGGCTGCATTTTGAAAGTCAATTACAGTTATTTCTGGTAGCATGGATTTTAGTTTTGATATAATGGACTCGATTTTTTGCATTGTGGAGCCATTAATAAACTCTTCACCACACTGTGAACATTTTTGGCATGGAACATTTTTTATAATAATATAACAGTTTTTATATGCAGTCATATAAGTTGTGGTACTTTTGACAGTATCACCTTTGCACAGGAAGCATTTCATAATATCAATTCTCCTTTCTTGTTTTTAAATCGGACTCCCATTTGTCTGAAGACGGGTAGTATGCGGTGATAATCCAGAGCTGTTCGTGATTGGAACCGACTACAACATGTAATGGACATTTTGTATTCAGATTTCCAAGTGTTAAGCAACTGGGATATGGATAGTCATTAGGGTATTCCTCAATTATTTCACCGGTCATGATACATGATATGACATCGTCAATGAGGATACCACGTTGCTCAAGTCTTTTTGACGCATGCAGTGTTAAATAAATATTGTCGGGAGTACACAAACCTCTAAGTTCATCAATTGTAAGACACATCTGTTATTCTCCTCATATGAATTAATTATAATTATAGTAGTATTTGGAGAGATTAGCAATGCTATTCTAAAAATTCACTAATTTACATTAATTAACCTTAATTAACTCCTTGACAATCATTTATGACAAGAAGCTCGATTATGTTATAAAGCTGCGTGAATATCCACATAATAAAAAGGGAAAACGTAGAACGATTATGGATATGTAGTGACAAAACATGAAAAGGTGGCTGAATTTCCGTGAAATAGTCACGAAATAAATACGATTAAACAGGTGGGAATAGGGGTGTTTTTGAAAAAAAGCATAAAAAATGCTGCATACGTGTTATACTACCATATAGAGATATCGTATGAAATATGAACGATAAACACATAAATAAACACAGGATATGAGAAGTAATCGCAATCACAAATATATTTTGTGAAATATAACAATTGCGTTCTCATAGGAAAAGGAGATAAAAATGCCGGAAAACAGTAGCTGTAGCAGCGCGGGAAGCTGCACAAAATCAAGCTGCGAGGGCTGTCCATCACATAATGGCGGACCACAGAGCTTCCTCGTAGAGCAGAATAAATTTTCAAACATCAAGCATGTAATAGGAGTTGTCAGCGGAAAGGGCGGAGTAGGAAAATCATTCGTCACATCCTCACTGGCGGTAAACATGGCAAAGAAGGGCTACAAGGTTGGTATCCTTGATGCCGATATCACAGGACCGTCAATACCAAAGATGTTTGGCGCACATGACCAGATACTCGGAGACGAAAACGGCCTGATGCATCCGTATGAGACAAAAGAGGGCATCAAGCTCATCTCAGTAAACCTGCTCATGGACAACGAGGAGGATCCGGTTATCTGGAGAGGCCCAGTCATTGCCGGAGTAGTAAAACAGTTCTGGAACGAGACAGCATGGGGCGATATAGACTATCTATTCGTTGATATGCCACCGGGAACAGGAGATGTACCTCTCACCGTATTCCAGTCCCTCCCGGTAGATGGAATCGTAATCGTCACATCACCACAGGAGCTTGTCAATATGATTGTCAAAAAGGCCTACAACATGGCAGAGGCAATGCATATCACAGTGCTTGGTGTGGTAGAAAACTTCAGCTATCTCAAATGCCCTGACTGCGGCAAGGAGATAAAGCTTTTTGGAGAGAGCCATATAGACGAGATCGCCAAAGAGCTTTCAGTACCGGTACTTGGCAAGCTGCCGCTCGATACATCATATGCAGCTATCGCCGATAAGGGAGATTTCTACAGCATAGAAAACGACCATCTCGCAAAAGCAACAGAAGTACTTGAGCGTATTTAAATATTTCGTAATGAAGCAGGCATATATCCGCCGGGTGCGGTATATATGCCTGTATTTAATAGAAAACCTTCAAGCATAATTCGTACAGAATCTTAATCGCATAGCGTAGCTGCTGGGTGTGTGGTCTGCGGCACCTGAATCTGTGGCATTCGCCTTGCACTGCCAAATATTAAACTTTCTTTAAATATGCGATTTCCCTATTTACATTTCAATCCATTGGCTTCATAATCATATTACCCACGGATTAAACAATAGTTTTTATACTCAAAATTTACGAAAACAACCAAAATAGGGAAAAAGAGTTAATTTTATTATCAATATTTACCCAAAAACAATAATTTTAACGTCAATTTTTATAAAAAAATGCCCTTGTTTTTGTGCATATTTTTGTCTATATTATCATGTAGTAAAGAGAAGGTAAAAGAAAGGCAAATAGGAGGAAAATATGAAGAAAATATTTGATGTATTGAATGTCATTAAACAAAAGCTCTTTGTAAAGAAAGACAAGATTCATTCAGAAAAATATTATCGCAGAATTGATTTTTTAAATAAATATTCGCTTTTATTCCATGCAATCATAGCTATGGCTATCGTATTTATAGTGGAGATTATCTCGCGCAGGAGCTTTATCTCTGCATGTAAGTTCGTAGATGCACATACACTTGCGTTCATGTACAACTCATTTTTAGTGTTTGTATCATTTTCACTTGTGTATCTGTTCAGGCGCAGAGCTTTTGCAAGGGTAATAATTACAGGCTTTTGGACTATCCTCGGAATCATCAACGGCTGTGTGCTTTCAAACCGTGTCACACCGTTTGGTTATACTGATTTAAAGTGTATTCCGGAGCTTTTAGCCATGAACAATACCAGCTATTTCACAGCGCAGCAGGCTACAATAGTTGTAGTTGGACTTGGTGCATTTGCACTGTTTCTTGTGGCACTTTTTATCAAGGGGCCTAAATATACAGGCAAAATCCGTTATGCAGGTGTTTCAGTAGCATTTTTAGCATTGCTTTTCGTAGCAATCCCTGTCACAACCAATGTGGCACAGAATACCAATGTGGTTGCCAGCTACTATTCAAATATCGCCCAGGGCTATGATGATTATGGCTTTGTATACTCATTCTCATCTACTGTAGTGGACCGTGGAATGAAAAAGCCGGAGGACTACAATAAGCAGAATGTGGAAGATGTAGAGCAGAAGGTCAATTCTCAGAAGCAGACCACCACAGTGGACGGAAAGACAGGTCCAAACATCATCTGTGTGCTTTTAGAGTCATTCTGTGACCCGGACGAGATTAATTTCCTTCAGGTGAATGAGGATCCTATTCCTACATTCCATGAGCTTGAGAAAAACTATTCAAGCGGATATCTGAATGTACCTGTAGTCGGAGCAGGAACTGCTAACACAGAGTTTGAGATGCTTACAGGACTCAGCATGCAGTATTTCGGTACAGGAGAGTATCCATACAAGACTATCTTAAAGCAGACAGATTGCGAGAGCATTGCCTCTGATTTATCTAAGATTGGATATGCAACACATGTAGTGCACAACAACGGTGGTAATTTCTACAGCCGTACCAATGCATTTTCTAAGATGGGCTTTGATACATTTACAAGCAAGGAGCTCATGAATATCACAGAGTACACTCCAAACGGAAGCTGGCCTACAGATGATATTCTCGTCAGTGAGGCTATGAAGACCTTTGATGCTACACCGGATCAGTCTGATTTTACTTATATCATCACAGTTGGCACTCACGGTGACTATCCAAAGGAGCCTGTTATTGAAAATCCTACATACACCGTATCAGGTGTTGAGGACGAGGGCATGAAAAATGCCTGGACATATTATGTGAACCAGCTCAACGAGGCTGACCGCTTCATCAAGGAGCTCACAGATGAGCTTTCTAAGAGAGATGAGGACACCATCGTTGTTATGTTTGGCGATCACCTCCCTACAATGGGACTTCAGGATTCTGATATGAAGTCAGGTGATATCTACAAGACAAAGTACATCACATGGAACAACATGGGACTGCCAAAGGAGGATGCTGACCTTTATGCTTACCAGCTTCTTGCCCAGACTACAGACACTGTAGGTATCCATGAGGGAACTATCATGAACTATCATCAGACTCAGATGAACAGTACAGATGAGGCATCATATCAGGATGGACTTGACCTGTTACAGTACGATATCCTTTATGGAAAGCGTTACTGCTACAACGGTACAGATTTATATCCGGCTTCAGATCTTGTCATGGGAATTGACAAGGTGGACATCACAAATGTGTCTGATTCATCGACCGGTGATACAGTATATATTTACGGTCACAACTTTACCAACTGGAGTAAGGTTTATATCAACGACTCCAAGGTGGCTTCGACTTATCTCTCAGCAGGTGTGCTTGCTATCAAGAAGGAAGACATCAGTGATGGTGATGAGATAACTGTGTGCCAGGTTGGATCTAGTGATACCATTTTCAGAAAGTCTGAGAATGCGTATACATATGTGGATCCTGCAGTGGAGCACGACAGTGAGTCGGAGACAGATGAACCGACAGAGAACCAGTAGATTTTAATGAATTTTTTCTTGGGTGGACGTGGCGCAGGTCCCGGGTCCCAGTGTGGAGTGGCGGCATGTACTCTCGCGTTTGCTACGCTTCGCAGCCAAGATTCTGTACGAAATTATGCTTTTAGGGTTTCTATGCTTGACGAAACCGGATTATATGCGCCGTCCATGGCGCATATAATCCTTGCCCCGCCGTCCTTGGCGGGG
>ENA-OOWN01001911-OOWN01001911.1-human-gut-metagenome-genome-assembly--contig:-NODE-1911-length-13890-cov-2.089122_pt1 | contig 13890 bp, 9 predicted proteins | sample MGYA00241406_ERZ501319 | MGnify/ENA primary metagenome ERZ501319 (study PRJEB25962, sample SAMEA2042734) | human gut metagenome | biome: human gut; feature: human-associated habitat; material: faeces... | reverse complement strand
TGATTCTTAATACCCATAGAAAACATGCTCCACATTCATTACCAAGGAAGTTCAATCCAAAGTATTTTACAAACAACACAACAAATAAATAATTCAATGGTTCAGCATATAAATAAACACCAAATGAATACCCTGAAAGTCTTGAGATCAGTTGCTTTTCTTTATCTGTCAATCGTTCTGATACTAATTCACAAATCACCCACACAATTAGAATTCCCACACTTGCCAAATATAAATCTTTTGCAAGCCAAACCAAATGTGGAAGGTATTCTAGTCCATAATAGCCAATGATCCAAAGCGCCGCAAGGAGCAGTACCCCCCCATTTAAATCTATTAAGATAGTTCTTAGCCACTTTGTCGTATTTATTCAAGTTCATTCCAAAAACAAACCAGAGCAAATATCTCAGGGGATTTCCAAACAGTGTCGTAACTGCCGTTGCCCTTTCCAGAAAAAGTACTGCCATATAAACTGCAAATGAAGTCGTGTTAATCATCCACGTTTTCTTCGCATACTTGCATAATAAGTAAGCAAATACAAAATCAAAAAACAATGCCTCTAAATACCATAAATACATATTGGTTGGAATAAACATCTGCATCAAAATGTCTTTCCATATATTTTCTGACTGACTGTAATATCCAGAAAAAATTTTTATCGGAGTATTCCAGAATAAATATACAAATACAAATGGAACAACTAATCTTGAAATTTTGTTCTTCACCACTTCAGTAACAGAATTAAATCTTCCATTTTTCAGCTGACTATAAAACAATGTTCCTGATAAAGCAAAAAATGCTGGCATATGGAATGTATAAATCAGTTGTTTGATTTGTTCTGCGAATCCATGAAATGCTGTATCCGCTATGCCTGCAGCCGACATTTGATCTGCGATATATATTCCGCCATATGCGTTTCCAGCATTATAATAATTTGCATGACCAATTACTACCAACATCGTTAAAACAATTCTAATTACATCATATTTATAGACATGTTTCTTCATTATATTCGTCCTCTTTTACAATATCCCATCTAACATATTCAACAAATGACACATAAAACGGAAGTGCAAGTGCAAATGCATAAAACGGATCCATATTAACTCCAAACATGATAAATAATAATGTCATAGATAAACATAATAGGGAATCCGCAATATTCCTTCGTTTTACTTTAATAGAAACATATATTCCTCTAAGAAAGATATAGATGTAAAATAAAATCATCGGAATTCCGAATTGAACTAATCCATAGAAGAATCCTGTATCTTCCAGCATTCCCCCGCCTAACGCATATCTCTCACTTGTCGTAAGGCATCCAACTCCCCAAAAGGGTTCCTTTAAATACATTGCTCCATAGTAGGCATATGCATTTACTCTCGCTACTGTCGAATTTCCATACATCTTATTTGTTTCACTAAACGAATCAACGAATGAATTAAAAACAGAGGAATTTATCAAAATTACTGCTCCTATCATCATTATAAATGCTATGACAACTTTCTTTTTATCATTTGTCTGATGTAGGAAAATCAACATAATAATAATAATCGTTTTATATAGCAACGCAGATCTTGCTTGCCAGATGATATATGCATAAAAGATGTCTATTACTATTGTAATAACATATGTTAACTTTTCTCTTTTACTTTTGGCCTTTGAAATAAGCCAAAAAGATAATGGAATCACAAGTATTGAAAGCGCCGATGGGTTTATTCTGTATAACCCATTTCGATATCCCATTTCTCCATTCACCAGGTTTGGCCATAACATAATTCCTGTTTTTGATTCGTAAAACGACATAAAAGCTTTTGCCAGAGTATCGATACTCGTTACTATCACCAGAAATTTTGCTGCTTTTTGTGGTTTCCATTTGCCTGCACTAAATAGGTTAATTAATGGAATAGCAATAATCAAATATAAATATGGCCATATCATCGCTAATGTATCATCCCATGCTGTACCCAACTGCAAAGCACCCACAATCGCTCTCACCCAGCATATTCCTAAAAGAGCTACTTCAAACTTGATAACTCCATTTGCACTTGGGCAAGTATACACTATACTAAATATCATCGCCATTATAACCATCGCCAAAAATAAGAACATTCTTATTTTGGGTATGTAGGACGTTGAAAACATAGCAGTGCCACTTAATGGAATCAAGAAAAAGCACAAGTGCATCAACACCAGTATACATATTAAAAATTTTGTTATTGAGCTATATTTTATCTTCATGCTTTTTCCTCGTCCTTTTTTTTACTTAATTAAAAAATCTATCTTCCAGCATCAAGCATAGGCAATGGTATACTGGAAGGTGCAGTTCCTGAATCATATATGTTTCTGTTTGTGGCACTTTAATGCAAATATCGCTCATCTGTTCAAGCTTGCTATTTTTAGCTCCTGTCAAACCAATAACTTTCATTCCTTTTGCATGTGCCGTAACAGCTGCATACAAAACATTTTTACTGTTTCCGCTTGTAGAAATGCCAAAGAATACATCTCCCTCTTCGCCATAGCCATTCACCTGCTGTGCAAAACAGAGCAGGGGTTCACAATCATTCATGTATGCCGTAGATAATGCCACATGGCCATCTAATGCAATAGCTGGAAGTGCCCCTTGAAGATTTTCCGCCAAAACACGTCCCAGCTCTTCATCTTTTTCAATTAACTTACTGGCAAACCCCATATCAGGTTTTCTGGAAAGTTTAAATCCCTTCATCAATTCCCCGACAATATGCTCCGCATCCGCTGCCGACCCGCCATTTCCGGCTATCAAAACCTTGTGCTTTGTTTCATAACACTTTTCTAATACTGAATACGCTTTCTCTATATCCTGTTTTGACTCTTCCAAAACTGGATATCTACTAATTAGCAGTTCTATATGTCTCGTCAAATCTTTCATTTTCTTACCTCTTGGTTATTATTGAAGAGAACCTTTGTTCTCACCGACAAACAGCTTATGCTTCGAATTCTCACCAATTATTTTCGCCGGCACACCGCCAACAACCATATTTTCTTCTACACTCTTTACAACTGCTGCATTTGCAGCAATAATAGCATTGTCTCCAATTTCAATTTGGCCAAGCACTTTCGCTCCTGCTGATATTCTCACTCCATTGCCTATCACGGGTGGTTCCGAATCAAATGTATATCCAATCGTAACTTGCTGGTTAATCCAGCAATCACTTCCGATTCGCTTTGCGCTTATATTTGTCGCGAATCCATGTTGTATGAATAACCTCGGACCAATTTCAGGAGTATTAATATATAGGGTATCCATCCCTGGAAACAACATTTTTAGCAATAATTTGCTATACCCCCCCAGGCGATATTGCAATAATGTACGATACTCTTTTAACTCCAGCATTAAACTGCTAAAAATATCAAATCCATCCTTTTCAGTATGTCCTGTACATTTTTTCCAATGCTGTATTTCATCAAAAATAATTGCTTTATTATTGGATACATAAACAATCAAATATGCAGGTATTAGCCTCCACAGATTTAATATCTGCAACATCCTCATCTTCTTACTCATACACCATTCCTCGGTTCATAAGTTTCCGGTGTATAGTGGATTACTCTTGTTCCACCATCTTCAAACGCAAATGGGATATGCATCAGATCACGCATCGCCAATCGCACTGCATCCTGTCGCTCAGGCTGAACATAAAATACAAGGAATCCACCGCCACCGGCACCCAGCAATTTTCCGCCCAATGCACCAGCCGCCACGCCTTTTGCATAAAGTTCGTCAATACTATTCGTAGAAACAGCCGATCCAGTTTGACGCTTAAGTTTCCAAGTGTGATCCAGCATTCTGCCAAAATCATCAAGATCCGCGTTCTTATCTGTCAGGACACGTTCAGCATCATCAACCAGAGCAAGCTTCTCTTTCAGCTGTACTGTCTTATCTTGTTTGCCTGCTGCATTCGCTTTCTGCACATCAGAAGAAAAACGGGTAAACCCGGTAAAGAACATCATTAAATTCTGATTGAGTTGCTTCTTTCGCTCCGGCGAAATAATAACCGGCAGGACTTCATATCCATCCGCATTAAAGTTGATACGGTTGAACCCACCAAAAGAAGCAGCAATTTGATCCTGCCATCCACCAGCTTCCTGACAAAGATTACGCTCCAGATAAATAGCTTCATCTGCTAGTTTTTTCTTGTCAGCATACTTACCCTTTAATGCATAGAAAGCATTCAGCATTCCAACTGCGAAAGAACTTGATGTTCCTAGGCCAGAACGTGCTGGAAGGTCTGCTTCATATGTAAGACGAATCTCGTGCATGTCTAACATTTTCATTGCATTTCGGATCGCAGGGTGCTGAATATCGTCAATATTTGTTACACGCTCCGTCTTAGAATAAGACAGCTCCGTTGAATAATCAAAAAAACGCGGCAGATGACGAACATTTACATAACAGTATTTATCAAATGTAGTCGATAATACTGCTCCACCATTTTCTCTAAAAAAACTTTCCATATCCGTTCCGCCGCCAAAAAATGACATGCGGAATGGCGTTTTTGTAATAATCATATTTTTTCCTCTTCATAAGCTGCTTGATATTTTTAATTCAATATAGCATCCAAAACCGATAGAATATTCTTTTTCCAGTCCATGTTACTCAAGTGATATTCTATTGCCGCTTCTGACATTGCGCTTCTAGTATTATCATTTTCAAGCTTTTTTAATGCAGTTATATAATCTATTTCACTTTCACAGACAAAACCTGTCTTTTCATCCTCGACGAATTGCGTCAACCCATCTACGTTCGACACAATTACCGGCACACCAAACTTATATGCAATCGGAATCACTCCACTTTGCGTTGCCTCAATATAAGGGAGTACTACTGATCTTGCATGGTGAAAAAGCCACAACATTTCTTCATCCCGAATATAGCGATTAATTAATGTCACGTCTTTTTTTATCAGCTTGTATACTTCAGCTTCCTTTTTTGTTAATTCTCCACTTCCGGCAACAACTAATTTGTACTTCGGATTATCAGCTTCTGAAAACGCTCGAAACAAAGTTTCTAATCCCTTATATTTATCGATTCTTCCAAAAAACAAATGAAATTGATTCTCCGTAATCTCATCTGGTTTTAGTTCATTAACATTTGGCACATGCGCACCCAAGCAGAAGTAGACTCTTTTTTCTGTATTTTTCGGTTTTAATAACCCGTATTTTTCATAGGAAATTTTTGATAACAATAATATATAATTTACCTTATGTTCAAGCTTATCACTCAAAAAATCTGTATAATGATTTCGTAACTGTTGATAGATTGTTTGATTTGTAGGATGATTTCCGCCCGCATCATGTAATGTCAATAACATCGGTATCTTTGTCGAAACTAATTTCAGCCCAATTACAACAGTGTTAATTGGATTATCTATCAACCAGATCAAATCCGGTTTTAGCGTATTAACTCTTTTTGTGATTTCAACAAACGCCTTTTTCTTGGATAAAAAAGAATTTATCTTTCTTGTAAATCCAGAACTTTCTACAATTGTTTGATAATAAATATAATTTTTTTTACTCTGTAGCTTTTTTTCTATTTCAGCCGGTGCTACTACAGTTATTTCAAAACCAATTTCACTCAATACTGATTCAAGTGTTTCAAGAAACTGAATTATTCCACCTTTTGTATTTCCTGTAACCAATACTATTTTTTTCATCTGCTCCCTCATTCAATATAATGAACATATCTCCAAATATTCTAATATTGGTCCCCAACATTAGTAGTCACAAAACAATATAATCACCATACAACTATAAGCACAGCAAAATAAATGATAGTATCCATGTTTTGCAATAACGTGGAACCTCCATAGATTTATAACTGGATACCATTCGCTTTATCCTTCTCAATGTAGGTGTGTCACGAGAGAATATTTTGCCCTTGCAAAAAAAGGTTTCATATCTTTTAAATTGAAAATTGCATGAGATTTTGCCCCCACCATCTGCATAATCCACTTCAGCACACCAACTGATTTAATTCCCATTTTAATATCCGCAAATTCCGGCATAAAAAAAACAGGCTTTTCAAATGTAAGCGCTACATTCTTAGGCAAAGTTTTATTCACTTGGTAATAGCACCAAATATAAGGAAGATTAATGCCAGCGGATTTAACACAATACGCATTTCCATCATTTCTCAGATTTGTTTCCAAATAATAATCAACATTATTTTCACCCCTGATAAATTCAATACTAAAAAGTCCATCGTATTTTATCTTTTGAAAAAATAGATTTATCCGATTTATATCAATGTCCAATTGAGAAATTGGAGAGTATCGCAAATACCCCGTATTGGTATTATCAGGCTGACGTATAATCTGTGTAAACCCAGGGATAATAATTTTTTCTCCTTTCTCCAACGAGCATCCTATCAACTGAAACTCCATTTTTTTTTCAATATACTCTTGAATCTGCACAGTTTCGGAAACAACCTCTTCTAACAGTGTCGATAACTCTTCCCGATTTTTTGCTATCTTAATATCATTTTTTCCAGCACCTTTAATACTTTTAATCGGCTTAATAATGCACGGAAAAATATCCCAATCTACTTTTCCTTTCTTTGTATCTATAATCTCGCCTCTTGGAATTGCAAAACCGCTCTCCTTAGCCAACAAGGATTGATCATTCTTATTAAAGAAGAAATCCGGCTTAACTCCAATGGATGAACAGAAGAAGAACTCTTTCAGGTTATCAGCGTTGCTCATTACTACTTCAGATGCACCATCTGCGCAGCAAACAATAGCTTTCTTTTCATTTTTATCCGCAATTCTGTACAAGGCTTCCAGTATTTCATCGTAAGTTTTTAAATATCGAATAGTGCTTTTCTTCAAATATTTACTTTTTGAAACAAAATCTTTTTTTCCTCCATGCTCATCCACAATAAAAAGTGCCGCCTCAATACTGGAAGCATATTCATCATGCAGCAGGATAATCGCATTTTCCCGCGCTTTGGACAAGATTCGCTTTTCAACATTGGTGCTGCTTTGACTGCACCAGTCCAGGGGATCGATCGTCCACAGCACCGGGAACATATTCAGCTCCTGTTCGAAGCCTTTGTCCCAGCTTCCATAGGGCGGACGGACAAAAATGGGTTCCGCTCCCGTTATCTCCTTCAATACCTCATTCGTGGAAATCAGCTCCTGTCGAAAGGCTTCCCGGTTATTGCTTGTCAGCTGAATATGACTATAGGTGTGGTTGCCGATCAGATGTCCCTCCTTCTGCATACGCAAAATCAGCTCCGGATATTTTTCTGCATTCTCCCCTGTAACAAAAAAACTGGCTTTTGCACCCCGCTCTGCCAGGCCGTCCAAAAGTATTTTCGTATAGACCGGATGCGGACCGTCATCAAAGGTAAGGGCGATCTTTTTTAGCTCTGCTGCATCGGATACGCCGCCAGAAGTCTGTATTGCCGCCTTTTCCTTCCCGTTTTTTTCCTCCCCTGTCAGCTGTCCTCCCACAGCAGTTCCAAAAAGCAGCAATCCAACCAGAAAAAGTCCCAGTTGAATTGCTGCCTTTTCATTTCGTTTCTCTTTTTTATGTTCCATGGAAAACCGCCTTTTCCGGTTCCTTCTTTTTAATCTATGCAGCAGAAGCCCTCTATCATTCAGAAAGGACGGCGCAGCAGCGCCAAAACCTTATCTGTCTGCAGAAGAGCTGCCGGATTTTGACGGTTCTCGTCCCCGGACTCAGCTCTGAAATTCCAGCTGCCGAAAGCTGTGCCTGAAATAGAGCACCTCCGCCACGGATGTAATCGCCCAGGAGAAAAAGTAGAGAGAGTACAGCGCCGGAATCGTATGAATCCATACAAAAATGGTATACACCCAGATCACCCGGAACACACAGGAGCCTAAAATAACGATGACCATCGGCACAATGCTCTTTCCGATTCCTCGGGAGGCTGCGATGCTGCAGTCCATAAACGCACTGATCATATAAGAAAATCCCATGATCTTCACACGCTGCATTCCGGCATCGATTACAGCAGGCTCCGTCGCAAACAGCGACAAAAACTGTCGTCCGAAAATCAGCAGGAGTCCGCCAAAGATCGCACCTGCCGCAAAGGAATAGGTCAGCCCGACGAGATAGCTCTTTTTCATCCGTTCCCGGTTGCCAGCGCCCCAGTTCTGTCCGATAAAGCTGGAACAGCCGGTATAAAACGCTGCCATAATATTAAAAATCAGCGTGTCCGCATTTGCTGCAGCTGCATTTCCGGACACCATCACCGCATCAAAGGAATTGACGCCGGACTGCACAAAAAGGTTCGCGATAGCAAAGATGGCATTCTGGATACCGGTGGGTATGCCAAGCACCAAAATCGCTTTTCCGCAGGCCGGATCCAGTCTGAGCTTCGAAGGGTGCAGCCCACAGTCGTCCGTCCGTCGCAGCAGATGAATCACGATCAGAAGTGCAGATAAATACTGTCCGATCACACTGGCGATGGCCACGCCCTCTGCTGCCATATGGCACACGATAACAAAAAACAGATTTAAAATAACGTTTACAATTCCTGCAATGGACAGATATACCAGCGGACGCTTCGTATCTCCGGTGGCGCTCAGAATACCGTTGCCGCAGTTATACAGTGCCATACCCGGCATGCCCAGTGCATAAATTTTCAGATACAAAACAGCACTGTCCATCAGCTCTTCTTTGGTATGCAGAATTCCAAGCAGTCCCTCTGCAAAGAAAAAACAGGCTGCACCCACAAGCAGACCGACGATCAGACAGATCACAAAGGCGGAATGCACGGTTTTGATCACGGATTCCCTGCGCCTTGCACCCAGCTCATGCGCCATCCGCACATTAACACCGCAGCCCATTCCGATCAGAAAGCCGGTAAACAGCGTGACCAGAAGCGTTGTCGAACCAACTGCCCCCAGCGCCCGGTAATCCGAAAATCGCCCTACCACCGCTACGTCACTCATATTAAACAGCACTTCCAGCACCTGGGAAAATACCAGCGGGCAGCTCAGGAAAAACAGGTTCTTCCAGATCGAACCTGTTGTCATTTCTATTGCTTTTGTTTTCTTTTCTCTCTCCATTCCCCTGTAAAAGCCTTTCTATCCACAGAATCTGCATCAATATGCGCTTTTTCAGGCCGTTTTTCGACCCGTATCTACCACAATACTCGCAGGAGTTGATTTTGTAAAGAGAAAAAGCACCCGGCAGGAGAAACCTCCTCCCGCCGAGTGCTTCTACAGTCTGCAGCTTTAAACGCTATGCTGCTTTTTCTTTGCGACCAGCTCGCCGTTTTCCACTGCGATCAGGATCGTGTCACCCATCTGTACCTGATCTGCCAGGATCAGCTTTGCAGACAGCGTTTCCACATATTTCTGGATATAACGCTTCAACGGACGCGCGCCATAAATCGGATCATATGCGTTGTCTACAATGAACTGCTCCGCATCCGGGCTGAGTTCGATCGAAAGCTGCTTATCTTCCAGACGATGATTCAAGTCTGCGACAATCAGATTGATAATACCGCTGATGTTATCCTTCGTCAGAGGCTTGAACAGGATGATCTCATCCAGACGGTTCAGAAACTCCGGACGGAAGTGACCGCGCAGATCCTTCGTTACCAGCTCTTCTGCTTCCGGCTTAATCGTGCCGTCCGCATCGATGCCATCCAGCAGATAGTTCGCGCCGATATTCGAGGTCATGATCAGAATCGTGTTCTTAAAGTCCACGGTCCTGCCCTGGGAATCCGTAATCCGGCCGTCATCCAGCACCTGCAGCAAAACATTGAAGACATCCGGATGTGCCTTTTCAATTTCATCGAACAGGACAACGGAGTAGGGCTTTCTGCGGACTGCTTCTGTCAGCTGACCGCCTTCTTCATAGCCAACGTATCCGGGAGGCGCTCCGATCAGACGGGACACAGAGTATTTCTCCATGTACTCACTCATATCGATCCGGACCATGTTGTTCTCGTCATCAAACAGGGACGCCGCAAGCGCTTTTGCAAGCTCCGTCTTACCGACACCGGTAGGTCCAAGGAACAGGAACGAACCGATGGGCTTGGTCGGATCCTTGATACCTGCTTTGGAACGGATAATGGCATCCGTCACCTTCGTTACCGCTTCATCCTGACCGATGACTCTCTTATGCAATTCGTCATCCAGATGCAGCGTCTTATTCCGCTCACTTTCTGTCAGCTTTGCAACCGGAATACCTGTCCACCGGGAAATAATCCGGGCGATTTCTTCATCGGTTACCGCTTCGTGAACCAGGGAAAGGTCTTCCTTCTTTACTTTTTCTTCTTCCTGCTCCAGCTGCTTTTTCAGATCCGGCAGTTTGCCATAGGAAAGCTCTGCAGCTTTCTCCAGGTCGCCTTCGCGCTGTGCAATCTGAATTTCATTGTTGACCGCTTCGATCTCTTCTCTTAACTTGGAAAGGTTCTCTACGCTCTTCTTCTCGTTATCCCACTGCGCTTTGCGGTTGTTGTACTCGGACTTTAACTCCGCAAGCTCCTTCTGAAGTGCTTCCAGACGCTCCTTGCTCAGGGTGTCGTCTTCTTTTTTCAGCGCAGCCTCCTCAATTTCCATCTGCATGACCTTACGGCGCAGCTCGTCCAGCTCCGCAGGCATGGAGTCCATCTCGGTCTTGATCAGTGCGCACGCTTCATCCACCAGGTCGATCGCTTTATCCGGCAAAAACCGGTCAGAAATATAACGGTTGGACAAAACGGCGGCACTTACCAATGCATTATCCAGAATCTTTACGCCGTGATACACCTCATAACGATCCTTTAAGCCACGCAGAATGGAAATGGTATCCTCAACGGTAGGCTCATCCACCTGCACCGGCTGGAAACGACGTTCCAGAGCAGCATCCTTTTCAATATATTTGCGGTATTCATCCAGTGTCGTTGCACCGATACAATGCAGCTCGCCTCTCGCCAACATAGGCTTCAACATGTTGCCGGCATCCAGTGCACCGTCTGTTTTACCCGCACCGACGATGGTATGCAGCTCATCAATAAACAGAATGATCTGTCCTTCGCTCTTCTTCACATCCTCCAGCACTGCCTTCAGACGCTCTTCAAATTCGCCCCGATACTTGGCACCTGCTACCAGTGCACCCATATCCAGTGCGAAGATCTTCTTATCCTTCAATCCCTGAGGGACATCGCCCTTGACGATACGCTGTGCCAGACCCTCCACCACGGCGGTCTTACCGACACCGGGTTCACCGATCAGCACGGGGTTATTCTTTGTCTTACGGGACAGGATACGTACCACATTACGGATCTCGCTGTCACGTCCGATGACAGGATCCAGCTTCTGGTTCCTTGCTTTCTCCACCAGATCCTGCCCATATTTTTCCAATGTATCATAGGTTGCTTCCGGGTTGTCACTGGTGACTCTCTGGTTGCCTCTTACGGTAGACAATGCCTGCAGGAAACGTTCTCTGGTGATGCCGTATTCCTTCCAGATCTCGGCGATCTCCTTGTTGGGATTCCTGATCATGGCAAGGAACAGATGCTCAACGGAGACATATTCATCTCCCATCTGCTTTGCCTCATCTGATGCGCTGACCAGTACCTTGTTCAGATACTGACCAACATAAGGCTGACCGCCCTGCACCTTTACTCTTTTCTCCAGAGCCTGTTTTGCACGGTTTACAAAGTGATCCTTTTGGATCTCCATCTTTTCCACAAGCTTTAAGATCAGACTGTCATCCAGCGTCAGCAGACTGTACAGCAGATGTTCCTGTTCGATCTCCTGATTGCCATATTCCATGGCGAGCTTTTCACAGCCATTGACTGCTTCTATGGATTTCTGTGTAAATTTATCAATATTCATAATCGTTCGCCTCCTCACATAAGGTTATGCAATTTTGTTTATCTGGTTAATTTCTTAGACGATGAACTGCTTTCGTTTGAATCCTTACCTTCAAATTTCTTTTAGCGTTCCTTCGTCAAACAGATGTCACGATCTCAAAATCTCTCTTGTTTCATCTGTTCTATAGTTAATATAACACATAGTGTAAGAAAATCAATTAAGAAAGTATAAACTTTATATAGAATCTTTCGAAAATGCATAATTTTCCCTTTGCATTTTCCATGATGCAATTGATCGATACACTTTCACAACAGGTGTGCATGATTATAAAGAGAGATCAGTCATGGGTCTATACAGAAAAATCTTGTTTTCTGATCCCCTTTTCCGCCATAATGTCACTCCAGAAGATTCACTTTGGGTCTATAGAAAAAAATTTGCTCTCCGGATACTCATTTTTCGTGATTTGAGTATCTAAAATGATATTTTTTCTGTCTAGACCCACAGAGCACAAAAATCTATGATATCTACATAAAAAAAGTATCTGAAAAGCACTTTTTTCGCTATAGACCCAAATGGCGCTGCCACCGCATTCCGTCTGCTCATAAAGCAGAATGCAACACAGTGGCGGCGCCATTTTTCATCATTTGTTATTCCTATCCGGCTACAAAGGTCAGACCTATTTTGCTGTAACGCCCTTTACTTCATAGCCGGCGTCGGTCACAGCCCTGATCAGTACCTCATCTGCTACATCGGAAGCCAGTTCCACGGTAGCGTTTTTCTGCTCCAGACTCATGGTTACGGCTTTCACACCTTCTACTGCCTCCAGTGCCTTCTGTACGGTTCCGGTGCAGTGGTTGCACATCATTCCTTCGATGCTGATTACTTTTGTCATTGTGTTTGTCCTCTCTTTCTCCTGCTTTACATCTTGTCTGTTATTTTGCTCTGCGGGGGTCTTCAGTATGCACTGTTCTTCCTCCGCAGTTGCATGCGTTATCTTGATTTCCTTATGGGTTACTTCCGGTGTTCCCTTTTTCAGCGGGGTAAATCCGCTCTTAAAGCCTCTCAGTCGCAGGGCATTTCCCACGACAAAGATACTGCTTAAGCTCATGGCTGCCGCGCCGAACATGGGATTCAGCCGGATCTGGAACGCCGGATACAACACACCGGCTGCCAGGGGGATGCCGATGCAGTTGTAGAAAAATGCCCAGAACAGGTTTTCCTTAATATTGCGGATCACGGCACGGCTCAGCTTCATGGCAGTCACCGCATCCCGAAGATCGTTTTTCATCAGGATAATGTCAGCACTCTCCATGGCGACATCGGTACCTGCGCCGATGGCCATACCCACATCTGCTGCCGCCAGCGCTGGAGCATCGTTGATACCGTCGCCGATCATTGCCACCTTGTGTCCCTGTGCTTTCAGTTCACTGACCTTTTTCTCCTTATCCTGCGGCAGTACCTCTGCCACGACTTCGGAGATGCCAAGCTTTTGCCGTACGGCTTCCGCAGTGCGGCGGTTGTCTCCGGTCAGCATGATGACTCTGACACCCATTTTCTCCCATGCGTTAATCGCTTCATAGGAGGTGGCTTTGACAGTATCTGATACACCGATGATGCCTAAGAATCTTCCTTCCTGCGCCACCAGAAGCGGTGTCATGCCTTCGTCTGCCATCCGGTTCAAGCCTTCTGCGGCTCCCTGCGGCAGTATGATATTTTTCTCCTGTAAAAATGCAAGATTGCCTACATAGAACTTCGTGCCTGCCGGGAATGTCACACTGTCTGCATCTGCTCTTGCAATTCCGGTTGCCGGATTCTGTTCTGCGATCTTGCCTGAATTTTCCGGTACATCCGCAGTACTATCCCTTTTCCCTGCATAAAATACCGCCGTGGGACCATCCTTTTTTGCAACTTTCTCTGCATGGAAATCTGCTGCCAGAGCACCTTCCACACCACGGCCGAAGGTTGCCTTGAAATCCACGATCTCCGGAATTGTCAGTTGGAAGCTTTCCGCATATTCCACTACCGCCTCTGCCAGCGGATGCTCACTCTTTTTCTCCAGTGCCGCCGCGATCTG
>ENA-OOWN01001898-OOWN01001898.1-human-gut-metagenome-genome-assembly--contig:-NODE-1898-length-13962-cov-12.694686_pt1 | contig 13962 bp, 7 predicted proteins | sample MGYA00241406_ERZ501319 | MGnify/ENA primary metagenome ERZ501319 (study PRJEB25962, sample SAMEA2042734) | human gut metagenome | biome: human gut; feature: human-associated habitat; material: faeces... | reverse complement strand
CAGAGGCAATCCGCTGTATCCGTGTCCAGTCGCTTATCAATGAAGAATTCGGGTTCCTGGACAAGAACAAACAAAAGGTAGATTTCCTCGCCTACTTTCGGACAAAGGCACGGGAGAAATATGAGAAATGGGATTGCGTTTACAACCACTTCGAGAAATTTGTCGGTGGTAAATGCACCTTTGGCGATGTCACCGTGGAACTGTGCGAGAAGTTCAGGGATTACCTGCTCAAATGCAAACAAATCAATCACCCCAATGCTTACATCTCACGCAATTCGGCAGCCGGCTATTATTCGACATTCCGTGCCTTGTTGAAGATAGCCTACAAAGAGAAGATGCTGCCGACTTTCTGGAAAAAATCGAATGGAAAGAAGTCAAGAAAGAGTATCTGACACTTGATGAAGTCAAGAAACTGGCCTCTACACCCTGCAAAATTCCTGTCTTGAAACAGGCATCCTTGTTTGCCTGCATGACCGGCCTCCGTATCAGTGATATTCTGAAGCTGGACTGGCGTGATTTTGAGGTCGGCCCAGATCAAGGCTACTACATCCGTATCTGCACCGAAAAGACAGAAACCGAGGCTACACTCCCCATCAGTCAGGAGGCTCTGGAACTGTGTGGCGAATGGGGCACCGGAAAAGTCTTCAAAGGTTTAACCCGATCCATGACTCATCATCCTCTGAAACAATGGATTGCCGAAGCAGGAATCAGAAAACACATAACTTTCCACTGCTTTCGTCATTCATACGCCGTCATCCAAATCTCTTTAGGTACAGACATTTACACAGTATCAAAAATGCTGACGCATAAGAATGTCACCACCACTCAAATCTATGCTGATTTGGTCAATTCCAAGAAGCGAGAGACGGCGAACAAGATTTCATTGAAGTAATGTAATCGCTTTTTATCTATAACAGGTCATATTTGATATATTTACCAGATATGACCTGTTTTATCATTGTAAAAAGACAGAATCGTCATTTTTAATAAAGATTAAATATTTAAACAACTAGAGCTCATTGTCTTGTTCACCTTAATCCCCTGTTTTTAATGCATTACAAATACTCTGATTACTTTCCTAATGATTAGTTGCCGAAATAATAGATAAATTGATATATTTTTCTACTAAGAAACTGGAAGATTTACTGTGCTTACACTAAATAAGATCTACTTTTTACAACCTCTTATTATCATATCTTAAAAAGGCTTTTAATGAGATTGTTGCTATACCGAGTATTTTAGATTTCAACTGTAAGCCATTGTCAGACGTAAGCATAATTGGATTCTGTTCTTTATACTTTAATGCGGCTGATAATATCATATTGTCAGGTGAACGTTTATCAAAGTCATCTGGCAATAAAGAAGTATCTGCGAACTCGTATAAAATCTCATGCTGTGACTCATTATTAAGATTGCGTAAAGCCTTCTCCGCGTTGTGTCTTCGTTCTTCAGTTAATTTGATTTTCATCTTATCGAGCTCATCCGTCACCTTTGCAGACAAGATGATAGGATACTTTCTGTCAATCTTAGAAATAATATCGGGATAGTCTACAAAAACATTAGTATCAATGATATAATAGTTTTTCTTGGTCATACTTAATTCCTTCTTTTTCCGTTCAAATTGAGAGAGGTCAATTTTACCTACAACTTTCAACCCTATTGTGGAGGAGACCGTTGATACTGTTTTTTCTTCAGGTATAGGTTGGACTATAGGGCCTGATGATTCTGACTCTTGCAAATTAGTTCTCCATACATTTGTTTTACCATCAAACTTATCACAATTATCTATAAACTGTAATACTGTAGGTGAGACGGTGTGAAATTCGTTAAGAGGCATATCTGAAATAATGAGAGTCGTACTAAGCGAACGGCTTGTTGCTACATTAAAACGTCGATCTTCTAGTGCGAAACCCGGATTCCTCCCAGGAATGTATAGAATAGCATAATCAACAGTCATTCCTTGGATTCTATCTATCGTTTCGATAGTTATATCCAGTTCAAGGTCAGATGTACAGAAACGTTTCTGTAGTTCCTTTACAGAATCTCTAAAAGGTGTTATGATAGCTAAAGAACGATCAGGATAAAATTTTTCCAGCTTTTCAATCACATCTCGTATAATAGCATCTGCTTTATCTGAATAAACTCCATTGCGGACATCTAGTGTACAATGGTAAAGTACACCGCCATCTTGTGGAAATAAGACACTATTCGCTTTGGTAAAATCTAAATAGTCTTTCTTCACAGACACAAAACGATTCCCGTAAAAGCATTTTGTAAGGGAGGCAGATCTACTCGTGAGACGGAAAGTGGTTACTATACGATAAGATTTTATCGATGTTCCCAGTGCCATAGACTTCAATCCTTCAACTTGTGTTGCCACATTCCACGAATTATATTGTGGATTGTTAAGTTTCACGATAGGTGGCAACTGCATAGGATCACCTACAATTAGGCAATCACCCCCCAACTGCTTAAACGCAACTATAGTCGTGAGAAAAGCCTGAGAAGCTTCTTCTATGACTACCAAATCGTATTGTGGCAAACCATACAGAGTCATCTTCTTTTCGCTAAAAACGCTTGACAACTGATAGTTTGTCGCACAGAGCATTTCGCCACCAGGAACCTGCAAGTCGGCAGAGGCAGCTTTTACACCAGACACCTGTTTGCGTTCGTCAATAGAGAGATTTGTCTTGCTGACACGACCTCCCTTCACATACTTCTGCAAAGGCTTCTGCTTTATTAACTCGATAAGGCCCTTGTTCGCCATGGTGGTGACGCAGACGGTTTTGCCAGCATCAAGATACGATGAAATCACAGAAGCGATGGTGTAACTCTTACCAGTTCCCGGAGGACCTTGTACGATACAACAATGTTCATTAGCGAGCGTGTCTATGATTGTGTCAGAGATGCCTGTTGGCTTCTGTTCATCAAACGCAAGTTCCTCGGGTGTCCATTCATCATAATCAATAGTCGGTTCAAGGTTCAATTCCTCGTTTGAAGAGAATGCATCCATGTAGTTGGCAAGGTTACGGAAATACTCTACAGGAGGAAATGGATTATGGACGATAAGTGAAAGACTTTTGCCATCAGCCAATGCCTTTGACAAGATATCGTACAACTTAATACTGAATCCAGAGCATGCAACATAGTCATAGTTGGAATCACCAGTATGAACATAGTACATTGGAGTCATGTCAGAACCTGGAGAATGAAAATCCTTATTGTCAACGAACTCCTCCCAACGGCAGATCCACTCCGTAACGTGTTCACCTAATGCTTGTTTAGCACCTTTCTTAATTATGCACACGCCCTTCAGAACTTTCAAGCGTGGAGCCATACGGCGGGGGCATTTGAGGATAATCATGCCTGTTTCATGCTGAATGGAATCAACATAAGCAAGCGACAATTCACCTGTCTTGAATAAGTTCCGCATCTGCGAGCGATTGATCTTTTGTTGTTCGTCGATAGCCTCCTTCACCTGGTCAGCAAAGAATGACTTATAGTTTGCAAGTTTGATATTGTCAATCATAATCAATAGTCGTTATCGTTGTAATCATCGTTACCATCTTCCACTTCTGCCATAGCACCAACATAGTGAGCGAATACGGCATCCATATTTGTACGAGCAGCCACACGAATCAAGGTGTATGCAGTACCTTTGGCATCTTCAAGTATGCCTGTATAAAGAGCCCTTACTACATCAACCTTCTCCTTGCCGGTAATCTTGATAACAACATCGTCTTTTTCTACGAGTTTCAGGAATTCCTCGGCGTTGTTAATGTAATGGAAGTTCTTGCCTTGTCCATCAAGATAAACACAAATCTTCCACTTGTCACCAATCATCTTATTCCATACAGAAGGAGAAACATACATCACGCCACGAGCAGCACTACAAGTATGAATGTATCTACCATCTTTAAGTTTGTGTACAGTTACATCACTCGCATTACGCACGAACTCTTCCATTGTTTCCTCAGGCTCTGCGTGCATCTCATTTCTGAGGTTCTGGTACAGACGCAACTGAGCAAGATAATTGGTGTCGGCAATCTGCTCTGGCTTGATGTTACATTGAGCTAAGAGGTCTATTTCCTCCCTCGTTGGTGGTAATGATTCCAGTTCAAGAGGCGTTCCATGTGAGCGAAGGCGTTCTAATTCCTTTTTGGTAAAGATCTTCGGATGTTTACGTGTACGAGGTTTGTAAGGTCTGTCGCCAACAGGTTGGTAATTCTTGTCCTTATCAACAGATCCCATGTACCCATTGCGGTCAGGATCATAATCCTTATGAGGCTTATTTGATAAAGCGTGAGACGTGTTAGACGTATGAGTATTAGAAGGCGTTGTGCTGGCATTATCCGTCGTGTCAACATCTTCATCAACGTCAGCTTCTACATCGTCTGTTTCATCTGTTTCATCGTAGTCTTCAATATCCTCTTCATCAACCTGTTCATATGTGTCATACTGACCAAGGTCATCTTCTGACTTTTCCTCTGCTGTAGATGATGTTGTTTGACCAACTGGTGATTCAGCTTGTTGCGGCTGCTGTTGTGGACGAGAGTCAGAAGTTGGCTGTTGCGATGCGGTTTGAATAGGTTCTTTGGGTGATGTATCTGCTTCTTCCCCAACTTCAAGTTCGTTAACAGGTCTTGACGTTACATCTTTATTTGGTGCACCAGGCTTGTCATCCTCGCGAATAGTTTCCCTATCGTCAACATGCTGGTTTTCGGTTGATGTCTCTGTAGTTGCTCCTGTAGCAGTATCTGTTGGTTCATACGTAGCATTGCTATAGTAATCGTTTTCTGTTTCGAAAGGTTCTTCTTCCTCTGGCTCAACGTTGATGGTCAAATCCAACGATCTGAGATAAGCGCGGAACTTTTCATCGTATGCAAGCGAAGAGCAATATTTTTCGATGCACGCTTCTACAGAAACGCTATCATCAAGAACATCTTCACATACATTATCATACACGTCAAAACCTACCAGTCGCTTCAATCTACTACAGAACTTTGTAAAGGTACGATTATGCTTCCATGAGCTTACATAATAAAGGTGGTTGTCATCGTTATAGATACGCTCCACATCATTATGTATAGTGTCATAACCGAGGTCTATCTTTTCACATACAACAAAATGATACTGCGACAGCTTTGTATTATAGCGTTCGTAGAGTTCTTGGAAACGATCTGGGTTCTCGATAGCCGACAAGATAAGCAGACGAGGTCTGATAATGGCAACCATATCAGCTGTTTCATCTTGTTTACCTATAGGTGTTGCCACAAAATCAGAACTTGTCAGACATTTTATCTTCAGTATGTTGCAGACTTTGACAAACAAATCTGTATCATAAGGGAAAGCACTTGTCTGCATAACAAACTCATCGCCACGGAAGATATTCCTTTCCTGTGTCGCATCTGGATGGATAGCATAAAGTTCCGTAATATGCTTCTTCTGCCCCTTACCATTACGCCATTCTGCAGTTGGCGTTTTACGATAGTTGTCAACCAAAGTCTCATCTTGAATAGGCGAAGACAGCATCCAATTAATTACTATACTGCGGAAATGAGTTTCTTCCTCTCTTGGATGCGTGACACGAGCAAGGTAATAAAGGCAATCTTCAAAAGAGAGAGCCTTACAGAAGTTGATCTTCTCAAATAATTCACGAGCATCACGATTGTCAATAGAGTCAACAATAGCTTTGCAAGGAACCTTCTCTTGCCATTGAGGTACCTTGGCACGAACCGCATAACCAGCTATGTGAGGTGCATACAACAACTCCGGCTTTTGAACAGAATTCTCTGTTGGTATGCACACGCAGTTATTGAAACATCCATCTTTCACCCATAATTCATATTCGCCCAAGCGACGAGAGAAACATTTCGACCAGAAATAACAAGCAAATGTGCGGTTTGCGAGATACTTCAAGTCCTCTCGCGTCATATTTTGATGCACGTTCTCCGCTTTGAAATATTGCTTAATGATATCCTTGTTGCCTTCGAATATGTAAGTGTCAGAAAGATACGACAATTCAGACACACCATTTGCCTCAAAGTCGCACGTTGGAGAATATTCTGCTCCAAGTGTCAGCTCATGAGCAAACTTGTATGTCGTTTCATTCGACTTGACCAGATACTTTATCTGTTTACGAAGTGTGTCATTTATGTCATACTCACTCTGTATCTTGGCTACTTCACGTACAAACTGAATGTGAATGTCTGCAACGCTATTCTCATCGGCAGCAAACTTTGCAAGATAATCCTTAACCTTTGCGTCAATCCACATTTGCTTTGTGGTAATGAGATTGCGATTACCGTACTCTTCAGAGATAGCATGAAGCAAGTCCTTATTTGCCTTTAGAATATCGGGATGAACCTCGTTGGCAAGAGTGATGTACTTGAATGGTTCAGATACAGAATCCTTATCCACGTTGACGATTATTACCTGATCAATAGTCTTATAACCAGCATATTGAGTACGAACTCTCAACTGCATAATTTGGTGTTTCCTTTCTGCCCATTTATCCTTCAGGTCTTTAAGGTGCTTGGTCATCATCGCTACAACCGAATCCAAAGACTCGACTTCAATAGTTGAAAGCTTAGGCAAGATGTCTGAGAAAAGAATATCCTTGTTATCGGACTTAAGACCGAGTTTCCTGAACAATTTCATCCACTCTGCCTTCTCGTTTTCATTGGCGGTTTCGATGTAAGACGAAGACACAAACTGCGCCTCCTTTACATACTTAGTTACCAGTGCCTCAATTTGTTCCTGTTGATAGGTGTCAGAAATGTAAAGCGATGCACAATTGATAAGCGCGTTGTTATTGTCAAGCAACGGAATAGTCTTGAACTTATCAACAGATGTAATTTGCTTCTGGTTTACCTTTACCCATCGCCAGAAATCAACGTTATTGTTTATAACATTAATAGATTGACGCAAGTTTGCGTTCTGGACAAGGATGTCAGTTGTGGTATTGATGTCAAACTTCACAATCTTGAACAGCTGACGCATATCCTGAGAGAAATCATCGGTATATTTCTGTGAGAGCATAACATACGTCTTCGGACACCATGCTTTCTCGCACAGAATCTTTGCGTCCTCGTTGTATTCGATATACTGGATATTCAGTTCCCTTGCTCTTACTATGGTTCCGTCATAGGCAAGTAAAGGCATATCCTTGATATCGTTGAAACTCATAGTATCATCAAAGAGTCTGTCTGCGTCTCGCTTCAGGTATTCCAAGAATGTGAGCATAGTTGCCTCGTCAACAAGACTGGCATAGATAACCGCCTTGTTCTTTATTACAACATCTGTGAAGAACGACTTGTCTGTGAAGGTCTTAACGCCAAACTGCTGACGCAAGAACGATTCCAGTTTCTTTACCTCTTCCTTTTCACGACCTTCAAAGTAATCATTCGATAGAGCATACATCATGCTATCCTGCAACCAAGCATGATTGATATTGTCAGCATAGGTGCTGTTCTGAGCATACGCATCCTGATTGAAGTATCGCACGTCATCGTTGCAAAGATATACCTCATTTTTGTGGATGTCAATACAACGCAAAACATAATCCTTGAAAGCGTTTTCCTTCAACTGTGCTTCACAACCGTACACATATTCAACAAATGCTTTGTTGGCGGCATAATTGTTTTCTATGGCAGCGTTTACTTTTGCTCGGAAATCGGCATCGCCAACTATGACAGTCGTGATGAAGGAGTCCTTGGTAAATTCGTTGAATCCAAGGTCAGCAAATATTGCAGTTATATTACCTTTCTCGTCATCAGCAAGGCTATCAAAATAAATATGCGATAGTACGTTGATAACATTCTCGCCCAACCATTTCTCACGTGTTAAGCCATGAGCATCTTCGTTGAAGAAGTAGTGATAATTGGTATAGTCGGTACTTGCACCACCAGCCTCAGTAATGTACGGAACCTTTGTCTTGTTAGCCTTTAAATCAACTTCCTTTACTGCAAGATAACGATAGAATGCAACAGAATTGCTTGGTACGTTAAGCAACGCCATAGCATCCTCATTGGATAGAATGTAATCTGTAATCATAGACGCAGCAGAGAAAGACAGGAAATACTTGTCTGCAAATGATTTCCAATTTTCATCTTCCTCAAAATTTGATCTTGATGCCTCGCAAAGATGCGGTACAAATCTACGCAAGAATCCTATTCCATTACAATTCGTGTCAAAATCATAGTAGAGACTTCCTGCTGTAAACAAATCGCCTTCGTATTCAATAAATATATTTTTCTTCGCAAACTCGTTTAGTTCATCCTCACTCAACCAATGTCTAATAAATCGTGTATTGTTTTCGGGAACTTTCAACCATGTTTGGAAATCAGTTTCCTCACATTTCTTTACAACAGCATCAACCTTTACATCAAGGCTCGAAGGAGAATGCTTGTACAAGAAATCCATGAATGCCTCCGATTTTCTTAACTCGTCAACTGGCAAGGAGTAGTCACCCAACTCCATAAGAATTATGAAGTCTTTGTCTGAAATGACTCCGTTCGCTGTCATGCCAGTCATGTCGTTAATAATATTGTCGATGCATTCAAAGGTTTGTTCACCATCCTTATCCACGCATGGAACAAAGGGTTCTTCTTTTATGAGCTTTTCAAATTCTTCCTGGAACTCCTCTATAAACGTCTTATACACGCGTCTCTTCTTGCACTCATCAAAGTCTGGGATAAGTGCAAAGATAGAGTCAAGGTCGTATTTTTTGCTTTCAATAAGCTGCTTGATCCAATAAAAGAACTGTTTACCTGCAATACGAGCAATAACGTGATTGAGTTCGATATCCTCAATATCGTCACGCTGTCCGTTGGGCACCATATCGGTGTTCATTAGGAAATTGAAGCCCCAATCAGCCCGTTTTGCTGGCAGATAGCAATAAAGCATGGCATCATCAACTGGCATCAACTTTCTTCCAGCTTTCTTGCACGCAAACTTTACCGCAGTCTTACGGAAGTTCATGTACTTCTCAGGGATTTTCTCATAACCATCCGAACGAAGAGAGTCTGGATTTTCCAAGACATTGTTTATCTTATCTGTAATGTCTTCAGGAATATCATCTACAAGAGAATCTGATACACACCAGTCTTTATTGTCTTTCTCACGAACAATCGGTTCATCCTGACCATCAATAAAGATGCTAACCTTCTTGATGTTTGGGATAAACAATATGACGCGCTCTGATTCAAACACATCGGTAAACAAATCGATGTAGTTATCATCTCTGTCTTCGTCGGTAAGAATTTCCTTATCTCGTGGTTGGAGAGCGAACTTTACTCTGAACTCTTCGTTAGGATGCTGACAGAATACAGACTTGATTTCATTATCAATCTCATTATGTTCCGTCCAGATTGGCAATATTTGCCATGGTGTATTGATTACATCCGTAGCAGACTTGTCGAACCTGAATGTATAATTACCAGTATTTAGGAGAACATAGTCGTTGTCAAGGAAAACTGTCTTAAAACCAATACCTTTGTAACCGATGGCTTCGGTATTGTTGGACTTCTCACCATCATTTATATCACAAATAGCTGCAATATTCTTCGGATTGAAATATTCACCTGTATGCTCGAATGTTAAGTAGTTCTCTGTAATATGGAACTCTACATCAACAGGCAAAGGTTGAATCTTGCCATCAATTTTTATACGACGAGGATAGTCGTTAGCATTCTGCAATAACTCATAGATGAATACTTCCTTACCGCTTTGTGTAAGTTGCTTTTTGAGAGTATCAAGCGAACGAGTAATTTTCTTTGCAGCACCTGCAGGATAACGCATAATGCCCTCGTAAAGACTGTTCACAATGTCTTTGGGGTAAATTGGTGTTATTTCCTCATGCAAGTCAATACTGAACTTGAGAGGATCGGTTCCAAGCAATACCCAAGTGAACTTGTAGTATGCATAGCGGTTGAACTCCTTGTTGCTTCTGAATGAGATAGACAGATTTTTTATACCACGTTCCTTATCTTCAATCTTTGTAAAATCAGTATTACGGATATCTGTTATCGTAAACCACCCTTCATTTCTTTGAGGCGCAAACTGACCAATAAACTGATTGTTCTCAAGACGCAATCTGCGTTTGATTTTAACGACCTCCTCGAAATCTACGTATTGAGTTGCTGCACGATTGTATTGTGGTTTTCTTTGCTCTTCGTGAGATTTTGGCTTAGCTTTTTCAATTACATACCTTGTAGGTTTTTCTCCCGAGAAATCTGTCCAGAATGAAAACAATCCAGAATCTGTTAAAAATTCATAGAAATGATCGTACCCAAGATTCTTATAATTGATACCTACTTTTCCAACAGCACGTAAGAAATTATACTGGTTCACCCATCCATCCCCCTTGTCAACCAGCTCAACCTTAGGCAAAGAATGATATATCTCACGTAATTTTTCTATTATTGATTTGCTGACCATATTCTATTAGATTTAGTTATTACAAGATCGTCATCATAATTTTCTGATTGTCTGTAGGTACGAGCAACTCCCGGATATCAACTTCAAGTATCCTTGCAATTTCTACTAGAGTTTCAAGAGTGGGTTGAGTTGTGTTAGTACACCATTTGCTCACTGTAGCCTGATCTTTACCTATTTGGTCTGCAAGCCACTTATTCGTTTTCTTCTTTTCTACGAGAACTATCTTAATACGATTTATATCTGCCATAATTGTTCTTTTTATGTATTACAAAAATACTCAATTCATTTCAAAATATATAATTATATTTCCCAATATACATATACTTTTGTAATATATGCAATATTTTGATCCTTTGAAGTAATAAACTTACATATTACTTTCATAGTTATCAGTAACGGCAGAATTTCTCTCTACCTGTACTATTATTGGGTTATTCGCAATCCGTACACAATGATAATGAGTCGCAGGGAATATCTTGGCATTTATATCTATGCCCGTCCCCAAAATGAGATAGAAAGAGATTTTAATAATAAATACCGAGTAAGGCTGAAACCATGCGTTGTATCAGAGTACAAGCAATCGTCAATGAGGAATTTGGATTTCTTGACAAGCACAAAATGAAAGTTGACTCTCTTCGCTATTTTTGTGAAAAAGCAAAACTGAAGTATCACAAATGGGACTGCGTTTATCAGCATTTTGAGAAGTTTGTAAACGGTTATCTTGGCTTCAGTTGCATGTTTAAAGGATTGACCAGAGCAGTGATTAATCAACCGCTCAAGCAACTGATTTCGGAAGCCAGAATCAGAAGATACATAATCTTCCACTGCTTCAAGTACTCGTATGCGGTCATCTAAATCTCTTTAGGTACAGATATTTACACAGTATCGAAGATGCTGACGCATAAAAATGTCACCACCACTCAAATCTATGCTGATTTGGTAAATTCCAAGAAGCGAGAGACGGCTAATAAGATTTCACTGAAATAGTATAAAAGTTCTGTAACGTAAGAAGAGTCTGACATGGGGTTAAAACCTAGTCGGACTCTTCTTTTTTATTTTATTGTGGCATAGATGGCATAGAAATAAGTACCATATCGAGGACAAATGCTGCCACTTTCTTGGATTTATAATATGGTATCTATGAAATGACATATATTTGCGCACAAACAATTAGCAAATATCACTATGAATCAGAAAAGTATAGAACATATAGCACTCTATTCCATTGTATTGGTAGGTACTCTTGTTGTTGGCGTTTTAGCTCGTCAGTTTGTTTTATCCAAAGGTGTTGACGATTTCAGTAGTAGTGTTGCGTTTTTTGCAACAGTAATTGTCTTAATGGCGATCTATGCCAGTTTGCAGATAACTTTCAATCAGTTACTACTTCCACGCATAGAAGCTTTTCTATTGCGTTTCTCTGCTTTTCAAATGATGAAAAATCACAATGATACCGTTTCTGTTCCGGAAGCCCCTACAATCAAAGATTCAAACCAAGCTACGCCTGATGTCATTGAGTCCGCTCCTACCGCTGAAGAAACAATCTCTGAACACTCAGAATATGAAGTTATGCGAACCAACGCTATAGCAAAAAAAAATCATGTTATTCAAACCAAATTGGAAAAGGTCATTAGCTATACGAAGCAAACAATGGTTGCCTATATGAGTGAAGAAGATCTCAACCGCCTATGCGCATACATTACTGAATATAGTACAGGCGATACCTTACAAAAGATATCGCCCGTAAAGGTGGATTCACAGCTTAAAAGCATTGACATTATGCACTTTGGTTGGAATATAGGCAAGGCTTTTGGTAGAAAGCGTATTCATACTGCCACATTCATTAAGAATGTCTTTGCTCAAGTCCTCTGTGACTTGGAAATTTCAACGATTGAACGTAAAATGTCACATACAGAATCTGCGTGCTACATTAAGTTAGATAAGGGAATATCGTAAACTGTTAAATATATAGTAATACATTTACACAAGGAGTACTATAATTATAGGGATCGATTTACATTTTTAATTGTTGACAAATAAGCATTTATTCCTTGCAATTTATTTTTTATAGACTTCTCTATTGGATATTTTGATAATATTGCGATTTTCTTTTTGTAGCCTAAAGGAGCGAGAAGTCTGTTGTTTTGACATATAACGCCTGTTATAATTGGATTTTTAGTTTGATAATGAGTCTTTTTATGACTAATTCTGAACCCGCTCTTTTTAATGATAGAAAGAAAATCTGGGATTAAATTTTTGAAGTCTGATTTAGATGACAATGTAATATCATCAACAAACATTGAAAATTTAATATGATGCGCCTTTGCTAACTGATCAATTTCCAAACCTGTAGGTTTAAAAACCATATTAGCAATAAATGTTGATGTTGGAATACCCTGCGGTACCTGATATTTAAGTGTTGTTAGTTTAGTTAATATTCTTGCTATAGTAGGCGTACACCCCTCTCGGAGAAACATTTGAAAAACTTGCTTATGAGAAATTGATGGAAAAAATGATTTTAAGTCAGTTGTAAAGATATATTTATTCCCTTGATGAAAACGAGCATTACGCACATTATTTTTCCCTTGAACACCACCATAAACATATTGAGGCATTTCAACTTGTTTTGACATAAAATCATATAGACGAGCTTGAACCTCTTTTAGTTTTCCTTTAGATGAATTAATTTGTCTAGTTGCAATTTCTCCATTACTATTCTTCTTTGGTTTACCTGTAAACTTATTGAGTTTTACTCTTTCAAAAGAATAATAGTAATCTTCTATATGTGCCAACAAGTAATCTAACTGCTCTTTGTTAACACCTAAAATATATAATAAATGCTTTTCGCTTGTTATCATCAGAAAAAAAGAAATTAGAGAGCTGATTATAACAATTCAAAAAAAGATTTGCACCATTCTATCAAAGGTCTCATTGTAATTGATAATTGAATTAGTGCTTTTAAAAGTATGACAATAGCTTTAATCCATTTTGTCCACTTTTTAATCTTCTTCTCCTGTGTTACAATCATTGGAGAACAATGGAGGGAAACTTTGTTAGCCTTCTTCCCTCTCTTTGAAGGCTTTTTCTTTTTCTTAGCCATAAGCATAATTTTTTAGTTCGGGCAATATTGCCACGTGCTAAAATCAATATGGCCTAACTAAAATATGCTTAGACATTGTTTCCATTGTACTCTCTATTTTCACGTGCTAAAAAATTTAACACTCAATTTAATGAAGCAGACATGGCATGTTCAATCAGACAATATAAAACAGCAGACAAACAAACTATATGAGATGTTCTTGTCTTCCATTCCGCCGTGTTCCAAAACTGTATCCGCCACATTTTACCAATGACTTGGTGCGATAATTCGCTTTAGGTTTTAGCATAATTTTAGTTTCCAAAGCCTTCGTCAGTCTGTCAAAGATCTAATACAATCGCAAAGGTATGAAAAATCTCACAATATATTCTATAATCACCACCAAAAGTTATCTCACAGTTATATTCCGGTGATGTTTTCCACCATCA
>ENA-OOWN01001895-OOWN01001895.1-human-gut-metagenome-genome-assembly--contig:-NODE-1895-length-14001-cov-2.933314_pt1 | contig 14001 bp, 10 predicted proteins | sample MGYA00241406_ERZ501319 | MGnify/ENA primary metagenome ERZ501319 (study PRJEB25962, sample SAMEA2042734) | human gut metagenome | biome: human gut; feature: human-associated habitat; material: faeces... | reverse complement strand
TTAGGGGGTAATTGTGTACCCTCTAACTGCGGTCTTTCTGGAATGAACTGCCATACATAGGCGAGATGCCTCCGGTCAGCCTTCCAAATCTGCCATATATGAGGTAGGTGTGAAATTGCTCCATGAACTATGCAACCCTGCCGGTACCCTGAAATCGTGAGTAGTGAGATTTTCAAGCCGCGCAACATCATCGTGACCGGCGGATGTGGGTTTATCGGAGCCAATTTCGTGCGCTATGTGGCACATAACCATCCTGACGTGCGCATAACCGTGCTCGACAAACTGACCTATGCCGGAAATCCGCAAAATATCGCCGGTCTTCCGCAATCGCAAGTCGAACTTGTGCAAGGTGATATTTGCGATGCTGCGTTACTGGAACGTATCGTGCCTGGTCATGACGCGATCGTGCATTTCGCGGCCGAATCGCACAACGACAATTCCATCGCCAATCCTGAACCCTTCATCACAACAAACGTGGAAGGCACGTTCCATTTGCTTGAAGCCGCCCGTAAGCATGACGTGCGATTCCACCACATCAGTACCGACGAAGTGTACGGTGACCTCGCGCTCGACGATCCATGCAAATTCACCGAAAGCACGCCATATAAGCCGTCTAGCCCATACAGTGCGTCGAAAGCGGCATCCGACCAGCTGGTGCGCGCGTGGGTTCGCACGTACGGGCTTCGCGCCACCATTTCCAACTGTTCCAACAATTACGGGCCGTACCAGCATGTGGAAAAATTCATTCCACGCCAGATCACATCCATCATGGAAGGTGTGCGGCCGAAACTTTATGGCACAGGCGAGAACGTGCGCGACTGGCTGTATGTGGAAGACCATGCGCGGGCCATCGACGTGATTTTCCACAACGGCAAGACGGCAGAAACCTATAACATCGGCGGTTTCAATGAGTGGAAGAACATTGACATCATCAAGGTGGTAATCAACACGGTGGACCGTCTGCTGGGCCGCAAAGAGGGTGAAGACATGGATCTGATTACGTACGTAACCGACCGCCTGGGCCACGACATGCGCTATGCCATCGACTCTACGAAGCTGCAGAAGGAACTGGGCTGGGAACCGAGCCTGCAGTTTGAAGAGGGCATCGAAAAGACAGTGCGCTGGTATCTGGACAACCAGGAATGGATGGACAATGTGACGAGCGGTGACTACCAGAAGTATTATGACTCGATGTATAAGGGCAGATAACGAAAAAGTAAATTATGAAAAGATTTTGCCAGACACTGGAGCTTTATGACGATAAGGAACTGATTGAGGCCTACGTGGCAGAACATGCGCATGTGTGGGAAGAAGTGAAAGCGGGTATCCGCGAGGTGGGTATCACGGACATGCAGATTTACATTGACGGAAACCGCCTGTTCATGATTATGGATACCACGGATGAATTTGACATGGAACGGGATTATGCACGGCTGGCTACCCTGCCCCGTCAGGCGGAATGGGAAGCGCACATGGCGAAGTTCCAGAAAGCTGCTCCGGGAGCTACCTCGCAAGAAAAATGGAAGCTGATGAAGCGGATATTTAAGCTGTAATGAGTGAATAATGAATAATTAAAAATTAAAAACGAGTAAGCGTCATCATTCTTCATTCTTCATTCTTCATTCTTCATTCTTAATTCTTCATTCTTCATTCTTAATTGGATTACATGAAAAAGCTATTGTCATTGCCACCGAATCTGGTGGAATGTTTTCACGATATTATGCACGCGGACCACAAGGAGTGGTTCTGCACATCGGACCCGGTGGGAAAGAAACTGGGTTCGGGAGGTGGTACGGCCTGGCTGCTGAATGCTTGCCGGGAGGAAGAGGATAAGGATGCCGCACTGGGCGACTGGCTGGCACGGGAGAAGCGTATCCTGCTGCATGCGGGAGGACAGAGCCGCCGTCTGCCGGGCTATGCACCGTCGGGCAAGGTATTGACGCCGATACCGGTGTTCCGCTGGGCACGCGGACAGCGCATCACACAGGACTTGCTGTCACTGCAGTTGCCGCTGTATGAGGAAATCATGGAGCGGGCGCCGGAGGGGCTGCGCACGCTGATTGCGAGCGGCGACGTGTACATCCGTGCCACGGAACCGCTGCAGGAGATTCCGGACGTGGACGTGGTGTGCTACGGCTTGTGGGTGGACCCGGAACTGGCGAAGAACCACGGGGTGTTCGTATCATCGCGGAAGGAACCGGAGAAGCTGGACTTCATGCTGCAGAAGCCGAGCGTGGAGGAAATGGGCAAGCTGATGCAGGATTACCTGTTCCTGATGGACATCGGCATCTGGCTGCTGAGCGACCGCGCCATCGAGCTGATGGTGAAACACTCTACCGACAAGGACGGGGGCGTGAAGTTCTACGACATGTACTCGGAGTTCGGACTGGCACTGGGGGCGCATCCGCGCATCGTGGATGAGGAGCTGAACAGCCTGAAGGTGGCCATCCTGCCGCTACCGGGCGGTGAGTTCCACCACTACGGTACAAGCCGGGAGATGATTTCGTCGACACTGGCGGTACAGAACTGCGTGACGGACCAGCGGGCGATTATGCACCACAAGGTGAAACCGCATCCGGCGGTGTTCGTGCAGAATGCGGAGATGGAGTTCCCGCTGACGGCAGACAACGCGGAGGTGTGGGTAGAAAACAGCCACGTGGGCAAGAACTGGACGCTGCACAGCCGGAACATCATCACGGGGGTACCGCGCAACGACTGGGCGCTGAACGTGCCGGAGGGGGTGTGCATCGACGTGGTGCCGATGAGCAAACGGGAGTTTGCCGCACGTCCGTACGGGTTTAACGATAAATTCAAGGGGAGCCTGAAGGAGGCTTCTACGGCATATCTGGGTCGTCCGGTAACGGAATGGCTGGCGGAAAGAGGTCTGACAGCGGACGAGATTCGGGGCTGTGAGGACTTGCAGTCGGCAGCGATTTTCCCGGTAACGGACTCAATAGAGGAATTGGGCACGGTGCTGCAATGGATGACGGACGGCGGACAGGGTGAAGCCGGACGGGCTATCTGGCAGAAAGCACGGAAGGTATCGGCCGACGAGATTTCGGCGTATGCAAACCTGCGACGGCTGTTCGCCCAGCGGGAGGTGTTCCGCAAGGAGAACTGGAGCCTGCTGGCCAAGAACCAGGAACGGAGCGTGTTCTATCAGGTGGACTTGCAGGAGGCAGCGGAAGCGTTTGCCAAAGGGGGCATCGCCCTGCCGGAGGAACTGCCGGAGGGGACTTCTCTGCTGAAGCGCATCAGCGACGCAATGTTCCGTGCGAAGGTGCGCGAGCTGGAGGGGAATCCGGAAGCGAAGGAACTGGAGGCACGGGCGTTCGGCCTGATGCGTCAGGGACTGACCAGCACAATGGATTACCGTCAGCAGCCGAAGTTGTCGGTGTATGCGGACCAGATTGTGTGGGGACGCAGCCCGGTGCGTATCGACATTGCAGGGGGATGGACGGATACCCCACCCTACAGCCTGATGGAGGGCGGAAATGTGGTGAACCTGGCCATTGAGCTGAACGGACAGCCGCCCCTGCAGGTGTACGTGAAGCCGTCGAAGGAGTACCGCATTACGTTGCGCTCGATTGACCTGGGTGCCATGGAGGTGGTGTCTACCTACGAGGAGCTGCAGCATTTCAACAAGGTGGGTTCGCCTTTCTCTATTCCCAAGGCGGCACTGGTACTGGCAGGGTTCCATCCGGATTTCTCCATGGAACGGTTTGCTTCGCTGGAAGCACAGCTGAAGGCGTTCGGCACGGGTATTGAAGTAACCTTGCTGTCGGCCATTCCGGCGGGTTCAGGACTGGGTACCAGCTCCATCCTGGCAGCTACGGTATTAGGGGCGCTGAATGATTTCTGCGGCCTGAACTGGGACAAGCAGGGCATCGGCAGCCGTACACTGGTATTGGAACAGCTGCTCACCACGGGGGGTGGCTGGCAGGATCAGTACGGAGGTGTGCTGCACGGGGTGAAGCTGCTGCAGACGCAACCGGGATGGCACCAGGAACCGAAGGTGCGCTGGCTACCGGACTATCTGTTCACGAGCGACGAGTACCGCAAGTGTCATCTGCTGTATTACACGGGTATTACGCGTACGGCCAAGGGTATCCTGGCGGAGATTGTGAAGGGTATGTTCCTGAACTCGAACCGTCACCTGCACCTGCTGGAACAGATGAAGGGTCACGCCATGGATATGTACGACGCCATCCTGCGGAATGACTTCGAGGAAACGGGACGTCTGATACGGAAGACGTGGAAGCAGAACCAGCTGCTGGATGAGGGTACGAATCCGGCGGCAGTACAGGCCTTGACGGAACGGATTGACGACCTCTGCCTGGGATACAAGTTGCCGGGTGCCGGTGGCGGCGGTTACCTGTACATGGTGGCCAAGGATCCGGATGCGGCGGTGCGTATCCGCCGGATTCTGACAGAGGAACGTCCGAACGAACGGGCGCGCTTCGTGGAGATGAGCTTATCGAACAAGGGACTGGAAATCAGTAGAAGCTGAGATGGAAAAGATTGGATTAGTAAGAACCAGGGACGGAAAGAGTTTCCTGGTTCCTTTTATTTTGATTACTTCCCTCTTTTTTCTGTGGGGAGTGGCACACAGTATTCTGGATGTGCTGAACAAACATTTTCAAGATACACTGGAGATTACCCGCACGCGCTCGGCCCTGATTCAGGCGGTGGTGTACGGAGGGTATTTTATCATGGCACTGCCGGCGGGACGGATTATCCGCCGCTTCGGCTACCGCACAGGGGTGTTGACGGGACTGGTGCTGTATGGCATCGGGGCGTTGCTGTTCATCCCGGGAGGACGGATTCAGTCGTTTGAGTTTTTCCTGCTGGCGCTGTTCGTCATCGGTTGCGGACTGACCTGCCTGGAAACGGCCTCGAACCCGTATGTCACGGTGCTGGGTGAACCGGAAGGCAGTGAGCGGCGCATCAACCTGGCGCAGTCGTTCAACGGGCTGGGCTGGATTTGCGGCCCGCTGGCAGGAGGTTTTTTCCTCTTTGCCGGAGGAGGTGACGTGACTACTCCTTACGCAGTGCTGGGTACGGTGGTGCTGTGCATCGCCATCCTCTTTTCGCGGGTGAAACTGCCGGAAATAGGCCGGGAAGCTGAAAGCGGACAGGCTGAAGCGAGCGGGAAATCGCTGTGGAGAACGACCTCGTTCACGGTGGGACTGCTGTCGCTTTTCCTTTACGTGGCCGCACAGACGGGCATCAACAGCTTCTTCATCAACTACGCCACCGAAAATGCAGGTGTTTCGGCACAGGAGGCTTCGGTATGGCTGTCGTTCGGCGGCATGGGACTGTTCATGGCCGGACGCATGGGCGGAAGCTGGCTGATGCGCTTCGTGAAGGGAGAAAAAGTGCTGGCCGTTTGTGCGGCTGGTGCTTGTGTATGCATGGCGGCAGTCATTCTGATGCCGGGCGGAGCAGGATGGTATTTCCTGTTACTGTGCTTTTTATGTGAATCAATTATGTTTCCTACTATTTTTTCTTTATCTTTGCGCCACGTTGGCACACAAACCAAACAGGCTTCTTCTTATCTGATTATGTCGATTGTAGGAGGAGCAGTGGCTCCCTTGTTAATGGGGCTCATAGCCGACCGTATTTCCATGGCAGTGGGATTTATCGTACCGCTGGTCTGCTTTATGGAAATCTGGGGATTCGCAGCAAGATACAGAAAACTATCGTAATAGTTTTGTCACATTATCGTACACAGGCAACGGATTATCCATATAAACGCACACAAACGTATGCTGAAACTAAAAGATATAAAAATCGTTGAATCGAAGAAAGAGCTGGAGGCTCTTCCGGAAGGGAAACTGTTAATCAATACCATCAATGCGCACTCCTATAATACGGCTCTGAAGGATACGTTCTTTGCCGAAGCGCTGATGAAAGGGGATGCACTGATTCCCGACGGAGCAAGTATCGTGATGGCTTGCCGGAAACTGAAAGCGAAAAGCCAGCCGACAGAACGTATTGCCGGATGGGACTTGTTTGCCATGGAGATGGAACGGCTGAACCAGAAGGGAGGTACCTGCTTCTTCATGGGAAGTAGCGAAAAGGTGCTGAATCTGATTCGGGAAAAAGCGAAAACGGTCTACCCGAACATCCGGATTGAAACGTACTCCCCACCCTACAAGCCGGAATTCTCGGAGGAAGAGAACCGGGCAATCATCGAAGCCATCAACCGGGCTAATCCGGACTTGCTGTGGATTGGCATGACGGCTCCCAAACAGGAGAAGTGGGCATACCGTCATTGGGATGAACTGGACATTCACTGCCATTGCGGCACCATCGGTGCAGTGTTCGACTTTTTTGCCGGCACCATGGAACGGGCTCCTCTGTGGTGGCAGGAACATAGTCTGGAATGGTTGTACAGACTGCTGAAAGAACCGAAACGGATGTGGCGCCGATACATTATCGGAAACACGTTGTTTATCTGGAATATCTTTAAAGAAATGTGACTAGCAAATCAGGGGTTGAAACACTAATTAAAAAAGACATAGCGCATGAGAACAAAATATTATGCATACGATCGTTGGGTGAGCCTTTTTATCGTTACTTGTGAAACGCTGATTACAGGGGGATTGTTCTATCTGTTGTTCCTCACTATGGAAGATACGCCATGGCACAAGATTCTGCAGGCACCGCACCTGCAGGTCATACTGACAGTGATGCTTTGCTACTTCGTATCGGCCATGCAGGCTGGCGTGGTACTTTACCGGCGTAAGGTATATGCCTACCAGATTCTGAGTAAGGTATTGAAAAGTACAATCTGCTTCGGAGTATTGTCGGGGGTAGTGCTGGAGCTGGGACGATTCATGGATGTCTGGTCGTATTTCTACCTGACTTTTTTAGGGCTGCTGTTTATTTCGCTGTCTGTATTCCGTATCCTCATGCGATGGGGGTTGAAAAGATACCGTTCGAAAGGTGGTAACCTGCGCTATGTGGTGCTGGTGGGTAGTTCGGAGAACAACCGCGAACTGTATTATGAACTGACGACTCAGGACTGGACCGGATTCAGGGTAAAAGGGTATTTCGACTTTGAGCCGAACCCGAAATTTCCACAGGAGTGTCCGTACCTGGGAAAGCCCCAGGATGTGAAAGAATACCTGGAAAAGAACGGAAATACGCATTACCTGTTCTGCTGTCTGCCTTCGAAGGAACATGTCATTATCCGCTCGCTGATTAATTACTGCGAAAACAATCTGGTGCATTTCTACAGTGTGCCGAACATTTACAACTACCTGCAGAACCGGGTATATTTCAATATGATAGGAAACGTACCTTTCCTGAGCCTACGACCGGACCCGCTAAGCCGGACGGGCAACAAGATGCTGAAACGGGCGTTCGACATTGTGTTCTCACTGCTGTTTCTGTGTACGCTCTTCCCGATTATCCTGCTCATTGTGACCATTATCACCAAGCTGACGATGCCGGGACCAGTATTCTTCAAACAAAAACGAAACGGACTGAACGACAAAGAGTTCTACTGCTATAAGTTCCGGAGCATGAGGGTGAACACGCAGGCCGACTCGCTGCAGGCTACCAAGGATGACCCGCGCAAGACACGCTGGGGAAACATCATGCGAAAAACGAGCATCGACGAACTGCCGCAGTTCATCAATGTGCTGCTGGGCGACATGAGCGTGGTAGGCCCCCGCCCGCACATGCTGAAACACACGGAGGAATATTCGAAACTGATTAACAAGTATATGGTGAGACACTTCGTGAAGCCGGGTATCACGGGCTGGAGCCAGGTGACGGGCTATCGCGGAGAGACCAAGGAGCTGAAGGATATGGAAGGACGTATCCGTGGAGATATATGGTATATCGAACACTGGAGCTTCGGTCTGGATTTGTTTATCATCTATAAAACAGTGGCAAACGCCATACACGGGGAAAAGAACGCATACTAAGACTTAATGAGAATTTATTTATAACCAAAGTTTTATGAATCATTTTTTAAGGCGGGGTATCTGCCTGGGAGCATGGGTGGCCGGTTGCGGCATGGCTCATGCACAGCTGGCTGCGGTGAAAACAAACGCGCTGCTGTGGGGGAACCTGACGCCGAACTTTTCAATGGAGCTGGTGACAGCTTCCAAATTCAGTCTGGAAGGAACTGTGTTTTACGGGCTGAACAAGACGCCGCTGGATGCCCAGTTGAAAGGGGCACAGGCGGAGTTCAGGTATTGGATTTCTGAAAGGCCAATGGCACGCACGTTCATCGGCTTATCTGTAAGCGGAGTAAGGTATACGGTGGTGCACAAGGGAAAGGCGCATCAGGGAGAAGCTGCAGGACCGGGACTGACGTACGGCTATGCCTGGCCGCTGAGTAAACGGTTCAACCTGGAATTCTCGGCCGGAGTGGGTGCCCTGTGGTACAGGGAGAAGAAATATCCGGAGGGTACATACCTGAAAAAAGAAGAGTATAATGCAAACGGAGTGAAGTGTGTGCCGACAGAAGTAGCGGTGTCATGCTGCTATTTATTCTAAGAAGCTGAAGCGTATGAATAGGAAAAGAATAAGCCGCATCGGGAAATATGTACTGGTTACGATGCTGCTGACTGCTGCCCCCGCAAGCGGATGGGCGCAGCGAATGATTAAGGTGAGCGGCACGGTTTACAACATTGCAGACAAGAAAAAGAAGGTTCCCTTCTCGGGAAGCGTGGTCTATGTATATAGCTGCAAGACGGTGGCGGCCGCGAAGGACCTGAAGAACAGCCTGGATAAAGATAATACCAATTTCGCACTGTTCATGAACGAAGATGAAAGAGCGGAAGCTGATGCCAACGGGTACTACGAGATTCTGGTGCCGGACAACGGGGCACTGGTGTTCAAAGCGGGCCTGAACAAGGCCATTCTGGAAAAGGTGAGCAACCGCATGAAAATAGACGTAGAAGTGGATGACGGTATCTATCTGAAGGAGGTAGTGGTAACGGGAGAACTGAAGCAGATTCAGCCGGAACCGAAGGCCAGCCGACTGATAGGTAACCGTTTTTATCCGTATAATACGTTCCTGGTTCCGCATGGAGAGGGTAACAAGTATTCGCGCCTGATTGTGCAGCCGTATGTGCTGAACTGTGCGACCAACGACACGGTGGCTTTCCTGAAACCGCTGGTATACGACGGCAAGGAATATCACCTGACCCAGACCCGACGAATGGGATACGACCTGAAAAGGGATCCTCTGGAGCCTTATATCCAGTCACGGCCGCTGGTGAATGAGCGGATGGTGATTGAATGGCAAGACACGGTGACGGTGCCCGACCCGAACGTGAATTACAGCTGCTATGCGGATTTCTGCATAGAAAATTATCACCGCATTCCGTTCAGAAAGACGTATCAGATTAATACATGCGAGAACAAGCGCCCCCTGAAATTTCTGGAATATAACCTGACAGCCCTGGATATGGATTTCCAGAAATATCCGGAGAAGGCACAGGTGGAGAAGTTTGACACGGAGGACCAGGTGGAGCTCAGCTTTGAAATCAACTCGGACCGGCTGACGGACGACCCGAAGAACCAGGAGAGCCTGACCGGAATACGGAAAAAACTGAACCTGATTCTGAACGAGCCCGGCGCCATGCTGAAAGAGTTTCACGTCATCGGCAAGGCATCGCCGGAAGGATATTACCAGCAAAACCTACAGCTGGCCCAGAAACGTATGCAACGGATTCAGCAGGAGGTTGTCGGGGTACTCCCCCATGCGGTGGCCGAACGCGTGTATCAAAACCCGCAGGCGGAAGTGGCTTCATGGAACGAAGTGGCCGAACTGCTGGAGAAGGACAGCCTGATGGAAACGGCCGGTTTCATCAGAAAGGTAGTGAGGAAGCTGCCCGACCAGATGAACCGGCAGGGACAGCGAATCAAGGCCTCCAAGGACTACCGCACGGTGATTGTGCCTTACCTGGAGCGACTGAGACAGGTGAAGTACCTGTGCCGTTACGACATCTACCGGGAACCGACCGACAAAGAGGTGATGGCGGCTTACCGGAGAAAAGGACTGGACGGAATGTATACCCGGTATGAATACTGGAAGCTGCTGCAACTGCTGAAGGACAGTCAGGAAAAGGAAGCGGTGGCACGCAAGGCATACGAGGAATCGCTGAGCATGAAGCGTCCATGGGTGCTGGCCGGGAACACGCTGGCCAAGCTGTACCTGGAAAAGGATGTGACCGACACGCGGATACTGGAACCGCTGATAGACCGTACCATCTTTACCGTGAACTATGAAAGGAAAAACATGGATACGGGAAGAACGGAGATTATCAACCCGATTGAGGTGGTGGTGAACCAGCTGTGCATGTATATCAAAGCGGGCGACTTTGAAAATGCCAGTGTCATGGCCAAGCTGATTCCGGCGGATTACAAGGAATTTGACCTGGTGAAGGCGTACGCATGGGCCATGGGCGGCTATTTCCAGGGAGGGAATACGCCTGAAGAGACGCAACGAGCCGCAGAGACCTTCCGCACCATCTGCCAGTCGTCCGTACAGAACGAGGCGGTGATGAACCTGGCACTGGAAACGCCGCAGGGAAACGCACAGGCGGAAAAGGTGCTGGAACAGATGGCGGACGAGAGTCCGGTGAAATGGTACCTGAAGGCGGTGACGGAAGCCAGAAAGGGAGACGTAGGGCTGACGGAAGCGGCCCTGTATCTGGTGAAGTGTTTCAACCTGGACCAGAAGATGATTGTCACTGCCCAGAACGACGGTGAATTCACGAAAGAGATTGTGGAAACGGCGTTGGAGATGTATAAGAATCAGTAATCATGAAAATAAACAGAAAAACTTTATATATAGCTGCCCTCGGCTATTTGTGGATGGGCGGAACGGAAACCATCCTCGCACAGGATGCCACAGCCGATTCGGTAAAAACCGGCTTTTTCAACGCGATGGATTATGTGAGACAGAAAAGGTATATCCCTGCCGGAAGGGTGATTGACCCCAAGGCCAGGGGATGGAATTCTTCCTTGTCGATTTTTGCTGGTGCCGGAAAACTGGGAGGCGGAGCGGCAGGCCCCTACTCCAAAGAATTCGGTATCGCCTTCACAAAGGATGTGACCTCGTTCAACAGTTACCGTCTGGCCGTAGAAGGGGCGGTGAACGAACAGATAGGAAGAGGCGGCGTGGAAATAGCGCACATGTTCCGGATACTGGATTACCTGAGGGGCTACAAGGATGACCTGCGATGGGACCTGGAAACGGTAGTGGGTATCGGCATCTACGGGACGAAAAACAAGGTTTCAAAGGAACGTTTCGTGGCCGGAGGCATACACGGCGGACTGCATGTGAACTATCATCTGCACAACCACCTGGACCTGTTTCTGGAACCGAGGGTGAATCTTTTTACCGATGGCATCAACGGACTGGAGTCGCAGAAGAGATATGACATCGGTGCCCAGGCGATGGCCGGACTGACCTACCGGTTTACCGGACTGCATAAGACGTCCGGTCCTTCGGCCAACTCCGGCGCACTGGACAACCTGTTCTACGAAATTTATGCGGGTATTCAGGGGGATTATTCTGCCAGAGTTCGGAAGGCACCGGTAATGAACGGGGTACTGGAACCCGTAGGCCCGGTAATGGGTATCAGCATGGGAAAATGGTTCCTGCCTTTCGGGGTAAGGGGAACCTTATTTGCCGGGGTGCATAATACCCTCTCCGAAAAGGGTACTGAAAAGATAAAAGAAGGCTACGGAGGCGTACGACTGGAGGCTATGGTCAACCTGAACCGTCTGTTTGACGACCGGGTAACTGACCCCCGACTGGAAGTGAACCTGATGGGAGGTGCGGAAGCCGGATTCGTGGCACACCGGGGAGCGACTTATGCCCGCAAAGTCAGACCTTTCACCGGACCGACACTCGGAGGACAGCTGGTGTATGCCGTAAACGACCACATCGGCGTATTCGGACAGGCACGCTGGAGCAAGAACAACTATACACAAAATTTCTTGCACGGAACGAGCAGCAAACGCCGCATGCAGAACCTGAGCATAGAAATGGGTGTGCAATACAGAAGACGCGAAGAATGTATTACCCGTCACCAATACCTGTTTGAGCCCTATAACTTCATATCGGTCGGCATGGGGGCAAATTACCCGATGCGCACCGGAGACCAGCAGCTGAAGGCCATGATGAAGCACCTGGGACAGCAATTCTACGTGGGGTACGGAAGAAGATGGAGCAAATACTCATCGGTTAGAGGATACATCGAAATGGCGCATTATCCTTACAGTGTGAGCAAGCATGTATATCCCTTTACCCTCGGAGCGGACTACCTGGTAGACCTGAGTAGCCTGGCCGCAACGTATAACCCGGAAAGAATCTTTACGGTGGAAGGCCTGGCAGGTATTTTGTACACGCACCACGGAGCGGCACAAAAGGACTATTTCGGCGTACAGGCCGGACTGAAAGAAACCGTGCGGATAAATGACCAATGGGGCGTCTTTGCGGAAGAAGTGCTGAGGGGCTACAAGAGGGCCATCATCCCGGGAGCCAGAACCTTGACGGAGAAGGAAATCTCCCTGCTTCCGTATGCGAATTTAGGCGTAAACCTGTACTTTTAGGCAGTTTTTTTATTAAACCTCACACATTCTGATATATATCTTATCATTTCTTACCAAGGTTTGAAAATATTGTATTATCTTTGAAGCAGAATTATTAATTACATGAATATGAATAGTAGAATTTACATTCTGGCTATTGCGCTGATGACAGGTGTAGGTGCAATGGCGCAAAACACGCAGCAAAACAGCAACGTAGAAAAGATTGAAAAATACACTGTACAGACCAACCTGTTTGGCGACAACTTGTTTGTAGGAGCCAACATCGGTGCACAGATGTATGTAGGCGACTACATTTCTAAAGGAAAAGCCGGCAAACTGATTACTCCGACATTTGAAATCAATGTAGGAAAATGGTTTACTCCGGGCATCGGATTGAGATTGGGATTCGGCGGTTACCAGGCTAAAGGTTACTCACCTATTAATGCAGGTTTTGCCTACAAGCGAGTAGATACCAACTTGTATCGCACCAAATGGGGAATCCTGCACTTGCACGGTGACGTAATGCTGAACTTCACCAACCTGTTCTGCGGCTACCGTGAAGACAGATTGTACAATGCAATTCCTTACGTGAGCATCGGTTACCTGCGCGGTATCGACAACGACGAAAATGAATTGTCAGGAGGTATCGGATTCATCAACCGTTTCCGTTTGAACAAGGCTTGGGACTTGAACCTGGAATTGAAAGGAAACATCAACAATGACGTGATGGACGGTATCCGTGGCGGAAAGAATATGGAAGGTTCTGCAGCCATCATGGTAGGTGCAACTTACCGCTTCAACCGCAGAGACTGGACTAAGGGTACCGGTATCTCGGCTGCTGAAATGCAGGCTGTACAGAATCAGCTTAAGAGTATGAACGAAGAAAATGCCAGCTTGAGAAACCGCGTAAATGCACTGGAAGAAGAAAAACGTAACCAGCCGGTTGTAACTGAAACCAAGGCTAGCAACAAGCTGCCGGATGCAACTGAATATGTAGCGTTCTTCGACATCAACAAGGCTTACCTGAGCGAAAAAGAAGCAGTGAACCTGGAAGCTTATGCAAACCTGATCAAGAAGTATCCTGAAAACAAATTCATCATCACAGGATATGCTGACAAGCAGACTGGTTCGGCTGAATTCAACGAACGCCTGAGCAAGCTGAGAGCAGAAGCTGTATACAATACACTGGTAGATAAATATGGTGTAAACAAGGATCAGCTGACAATGGAATACAAGGGTGGTGTTGACACTATGTTCCGCGAAAATCCGCGTCTGAGCCGCGCCGCTATCATCCGCATGGCAAAATAAAATCAGATAGTGATATTTGAATAAAAAAAAACGGTTGCTTTCTTATCCAACAGAAGGCAACCGTTTTTTTGTAAGCATTCGGTAAACCACGTATTTTCGTCTCCAACTTCCATCATTAACTTT
>ENA-OOWN01001885-OOWN01001885.1-human-gut-metagenome-genome-assembly--contig:-NODE-1885-length-14037-cov-2.991775_pt1 | contig 14037 bp, 11 predicted proteins | sample MGYA00241406_ERZ501319 | MGnify/ENA primary metagenome ERZ501319 (study PRJEB25962, sample SAMEA2042734) | human gut metagenome | biome: human gut; feature: human-associated habitat; material: faeces... | reverse complement strand
GGGTAGACACATCCGTCGCTCAAGAAGTAGCGAGCGCCGTCGCGGCCGCGCTCAAGGGCAAGGAACACGGCCTCGACAAGGTCTTTCACGTAGATGAAAGTAAGGTCTTGCGGCTTCAGCCCGGCGGCGAAGTCGACGTGCCTTTTTATGCTTTCCGCCATCATGAAATAGTCTTTCTCCCTAGGGCCGTACACTCCTGTGGGCCTCAACACCGTGAAATGAAGCCCCGCCATACCGTCAAGGGCGCGCTCGGCCTCGAGCTTGCTGCGGCCGTAAGCTGTGTCGGGGCACGGCGTGTCGCCGTCGGTTATATCGGTATAGGGCATCGTTTCCCTTACCGGACCGCACACACTGAGACTGCTCAGGAACACAAAGCGCTCCAAACCGGGACATGCCGCCACGGCAGCGGCGGCAAGATTGGCGGTGCCTTGCGTGTTTACACGGAAAAAGTCGGCCGCGTGCAAGCATTTGGTAGCGCCGGCCGCGTGCACGATATAGTCGAAACCTACGGCCGAGAGCTTGGCGCGCAGGTCGTCAGGATTGCCGAGGTCAAGCTCGACAAAATGTATGCGGCCGTCCTTCAAGTAGCGTCTTGAACTGCCCTTGCGCACCGCCGCCCACGTGTCAAGCCCCCTACGCAGGGCTTCCTCGACAATAAAGCTGCCTATGAAGCCGCTCGCCCCGGTAACCAGTATCTTTTTCATATCAGTCAGTTGACAGTTGTAAACGGGCGCAAAGTTAATCAAAAATTCAGACAAACGTAACCTTTGTGTCGATTAAAGGGCATTGTTTCATTTTTATTACAATAAATCAGGCCGCATATCACATCATTATGTTCACCGTCAGGCCGAACGCCCCACCGTCCACCGGAACGGCCCACGGCGCGCCGCCCACGCTGAACGACCTTTCCTTTTTCAGTTTTTCACGGCAAGGATTGCCCGCAAACAGACCTATTACCTCGTTGACGGGATCAATGAGAAACGCCACCACGTTGCCCCAGAAGCGCGAACCCCACAAGCGGTAGCCGTCGCCGACAATCTTGCGCTTGAGCTTATAGAACACTTCGCCTAGGAACAGGCCCGACAGCGGGGTGAGTATCAAGTCCTGTATCGACGGCTTTTCCATGAAAGCCTCTATGCCGTACTCCCAGAAAACGGTGGATATGGCGGTGCAGTAGAGGAACGAGCCGAGGCGGTTGAACCCTATGCTACGCGCCCCCATGTAGTAGACGGCCCCGGCGTAGGGGTGCAGTATGTAGTTGAAAATGAAGCTGTCGCCATCCCACACGGGGCCGTTCCTTACGTGGTAGCTCCACCGTTTCCAGAACGGGCGCGACGTTACGCGCGCCTTGTTCCAGTTTGTTGCGCCCTCGGGCAGCAACTGAAGCACCCCGAGCGTCGTCACTCCGCCGGCGAAAAGCACGCCAGTGTGCAGCCACAGTCGGCCCCAGTCGGGCCGGCTGAGCGTCTTGGAGTAAGGCAGGTCGTATATGTTTACTTTTTCTTTTGTCTTTAGTCGCAATGTGTCGGGCGGCGTAGCGCGCTCCTCGGTGCTGTCTTTTACGGCCGTAGAGTCACGTTCCGTCTGCGCGGATGCCGTCGCAGTGTTGCATGTTATGAGGAATATGGCGTTGGTAATGGCGCGTATCAGTATCTTCATTGGCGTTTCCGTTGATATGGATTTGTCGCCGCAAAGTTAGCAAAAACGCTTTCAACGCGCGGTTTGATGGGATATAATAAAAACTTAGAAAACTTAAAACAAATATAAAGTTTTCCCGTTTTACCCCATTGTAGACCTGTTTTTACATAAAAGAAAAATATAAAAGGTGAGAAGGTAAGAAAGTGAGAAGGTGAGAAATATGTGGCCGTGTAATTATATGTGGCAACATTTCTTTCTCACCTTCTCACTTTCTCACCCTCTCACCTTTACTTCACGTACTCGGCGAAGTCGGTCATGCGCATGTCGCCCTTGCGCGCCAGCGTGTCGTGCATGGCGAAGGCGGCGGTCAGGCAGTGGCGTGTGTGGCCGCCCTTGGCCAGCTCCAGGTAGTCGCGCAACAACGGGCGATAGTCAGGATGGGCGCAGTTCTCGATGATGAGGTTGGCCCTTTCCTCGGGGCATTTGCCTCTGAGGTCGGCCACGCCCTGCTCTGTGGCTATCACGTTTACGTCGTGCTCGGAGCTGTCCTGATGGCTCACGAAGGGCACGATAGAGCTGATGAGTCCGCCCTTGGCCGTCGACGGGCATGTGAATATACTGATGTAGGCGTTGCGCTCGAAGTCGCCCGAGCCGCCGATGCCGTTCATCATCTTGGTGCCCGATATGTGTGTGGAGTTGGCGTTGCCGTAGATGTCCACCTCGATGGCGGTGTTAATGGCGATCACTCCTAGGCGGCGGATTACCTCGGGCGAGTTGGATATTTCGCTTGGGCGCAGCGTCAGGTGCTGCTTGAAGTAGTCGATGTTGTCGTAAATCTGGCGGAGGCAGTCGTTAGAGACGGTCAGCGAGCACGAGGAGGCGTCCTTCACGCGACCCTCGAGCATCATTCCTACGACGCTGTCCTGAAGAACCTCGGTGTAAACGTTGAAGTCGGGCACGCTCTTCTCGTGTCCCAGCGCGCCAAGTATTGCGTTGGCGGTGCTGCCCACGCCGCTCTGCAGCGGCAGGAACGACGACGGGATGATGCCGCGCTTCATGTCGGCCAGCAGGAACTGGGCCACGTTGTGGCCTATCTGGTCGGTCACGGGGTCGGACGCCTTGAAGGCGCGCGCCTCGTCGGCGATGTCACATTCAACCACGCCCACGATTTTCTTTGCGTCTATCTCCACGTAGGGCGTGCCTATGCGGTCGTTCACGTGGGTGATGGGTATTGGCTGGCGCAGTGGCGGGTCGAGCGGTTCGTACACGTCGTGCAGCAGTTTCGCGTCCTTGCTGTGGAACGAGTTAAGCTCCAGTATGACGTGCTTGGCCAGCCTTGCCACAGTGGGGCTGATGCCGCCTGCGGCCGTCAGGTATGCGCGGCAGGTGTCGGCGCCCTCGTCGATGTCGCACACTTCGAGTATTGCCCAGTCCACTTCTCCCATGAATCCGTAGCGCAGCTCCTGCGCCATGTGGCTCAGGTGGATGTCGTTATAGGCTATCTCGCCCGCGTTGACGTGGCGGCGGAAGTCAGGGTTGGTGGTGTAAGGCGCACGGTATTTCAGCGCTTGGGCGTTAGACAGGTCGCCGTCGGCGCTCTGGCCGGTCGACGCTCCGGTGAACAGCCCTATCTTAAACTCGCACCCGGCGGCGTGCTCGGCCTCGGCGCGCTTGGCCAGTTCGTGCGTCACAGCCTTGGCAGTACCGGCCGGCGTAAAGCCGCTCAGGCCGATGTTCTGGCCGTTTTGTATCATTGCGGCAGCCTCGGCCGCCGTCATGCGTTTGTATGCCATAATGCAAATATTTAAGGTTTTTTATGTTGACAGTATGTATTTCGCGGCAAAGTTACTAATTTTTTGCCAAACCCCGAACGCAAAAGGCATTTTATAAGGACTTCAATTTTTGATAAAGACGCAATGCGCTGATTGTCAGACAAATACCTCCGGCTTGGCGAAACGTGGCATATTGTAACCTGAAAGGCCGTCAACCGCGCCGCAAAAGGCCGTCTTTCACAGCGCGAAAGGCCGCCTTTCGCAACCTTGGAAAATCGATACGCCTGAATGGACGGCAGTGTCCATTATTTCTTTTTTTCGCGTTATATTTTTGAAATAACACAGGATTGCACTAAATTTGCATCTTGAACAAACAAAAAAACGACATGGAACAGAACTTTTTGATTTACAATACGCTCACAAGGAGGAAAGAACGCTTCGAACCGCTGCACGCCCCCAACGTGGGCATGTACGTCTGCGGCCCCACCGTCTACGGCGACCCGCACCTAGGCCACGCCCGCCCCGCGATAACGTTCGACGTGCTATTCCGCTACCTGAAACATCTCGGCTACAAGGTAAGATACGTCCGCAATATCACCGACGTAGGCCATCTTGAGCACGACGCCGACGAGGGCGAGGACAAGATAGCCAAGAAGGCGCGCCTCGAACAGCTCGAACCGATGGAGATAGCGCAGTATTACACCAACCGCTACCACTCGGCAATGGAGGCTCTCAACGTGCTGCCGCCAAGCATCGAGCCGCACGCCACGGGCCACATCATTGAGCAGGAACAGCTGGTGAAGCAGATTCTCGACAACGGATTCGCCTACGTGAGCAACGGAAGCGTTTACTTCGACATAGCTAAATATAACGCGAAATATCATTACGGAGTGCTCTCGGGACGTAATCTCGACGACGTAATAAACGCGAGCCGACAGCTCGACGGCGTAGGCGAGAAGCACAACCAGGCCGACTTCGCACTGTGGAAGAAGGCACAGCCCGAGCACATCATGCGCTGGCCGAGCCCCTGGAGCGAAGGCTTCCCGGGATGGCACTGCGAGTGCACCGCCATGGGACGCAAGTATCTGGGCAGTCACTTCGACATACACGGAGGCGGACTCGACCTCGTGTTCCCGCATCATGAGTGCGAGATAGCACAGGCTGTGGCAAGCCAGGGCGACCAGATGGTGAAATACTGGATGCACAACAACATGATAACCATCAACGGACAGAAGATGGGCAAGTCGCTCGGAAACTTCATCACGCTCGAACAATTCTTCACAGGCAACCACCCGAGCCTCGACAAGGCATACTCGCCGATGACCATACGCTTCTTCATACTCTCCGCGCACTACCGCGGAACGGTGGACTTCTCGAACGAGGCATTGCAGGCAAGCGAGAAGGGACTGGAGAAACTGATGAACGGAATAACCGCCCTGAAGCGCATAAAACCGGCCGCCGAGTGCGACGAACAGACCAAGAAGACCGTGACGGAGCTGCGCCAGAAGTGCTACGACGCCATGAACGACGACCTCGCCACACCGCAGGTAATAAGTCATCTGTTCGAGGCATGCAGCGTGATAAACAAACTCGTGGACCACAAGGCCACGATATGCGCCGACTGCCTGAAGGAGCTCACCGAGACGATGCACCTCTTCACCTTCGACCTGCTCGGACTGCGCGACGACCGCAGCGGCTCATCCAGCGAGCGCGAGGAAGCCTACGGCAAGGTGGTTGACATGGTGCTCGACCTGCGTGCCAAGGCAAAGGCCGCGAAAGACTGGGCTACGAGCGACCGCATACGCGACGAGCTGGCCGCTGCCGGATTCGAGGTGAAGGACACCAAGGACGGTGCCACATGGACACTCAACAAGTAAATGACGACAGTGCCGGCCGTTACGACCGGCACAAACATAAGACAAACATAATAAAAAAACAACTATGATAAGACTCAACTGCTTTGTGAAACTGAATGACGCCGCACACCGCGACGAGGTAATTGAACACGCAAAGGCTCTCGTAGGCGCAACGCTTGCCAACGACAAGGGCTGCGTGGCTTACGACTTCTTCGCAAGCGCTACACACGACGACGTGTTCATGTTCTGCGAGACATGGGCCGACGAGGAGACACTCGCCATACACTCAAACGCCGCACACTTCAAGGAGCACGTCAGCGCAATAGAGAAGTATGCAGCAATGAAGCTCGAAAAGATGGAACTGTAAAACCGTGTGGCGGCACGTTCCGCCACCATCATGGAAAGATAAAGCCCGGCCTGCAGCGTGTCATGATGCTGCGGGCCGGGCTTTCTATTGTATGACGTGTTGTCGTCGCGCCGTATTATTCGAAATAATACAGGAATGTGGCGATTCCGGTGAGCGCCTTCTTCGGGCAGTCCTTTATCTCTATGGCGAACTTTATCTGTGCCTTTGTCACGCCACGCAGATTCTCTATCGAATGAAGATCTGCCGACAGACGGATGGCCTGACCAGACTTCACTGCCTGACCGAACTTCATCTTGTCCATGCCATAGTTTACCATCATCTTCAGATTCCTCACCTCTATTATCTGGTTCCACAGATAAGGAAGCATGGAAAGCGTGAGATAGCCGTGTGCTATTGTCGTGCCGAACTGGCTTTCGCGAGCCGCACGCTCAGTATCGACGTGTATCCACTGATGGTCGAGCGTAGCGTCGGCGAACATGTTTATGCGTTCTTGTGTCAGCTCCACATAGTCGGAGACACCCAAGTTCTTGCCCAGGTAAGCGGCAAACTCATCATAATTGCTTATTACTAATTTATCCATTGGATTTGTATATTTTGATTATATGTTTTTAATTACATTCTGTGTATGCCGCCTAAAGTGTCTTTACACACCGTCAGGGCTGTAGAAGAAGTCGCGCAGCGGGTTAGGATAGTCGAATATCTCCTCGTCCTTGAAGAAACGACGGAGCTCTATCTCCGCATTCTCGGGGCTGTCCGAAGCGTGCACTATGTTCTCCTGTCCGCTCATGGAATAGTCGCCTCTGATTGTGCCCGGAGCAGCCTTGCGTCCGTTTGTAGCACCCGTGATGTTGCGAACCACCTCCACAGCGTCCTTTCCTTCAACGCACATGGCAACTACCGGCGCCGCCATCATCGAGTTTTTCACCCACTGGAAGAACGGGCGGTCAGCCAGATGAGCGTAGTGTTCATTGAGAAGGTTTTCGTCGAGCTGCATCATCTTAAGGCCCATTATGCGGAGGCCTTTTCTCTCAAAACGGTGTATGATCTCACCGATGAGTCCCCTTTGCACAGTGCAGGGCTTGAGAAGAATCAATGTCTTTTCCATTTCGATTAAGTTTTTATTGGTTATTTAAGTTTAAATTCGTTCCGCATGATTTTATGTCAGAACCGGTCTGACCATACATGTATTGCGAAAGGCAGGGATTACGGCTGATGTCCGGGACCGGATTTCCTCCAATCTGACACTGCCGGGCCGCATCATATATTATGCAAATATATTGAAAGGCGAGTGCAACGGCAAACTGAAGGAACTGCGTTGCTTCGGGTTTGACATTGCCGAGCCGCATCATATATTATGCAAATATAAGAAAAAAAACTTACAACCAAATAAATTTCCGCCCTATTTTATATTCTTTCAATCCTCCACGACACGCTCTCCGCGGATGAGTGCCTCAGCCTCTGAGGCAGTGCGGTCGAACGGTCCGTTGTGCTCGAGCTTCAGTGTGCACATGGCGGCGGCAAAGCGTCCCGCCTCCGAATAGCCGGCACCGAGCGCACGGCAATACAGATAGCCGGCCGAATAGGTGTCGCCACAGCCCGTGGCATCCACTATCTCGCGCGGCGCATAGGCCGGAATCTCGTGGAAACGTCCCTCTGCATATATCAGCGAACCCTCGCTGCCAAGCGTCACCACCACTTCTTTCACGCCCCATCCGGCAAGCCGCAGGGCAGCCTCGTGAGCGTCGTTGAGCCCCGTGATGACCTGCATCTCGTGCTCGTTCACCTTTATTATGTCGGTCATGGCAAGTATATCGAGCTTGCCTTCCCAATCCACGGCGTGCACATCGTGGCCACGCACGTCGCGCAGATAGCCCTGTGCGTCGATGGATATGCGTCCGTGCTGCGAAAGATACTTCACCACCTCAGGCGAGAAATCGTCGGCCAGGAGCGAGCCCAGATGATATATGCCGGCGTCCAGTCCGCTCACATCGTCGATGGTGAACGGGTCGGCTTTCTCCAGAACGCGCTGTGTGCGCTCGTTCTGATTCTCTCCATACTTGTTCTCGAAATAGACAGTGTGGCGGCTCGGCCTCACCTCCACATCGATGCCCGCCTCGCGCATCAGGCTGACGGCCTGCATATCTTCCTCGCCCAGCTTAGTGACGAGCTGGAACGACACCTTGTCCGGCAGACAGTTAAAGGCGTAGGAAAAATAGAACGACGTGCCTCCCGACATGTAAACGGTCTTGCGCGGTGTGATGATTTTGTCTTTTGTGATGTGGCCTAAGCAGCAAATATCTTTCATTGTGAACTTGTTATTTATCAGCAGAGTTTATAAAATGTGTGCAAAATTACTTATTTTACAGCAAATAACAAAGAACATATAGCATAATGACGCTGTGAGACAGCATATTATATGTTTCCGGCGTCGCTTCGGGAACAATAATGAGGCAAAAGACACGACAGCGCACAACACATAAAAATGCGCCGGGCGGGCGGTAAACCGGTGTGCGTCACAACCATCGTCTTCCCCATAACGGAGCTGAGCCCGCAGGATTTCTGACTGCCGGTCCGGATAAAAAACAAGTCGGGACACACGTCCTGAAACGCGCGTCCCGACTGAATATGCATGTAAGAAAAACTATTTCACCATAACCTTACGCACCGAACCGTCGCTCATGCGTACAATGTTGATGCCCTTCTCAGGCGATTCCAACCGGCGTCCGTCGAGCGAATAGCGTCCTGTCTCGCGCAGCTCACCCGCAACGGTTGCATTGTCGATGCCCGTAACGTCGAAACCTTCGATGGTGTTGAAGCGGTTCCAAACGTCAGCATTACGATAAGCATTCTCACTGCCCTGCGGCACATACAGCGTTGCATCCTGCAGGTCATCCGGGAATGCGTAATAATACAGCTCTATTGGAGTGCTGTTGAACACGCGACATTCCTTCAGATTTCTTGACTCATAAAACGCGCTGCCAGAGTATATATTCTGTAAAGTTGACGGCAGCGAAACCGTCTCGAGCTTTTCTCCGAAAGCCACCTCAGCCATATCCTCGTATGCCGAAGCCTTTGCAGCCGACTTGGCATAATCGTCGCGGGCCACACCTATCGACACGCAGCCTTCGGGTATCACGGCATTTACCAGAGCAGGCGGAGCAGCCAACACAGCGGTTTTCTGCTTGTCGTAGAGTATTCCGCCCTGCGAAGCGAACACCTGATTGTCTGGCGACACCTCAAAACTTGCTGTAACGTCGCTGAATCTGAAAGCATCCCATCTCTCGACAGATGCCGGAACATAGATAGTCGGTATAGGCAGATCTTCATAAATATCGGGCAGGAAAGTCAGTCCTTCACCAAGCTTGACATCGCTAAGCGATAAGCAATAGCCGAAGACGTTGTTTCCCATTTCCTTCAATGATGCAGGAATGTTGACAGACTTTAGACGGGTGCAATAATAGAAAGCCATACTCTCCATCTTTTCAAGTCCTTCGGGCAGTGTCACCTTCTCGAGCGACAAGCCTCCTACAGTCTGATTACCGGCAGAGAACGGAGTAAAGGCTTCCTTGCCTATGGATTTTGTACCCTCCTTTATTACTATTTCCTTGGGATTACCTGCAAGACCTATCGCCGTTGTTCCGGCATAGATGACGCCCGGCTCGTGATTGAGGAGCCACGGAGTGTCAAAGAAGGCTGTGCTCTCGGCAGAAGCATTGCCGGTGAAAATCACCTCTGAGAGATTCTTGCAGTGTGCGAACGACGCATAAGAGAGAAAGCATCCGTCAGGTATTGTCACCGATGTTATTGCCGTGCCATAAAAAGCCGACGGAGAGACATCAACCGTACCCTCAGGCAGTACCACCTTGCCGGTGATGGCAGGAGGAACACATTCTACACTCCATCCGCTTTTGCCGAAGAACGCATCATAATCAGGGAGCATGCGCATCAACACTCCGGCAGCAGCCATATACATTTCGTTCGGCGTAGGCATGGTGATAGACGCGAGCTTCTTCATGCCAAACAAGAACGGCACATTCTGGTGAGGCTCGAATGCCTCATCATCCACCGGTACTTCAACAGCCTTGATATCCGAAAGATCTGACCGGAGAGCAATCTCAGTCAATCCTCCTGCCGCGTCAACGAGAGTGCTTCCACCCATGTATTCGTTTGCCGTATAGATGGCGTTTCCGTCCGAATAGAAGATGTTATTATTTCCCGATACCGAAAGGGATACCAGATTTTCGTGGTTCACGAAGAACATATCAGGAATGTAAACCACGTCATCCGGCACAACATACTCTGTCCTGCTGTCAGGCATGAAATTTATTCCACGGCCTTCCACTGTTTCATTATTGACATATACCTCCATGTTTACGTAAATAACATTGTTCGATGAAGAATATAAACCACCTTCTCCTACGCTCACATTGTCGAGAGAAGGACAGTTCTCAATGCCAAGAGATGTCATGGATGACGGGAAATAAGCTGTAGTGAGAGAAGGCATATTGTCCAAAGATATACCCTCAATTCCCTTTCCAAAGACAATCTCCTCCACATTAGGCATATCCGAAAGGTCGATGGACGAACCTCCCCATCTATCTTTCGCTCCGTCAGCCAGAGTCACCTTTCCACGTACACTACGAGGCAAGCATATCATGTTGATAGTGCTCTTCTCATAAAGCGCACCGTCCTGAGCAAAGAAAGCAGTGTTGCCTTCATCAACCGTGATGCTCTCCAACAGGTCGCAATGTTCAAAAGCATACGACTGATAAAGAATCTCGGTTATCGTAGCCGGAAAGGAAACTGTCTTGAGTTTCGTTTTGTAACTCACGGCGTCGCAGTCCACTTTTGTGACAGTATAGACTGTGCCTTCATAACTCGTCTCACTCGGGAGAGCCAGATTTTCCACATCACCCGGGGTTGCCAGCAATGTTACGGTATGCTTTTCGGCATCGTTCACTTCATAGCGGAATCCGTCTATGTAAAAATTCTGACCGCTGACTGCCATTGACCACATCGAGATGCAGACAATTGATAATAAATAAGTAAATTTTCTCATAAAACTAAACTTGTTTTTAATTCATCTCATGAAAGGTTTTTATATTCTCAAAAATTCAATCTCCATAGATTTTAAAACAATCACAAAGATAGTTAATATCTATAAACGAGACGTCAATAAAACGTAAAACAATGTTAAATAAGAAAACTTTCCTTTCATAGCATAAAGGTGAAACAGAATATATCGTCATTTATTTAGAATAAAATCCGTAAGTTTGCAATGTCGTTAAGACACCTCTTATAATTATGAACAAGATAAACTATCAGCTCAGACTTGACGAGATAATAAAGCGCCACACGGCAGCCGGGGAGACGCCTACGCTGCTCCTGCACAGTTGTTGCGCGCCGTGCAGCAGCTATACCATAGAGTATCTGTCGCAGTATTTCCGCATCACAGTGCTCTATTACAACCCGAATATATCGCCCGAATCGGAGTATGACCACCGCATAGAGGAGCAACAGAGGTTCATCAGCGAACTGAAGACCGTGAACCCCGTGAGCTTCGTGGCCGGCGAGTACGACCCGCAGACGTTCTACAACGCCGTGCGCGGACTGGAGAACGAGCCGGAGGGCGGAGCGAGATGTATGGTGTGCTACCGCATGCGGCTCGAACGCGCGGCGAAGATGGCTGCCGAGCTCGGACTCGACTACTTCACCACAACGCTCACAATAAGCCCGCTGAAGCGTGCGGACAAGATAAACGAGATAGGCGAAGAGATAGCCGCGCAGACCGGAGTGAAGTTTCTGCCGTCCGACTTCAAGAAGCGTGGCGGATATCTGCGCTCCATAGAGCTGTCGCGCGAATACGGACTCTATCGTCAGAACTATTGCGGCTGCGTGTTCTCCAAACGTCAGTCGGAAGAACGCAACAACAAGTAAGCATGGACAACTCATCACCCATACTGGCACTCACACGCCAACGCATGCTGCTGCAGATGGAATATGCCTGCGAGAAGGAGAACTTCCGCAAGCAGACCGAAGCCTTCGGCATAAAACGGAAGGTGAAGCGCGGCGACGCGTGGTATCCCGTAAAGACGGGACGCACATACTATAACTCGCTCAACCAGGAGGTGCTCGAGATAATAAGACAGGACGAGAGCGACATAGAACACAACTTCGAGTATGGCCGGCCGGTGTGCTTCTTCACAATAAACGAGCACGCCACGGGCGACGAGAAGCACATACGCTACTTCCCGTTCACTGCCACGGTGAGCTTCGCCGAGGCCGACAGAATGGTCGTGGTGATGCCGGAGAGCAGCCGGATACTCGAACTGCAGCGCAGCGAGACGCCCATAGGCATACAGCTTTCGTTCGACGAGACATCGTACAGACTCATGTTCGAGGCGCTCGACCGCGTAATCAATGCCCGCTCTGGACGCCTGGCATATCTGCGCGACCTGTTCTACTCGGGCATGAAGGCGGGACGATTCACGTTCGGTCCGACGCGCTTCCCGTGGCTGAACCCGTCGCAGGAGCACGCCGTAAACGAGATGATGGTGGCTAAGGACGTGATGGTGGTGCACGGACCTCCGGGCACCGGCAAGACAACAACGCTCGTCGAGGGAATCTATGAGACGCTGCGGCGCGAGAATCAGGTGCTGGTATGCGCACAGAGCAACATGGCGGTGGACTGGATTTCGGAGAAGCTTGTAGATCGCGGACTGAACGTGCTGCGCATAGGCAACCCGACACGCGTGAACGACAAGATGCTCTCATTCACCTACGAACGACGCTTCGAGGCACATCCCGACTACCCCCTGCTGCACAGCATCCGCCGCGCCATCCGTCAGCTTTACGACACCTCGCGCAAGGGACGGTCGGAGAGCGTCCGCCAGAAAATCAACTCCCTGCGCGACCGTGCCGACGAACTGGAAGTGCGCATCCAGGAATCACTCTTCAACGAGGCACGCGTCATAGCCTGTACGCTGACGGGGGCTGCCAGCAAGCTGCTCTTCCGCCACCGTTTTGCCACCCTCTTCATCGACGAAGCGGCACAAGCACTGGAAGCCGCCTGCTGGATTGCCATCCGCAAAGCCAACCGCGTCATCCTTGCAGGCGACCACTGCCAGCTTCCGCCCGTAGTGACCTGCTACGAAGCCATGAAGGGAGGACTGGCACAGACGCTGATGCAGAAGATTGTGCGCAACAAGCCCGACTGTGTCTCCCTGCTGAAGGTGCAATACCGGATGAACGACGCCATCATGCGCTTCTCTTCCGACTGGTTCTACCACGGCGAGGTGCGTTCCGCCCCTGAAGTGAAGTACCGCGGCATCCTCGACTACGACACGCCGATGGTGTGGGTCAACACCGAGATGGAGGATGCAGCGGAGGAGTTCGTGGAACGCAGCTTCGGACGCATCAACAAGGCGGAAGCCGAACTGACCCTCAGCTCCCTGGAAGCCTACCTCACGAAAATCGGCAAGCAACGCATCCTCGACGAACGCATCGACATCGGCGTCATCTCGCCCTACCAGGCACAGGTACACTACCTGCGGCAACTGCTGAAGAAGCATGCCTTCTTCGCCCCCTGCAAGCATCTCATCACGGTGAACACCGTTGACGGCTTCCAGGGACAGGAGCGCGACGTGATTGTCATCAGCCTGGTGCGCGCCAACGAGAAAGGCGAGATAGGCTTCCTGAACGACCTGCGCCGCATGAACGTTGCCATCACCCGCGCACGGATGAAGCTCATCATCCTGGGCAACGCCGACACGCTGACACGACATCCGTTCTACAAGCGGCTTTATGAGTATATTTCAACATTGGAAGCGTAAGATTTTACAACGTTTCTTTGGGAGACGCGATTCAATTCGCTATTTTTGCCGCTGTCTATAAGTGTAATAAGGCACCCAAAACTAAGAAGGAACATCCTCCGGACCTCCACACCGCAGACCGGCCGTCGGGCTGGCATTGCCGGCGGAGCTCCGTGAACAAGCTATTAATTCACTAATACCAAAAATAAACGAACATGAGTTTAAGAATCGTTGTACTGGCAAAACAAGTACCCGACACACGTAACGTCGGCAAAGATGCCATGACCGCAGAAGGCACAGTGAACCGCAGCGCCTTGCCTGCCATCTTCAACCCTGAAGACTTGAACGCACTGGAACAGGCATTGCGTCTGAAAGACCAACATCCGGGTTCCACCGTCACCCTCCTCACCATGGGACCGGGACGCGCTGCCTCCATCATCCGCGAAGGGCTCTTCCGCGGTGCCGACAATGGCTATCTGCTGACCGACAGGGCTTTTGCCGGAGCAGACACACTGGCTACGTCATACGCCCTCTCCATGGCAATCCGCAAAATCAAAGACTATGACATCATCATCGGCGGCCGCCAGGCCATC
>ENA-OOWN01001873-OOWN01001873.1-human-gut-metagenome-genome-assembly--contig:-NODE-1873-length-14132-cov-2.085245_pt1 | contig 14132 bp, 9 predicted proteins | sample MGYA00241406_ERZ501319 | MGnify/ENA primary metagenome ERZ501319 (study PRJEB25962, sample SAMEA2042734) | human gut metagenome | biome: human gut; feature: human-associated habitat; material: faeces... | reverse complement strand
GCGGGGAGATTACCGGGATTTCAAGAAGCTCGGCGTTCCCCGGCTTTTCTTCGGTGTATCCGCCGGTGCCATGGATTCAATGATCAACCATTATACTGCCAATAAGCGATTACGCAGCGACGACGCCTATACGCCGGACCAACGTCCGGGAATGCGCCCGGATTATCCGAGCATTGTCTATACTAAAATACTGAAAGAATTGTATCCGGATGTCCCCGTCGTATTGGGTAGCATCGAGGCCTCATTACGCCGGCTTACGCATTACGATTATTGGCAAGATAAGCTATTACCGGGAATCCTTGCCAGTAGCCCGGCCGATTTATTGATTTACGGCATGGGCGAGAAGCCGATCAAGGAGTTGGTGCGCCGCCTAAAGTCCGGCATTCCTTTCAACGAGATCAAGGACATCCGCCAAACGGTTTATCTGGCAGACAAAGAGGATGCGAAAGACGATGATATCGTGCTCTTCTCACACGAGGAATGCCTAAAAGATAAATTGAAACAAGCGAAGAATTTCCGGCATATCGAAGAGGAATCCAACAAGTACAATGCCTCACGTATCTTGCAAAAGGTAGGAAAGCAAGTGATTGTGGTGAATCCTCCCTTCCCTCCAATGACGGAAGCGGAGATAGATGCCTCCTACGACCTTCCCTACACCCGCTTGCCGCATCCCAAATATAAAGGGAAAGTGATACCGGCTTTCGAGATGATCAAGTTCTCGGTGAATATCCACCGGGGTTGTTTCGGAGGATGCGCGTTCTGTACCATATCGGCGCATCAAGGGAAGTTCATCGCCTCCCGAAGCAAGGAATCGATCTTGAAGGAAGTGAAAGCGATTACCGAAATGCCGGATTTCAAGGGATATCTAAGCGATCTGGGAGGCCCTTCCGCCAATATGTACCGTATGAAAGGGAAAGATGAGCGGATTTGCGCCAAATGCAAGAAACCGTCTTGTATCTCCCCCGTCGTTTGCAAGAACTTGAACGCGGACCATACGCCGCTACTGGATATCTACAAAGCGGTAGATAGACTTCCCGGGATCAAGAAGTCGTTTATCGGAAGCGGTGTACGCTATGACCTGTTATTGCACCGTTATGCGGATGAGTCTTTAAACAAGGCAGCTCAAACCTATACCGAGGAATTAATCGCCCTCCACGTATCCGGCCGTTTGAAAGTGGCCCCGGAGCATACGCAAGACGAGGTGTTGAAACAAATGCGTAAACCGTCTTTCTCGCAATTCGGACAGTTCAAGAAGATATTCGATAAGGTAAACCGGCAATATGGGTTGAACCAGCAACTCATCCCCTATTTCATTTCCAGCCATCCGGGATGTACCGAGGCGGATATGGCGGAGCTGGCGGTGATCACCAAGAGCTTGCATTTCCAGTTGGAGCAAGTACAAGACTTCACGCCTACGCCGATGACATTGGCTACGGAGATGTATTATACCGGATATCATCCTTATACGTTGGAGAAAGTATATACGGCCCGCTCAAAAGAACAAAAGTTGGCACAACGCCAGTTCTTCTTCTGGTATAAACCCGAGTCACGCCGTCAGATCATGCAAGTATTGCAAAAGATGGGACGAAAGGATTTGATTGAGAAATTATTCGGACAGAGGGGTGACATGAATCCCGCTCCCAGAAAAAGAAGATAATAGGCTTTTGAGATTAGCTGTATCGATGAATTACGAGAGTAGTCGCATCGTATCACGGGAGTAGTCTTGATGGATAACGAGAGTAGTCTCGACAAGTGATGAGACTACTCTCGTTATTCCTTATGATTATTCTTTCACGGCGATCACCTCGATCTCTACCAAACCATTCTTCGGCAGTGTCTTAACGGCTACCGCCGAACGTGCGGGAAACGCACCTTCGAACTGAGAGGCGTATACCTCGTTCATAACGGCGAAGTCGCCCATATCCGCTAAAAATACGGTTGTTTTTACGACATCATTGATGCTATAACCTGCCTCTGCCAAGATAGCGTGAACATTCTTGAACGCTTGGGCGGTTTGTTCCTTTACGGATCCCTCAACGAAAAGTCCCGTAGCAGGATCGATACCCAGCTGTCCGGAAGCGAACAGCATATTGCCTACTTGCACCGCTTGGCTATACGGACCGATAGCGGCGGGAGCGTTTTTTGTAGCGATAACTTTCTTCATTTTCTTCTTTAGTTTATATACATATTATTATTGTTGCTCGTTCATACGTTGGCGAACCACCTCGTACACCAGAATGGAAGTGGCTACAGATACATTCAAGGAGCCAATCGTTCCGAATTGCGGAATCTTTACCATATTATCGCAGATGCGCAAGTTCTCCGGAGACACACCCGTATCCTCCGCTCCCATCACGATCGCTACCGGTCCTTCATACTTCACCGCCGTATAATTCTCCGCCGCTTTCTCGCTGGCGGCAAATACCTTCACCCCGCTTTGCTGCAAGAAACGGATCGCTTGGTTGATACTCTTCTCCTTACAAACCGGCAATACATGCAAGGCGCCGGCAGAGGTCTTGATCGCGTCGGCGTTTACCGAAACGCTTCCTTTTGCCGGAATCACAATCGCATCGACTCCCGCACACTCGCAGGTACGGGCAATAGCGCCGAAATTACGCACGTCCGTAACCCCATCCAGCAATACGATGAAAGGATCTTTTCCTTGCTCATACACAAAAGGAATGATATCTTCCAAGCTCTGGTAGGTAACCGCCGACATAAAAGCGATCACCCCCTGATGATTCTTTCGAGTCAAACGATCCAAGCGTTCAGCCGGAACACGTTGTACCGGTATCTCACGGCCTCTCAGTACCTCAAATAACTCTTTGGATAGATCCCCTTGTAAATCCCTTTTCACAAGGATCTTATCTACCTCCTTATCAGCCTGTATAGCCTCAATCACGGCACGAATGCCGAACACCATCTCGTTTTCTTTCATACTTTATATAACGCAAAACTATTAATTTCACAAATGTAGGGATAAATAATCAATTCTTCAAACCTTCAGCCTTCGCATAGCATTCCCGGCATAAAGGCTCGTATTCGGATTGTTCCCCTAAAAAGACCCGTTTATCATTTCCCACGATACGATGGGATACGTAAGCCAAACGTCCGCATTTCACGCAGATGGCATGCACTTTCGTCACCTCATCGGCGATAGCGCATAGCTCCGGCATAGGACCGAAAGGAACTCCCTTATAGTCCATGTCCAACCCAGCCACGATCACCCGGATACCGTTAGCGGCCAATTGATTGCACACGTTTACCAATCCCTCATCGAAAAACTGGGCCTCGTCTATCCCCACCACATCGATCTCGGAAGTGAACAATAGGATACTGGAGGAAGAATCCACCGGAGTAGAAGGAATCGAATTACTATCGTGCGAGACCACGTTATCCTGCGAATAACGGGTATCGATCGCAGGCTTGAAAATCTCCACCCGCTGCTTGGCGAATTTAGCCCGTTTCAAACGGCGGATAAGCTCCTCCGTCTTACCGGAAAACATGGAACCGCAAATCACCTCGATCCGCCCTTGTCCCGGATACTGGAATATATGTTCTTCTGAAGGCAATGTCATTACTTTCTCCTTTTTTGCCGGCAAAAGTACATAAAAAAGCGGAACCGCGGAAGTTTACTCACCGTATCACCGGTTCTAATTGTCACTGCACAGGCGTTGCAGTGGGCCTGCCTATAGTGATACACGGTGTAAGGCATCCATCGTCCGCCTCGTTATAAATTAAGGTTGGGCCGGTCTATTTTCCAGTTGAGCGACGGTATCTTCCGGTTCAGTAAAAATCCGCCTTATTCCTTCATCCATTGCCTCTATTTTTGCCCGGTAACAAATAACTAGGTATATCTTATGAGAAGAATTTCATACATCCTGCTTCTGGGCATCCTTTTATCGGCATGCCAAAAGAACACAAAGTCCGAAGGCACGAACTTACCTGTCGAGGTGATCTCTCCAATAAAAAAGACAGAGATCGGCAGAAGTCGTGAATACACCTTTTTATCAAGGCCCTACAATGAGACGGTCCTATCTTTCCGCATCAATGGCCCCGTCTTGAATTTCGACTTATGGCCCGGACAAGCGTTCTCCAAAGGCAGCACGATCCTCTCGATCGATAACCGTGACTTCTTGATTCGCAAGCAGCAAACAGAGGCGCTCTATTCGCAAACCAACCAAGAGTATAAACGGATCGAGGCCCTTTACAAAAAGAATAACATCTCCGGAAGTAATTATGAGAAGGCGAAAGCGGATTTCCTTGTTGCCAAATCCAATTACGAGACCGCCGTCAACGCCCTAAGCGATACCCATCTGAGCGCCCCTTACGACGGGTATATCCAAAATATCCATATCGAACCTTTCCAAGACGTGAAAGCGACCGAGCCAATCCTTACCTTCATAGAACTGGACAGGCTCAAGATCGAGACCTATATACCAGAGGAAGTCGCCTTACACTTATATGATAAAGAAAAACAGAAACTATGTCAAGTAGGAATCCATTTCGATACAGATCCCGAACGGACAATCACCCCTTCCGATTTATATGTGTCTAAAAGTACGACAAACAATAACCTCTCTTATCTACTGACCGCCATTATCCCCAACCCCGATATGGAATGGCTGGGCGGAATGAGTGGAATCCTCTCGATCGACCTACCCAAAGAAGAGCGGTCTCAAAATCTATGGCTTCCCTTAACGGCTATCTGTCATCGCCCCCAAAAAGGAGATTATGTATGGGTGGTTAAAGGAGACAAGGTTAACTCCGTTCCCGTCAAACTCGGTGAGCAAAGAAATAACCAGATAGAGATCGTGGAAGGAATCACGGAAAATGACCTTGTCGTATTGACAAGGCAACGTTTCCTTTCCGAAAATAGTACCGTAACCATCCAAAAATAAGTAAGATGCAAAAATTCATCAAATATTTCCTGAAAAACAAAGCGGTTACATGGCTCCTGCTAGTCCTGATCTTGGCAGGGGGGCTGTTCTCTTACGCAAAGATGGGAAAACTGGAAGATGCCCCGTTTACGATCAAGCAAGCCTTGGTACTTACCCCTTATCCCGGCGCCTCCCCCTCGGAAGTTCAGTCCCAAGTGACGGATGTGCTGGAAGAAGCCATTCAATCCTTAGGCGAGTTATACTATCTGAAGACAGAGAACCGGGCTGGACTTTCCAAAATCACGGTCTACGTGAAAAAGGAAATCCGGGCTGATGAGATGCAGCAGTTATGGGATAAACTACGCCGGAAGGTAAACGACGTACAAAGCAAATTACCTTCCGGAGCGGGAACCTCCATCGTCAATGATGATTTTGGCGATGTATTGGGTGTTTTCTACGGATTGACCGGAGAATCTTATACCTACCGGGAACTGGAGGATCAAGCCAAACTGATCAAAGACGATTTACTGAAAGTAAAAGACGTGGCAAAGGTAGAGATCTACGGCATACAAACTCCCGTAATCGATATCCGGATAAACCCCACGATCTTATCCAATCGGGGTATTACGACAGCTGATATCAAACGGGCGTTCGACGGACAGAATAAAGTGGTAGACGCCGGGAGTATTCGCAACGGGGAGACTCGCATACGTATCGAATCCACCGGTAATTTTTACTCCTTGGATGATATCCGTAACCTTACGATCGTATCTCATTCCGGCGAGCATTTCCGGCTAGGCGATATCGCCCGTATCGAAGAGGGTTACCAGACTCCGCCCCAAAACTTCATGCGCATCAATAACAAGCAAGCGGTCGGTATCGCTATCTCTACCATACCGACCGGGAACGTGGTCGATATGGCCAAAGCCGTGAAAAAGCGTATTCAATCATTTTCGGAGACCATGCCCAAGGGTTTTGAGCTCACCTCCATATACGACCAAGGATATGAGTCCGCCGTGGCCAACCAAGGATTTATCTTGAACTTGATCATCTCCGTCGTGACCGTAGTAGCGATCTTATTGTTCTTTATCGGTTTCAAAAACGGCCTTTTGATCGGTAGCGGATTGGTTTTCTCTATCTTCGCCACTTTAATTGTCATGTTCGCCAACGGGATCGCCTTGCAACGAATGTCTCTTGCCGCTATCATCATCGCGATGGGTATGTTGGTAGATAACGCCATCGTAGTATCGGACTCTGCCTTGGTAAATATGCAACGAGGCATGCGCAAACGTATTGCGATCATGAGGGCTTGCTCATCCACCGCCCTGCCTCTACTGGCGGCTACGGCTATCGCGATCCTCACGTTCTTGCCCATTTACTATTCACCGCATATCACGGGCGAATTACTTTCATCCTTAGTGATCGTGATCGGAGTATCCTTGATGTTCAGCTGGGTGTTCGCACTTACGCAAACCCCATTCTTCATCCAAGAGTTTGTACGGCGCCCCAGACCGGACGAGTTAACAGGGGAATTATTCTCTGGAAAATACTATGATTATTTTCGGTCTTCCCTACGCCTTGTCATCAAATACCGATACGCTACAGTAGGTAGCTTATCCGTTCTATTGGTTATCTCCGCATGGAGTTTCCAGTTTATCCCGAAAGTGTTCGTGCCTTCGCTCGATAAGCAGTATTTCACTTTAGATATGTGGCTACCGGAAGGTACAGCCATCGAGGAAACCGATCGATACGCTACTGATATGGCCGAATCCATCCAAGAATATTCGCAGACGGAAATGGTTTCCTCTTATATCGGACGGACACCGCCCCGTTATTATCTATCGAACGTTAGCTTCGGTCCCCAACCAAACTATGCCCAATTATTGGTAAAATGTAAGACATCCGGAGAGGCCCGGGAATTGCATGCCTTGCTACAAGACTCAATTCGCTTAAAATATCCGGAACCGCTCATCAAGGTGAACAAGTTTGAGTTAAGCCCGCTTACGGAAGCCTTGATAGAAGCCCGTTTCCTCGGGCCGGACCCGGCGGTATTGGACTCTTTGGCTGGAGTCGCTATCGACATTATGCGAAGGAACCCGAAAGTAGCCGATGCCCGGAATGAATGGGGTAATATGACCTATATGATACGCCCGGTATATGATCCGGTAAAAGCCGGTTCCTTAGGTATCACCAAGGCCAATTTGATGGAATCCGTCAAATCCATCGAGGAAGGTACGGTTATCGGGATTTACCGGGATGAGGAAAAGAAAGTCCCGGTCTTATTGAAATCGGAGACGAGCGGAATCAATGATCCCCATTCATTAGGCGATTTCTCGGTCTGGAATGGAGAGAAATCCGCTCCTTTGTCGCAAGTAACCCAACAAGTAACCTCTACATGGGAATATCCGCAGATCAAAACCTACAACCGACAATTGTCTATGGCAGCGATGTGTGGCGTGAAAAACGGTTACACCATGTCTGAGGTACATGGTGAGATTCGGGAAGAGATCGAGAAAATGAACCTGCCCCAAGGATATAGCTTCTTCTGGGATTCACAATATAAAGACCAGACAGAGGGATTACAAGCCCTTGTCAAATTCTTTCCGTTGGCATTCTTGATGTTGGTTGTTATATTGGTCGCTTTATTCTCCAATTTCCGTCAACCGATAATCATCCTTTGCGTGCTCCCTCTCTCCTTAATCGGGGTAGCGATCGGTATGTTACTTACCGGGTTCGATTTCGGCTTTTTCCCGATCGCCGGATGGTTGGGACTCTTGGGTATGATTATCAAAAACGTAATCGTATTATTAGACGAGATTAACACGCAACGTCGTAACGGTATCTCTCCATACGACTCGATCATAGAGGCAACCATCTCAAGGACTCGCCCGGTCTTGATGGCAGCCACCACGACTATTCTAGGAATGGTGCCTTTACTTTTAGACGTAGCGTTCGGTGGAATGGCGGCGACTATTATCTTCGGACTCACCTTCGCCACCTTACTTACGTTATTCGTAACCCCGACGTTATACGCATTGTTTTACCGGATTCATTCACCTCACAAATAAACGATAAAAATGGACAAAGTATATATTATCAGCGGTCTCTTATCCTTCCTATCCTTCCCGTTAATCGCACAAAACAGCGATTATCAAGCGCAATATAGGGAAAAAGTCTTGGAATACAACCAAGACTTGAAAGCAGCGGGATACAACGAGGCCATGAAACAGGAAATGATCAAATCGGCCCGTGCGGATTTCAAACCGAAACTCTCGGCGGGAGGTAATTTCAATTATACCGGTAATCCGCTAGAATTATCGATTGATTTGCCATCTATGAGTTCCCCCCTTTATTTTCAAGGTAAAGATCTGAAATATGGGGCGACTCTCTCCCTATCACAACCGATTTATACCGGAGGCGGCATTCGTGCCAACTACCAAAAAGCACGGAAGGAAAAAGAGTTGGCATCCAATGAATCCAATCGTATAAAAAGCAATATCTACTATTGGAATGCGGTAGCCCAACACGAGCTGGTTTTCGTGGCACAGGCATTTCGTACATCTATACAGCAACTAGTGGATGTCGTACACCACCGGGTAGAAGTCGAATATATCGATCGAAACGATCTTCTTATGGCAGAGGTAAAACTAAACGACGCAGATTTCCAGTTATTGCAAACTCGTGATAACGCCGAGATCGCACGTTTAGCCCTTAATTCTTTCGCTGGTGTAAACCCGAGCGATACCTTGCCGATCGATCATTCCGTAATCGCCCTCAAACAATTTATCCCTTTATCGGATGCGATAGATAACGCGATAACCAGCAGGCCGGAATACCGGATCGCCCAAAACAAGATCGAGTTACAGGAATCATCCCGGAAAATAGCAGATGCCCGTTTCTTACCCCAATTCCATATTGGAGTAGATGGAAGTTATTCCTCACCGGGCTATAACTTCAAATCCGACCTAGATCCGAACTATGCGATCTACGCCAAGCTCAGTATCCCGCTCTTCGAATGGGGAAAACGTAAGAGTACCCGCAACGCTTCCTCGTACGCCATCAATATGGCTCAACAGAATCTCAGCAAGGCGCAAGATAAGATCCGGCTGGAAATACAAACCGCCCATTACAACTATAAGCAAGCTATCGATAAAGTCAAACTAACCGAGAGCTCATTATCAAAAGCATCCGAAAGTGAACAAATGGCCATGGAGCGTTATAAGGAGGGGAATGTTTCCATCGTCGAGGTTATCAACGCTCAACTATATCATCAGCAAGCTCAGGTTAATTATATACAATCCAAACTAAACGCACAGATGGCGAAGACGGATTTCGAACGGGCAATTTATTATCTTCGCGAAAAAGAATAGGTCATGAAAGAAATATCATACGGGAAATCGGCATGTATCCTTTTGTTTTCGGCATTAGGGGTCTTTTCCTATTTCTTGCTGTTATATCATACGGAGCTACAAGAGCGCATCCCCGATATAAAAATTTCATTGATCGCTTTGTCCATCACGATAGCGGTATTCAACCTGTTCGGTTTCAGTTTACTGGTCAGCAGTAATTGGATGGCTACCAATTACCCATTGTATTATATCGATAAGAGCCGGATGTTATGGCATTATCTGCTGGTAGCGATCCTATTGCTACTTATGAATTGTACCCTGTTTATCTCGTTGAAATGGATCACAAGCATTGGCGATCCTTTCGTGATCCGGGCAAAAGGGGCCGGTTTAGTAATAGCCGTCTGGTTCGTGGAGATGATCATTTTCAGCCTTCTCTTGATTAATTATTCGATGCGTTATACATTGAATTTATATAAGGAGAAACAAAGATTGGAAGCAGAATCTATACAAGCTAAATATACCGCTCTCCAAAGCCAGCTAAATCCTCATTTCCTGTTTAATAGCTTGAATACATTGATAGCGGAGATAGAGTATGATCCATCTACGGCGGTCAAGTTTACGCAGCATCTATCCGAGGTATACCGTTACGTGCTCCGCCAGCAACAGTGCCAGATCGTCTCTTTAAAAGAGGAGCTTGATTTTCTGGATTCTTATATATTCCTCCATCAAGTCCGGCTGGGAGATTGTTTGTCGTTGGAACGCGATCTTCCCGACAACGTCATTGACCATCAATTGCCCCCACTGACACTGCAACTGCTAGCCGAGAATGTCGTGAAACATAATTATATCGACGATTTTAACCCGATGACCATACGAGTATATACTGAAAAGAACGGTCGATATCTATGCGTCAGCAATACATTACGACCTAAAAAAGTCTCAAACGCATCCGGTAAAGGATTAAAGAATTTGTCGGAGCGTTATCAATTACTATGTAAGCAGGATATCCAAATCCGTAAAAATGATCACCAATTCACCGTATCAATCCCACTTATTTATGAATAATATTCAAGTAGCCATTATCGAAGATGAGAAACCGGCCGCCCGGTTACTGGAAGGTATGATAAAGAAATTACGCCCGCAATGGGATATCATCAAGATACCCGGAAGCATCGAATCATCCGTGGCTTGGTTCGCTTCCCATCCGCATCCGGATATCGTTTTTCTGGATATCCAGTTGTCGGATGGAAATTCTTTTTTATTTATAGAACAGGCTTGTCCTACAAGTCTCATTATCTTTACGACCGCTTACGATGAATATGCAGTCCGGGCCTTTACGGTAAACAGTATTGATTATCTACTCAAACCGATACGACAAGAGAGATTGGAGGAAGCCATCCAAAAATTCGAGCATGTCACGTCTAAGTACAACCAGAAGCTCTTAGAGCAAAATGATTTATTGGAAGTACTCCATTCCCTCACGTATCCCGGCAAGAAATACAGGACCCGTTTCCTTATTTCCGGCAACGAGAAACTGATCACTTTACAGGTGGAGGATATCGCCTACTTTTATTCATTAAACAAGATCACCTTCGCTGTCACACGCCAAAACAAGGAGTACATAATCGATTTCCCGCTGGATAAACTCATGGAACAATTAGATCCCGATAAATTTTTCCGGACGAACCGGCAGACGATCATAAATATCGAATCCATCGTGAAAATAGAGCCCTATTTTCAGAATAAGGTCATTGTCCACATAAAGCCGGAACATAAAGAGAAAATATTGGTCAGCAAAGAAAAATGGGCCTCTTTCAAGCTATGGTTGAATTATTAGACCTTTCGCCCATTGCTATAATACCGTTCTTTTCTATCGTCCCGATCCTTCTTATTCTTTTTAGGTTTGGGCTTATCCGGTTTCGCTGGTTTCCGATAGTCATGACGATGATTGTCACGATCCCAATGTCTATCTGAGTCATGCCGGTCGTCTCTCCAATGATTGTCATGGTGAATGGTACCCCAGCGGTAATTCCAATAGTTATCCTCATAGCGACGGCAGTCATGGGACGGGCGGCGATCCGGATATCTCGGATTTGCATACCATCCCCGATAATCATGGATACGTTGCGGATGCTCCCTTACAAAACGGACATATAGATTGAACTGGGCTGGAGTCAATATACGTTGGACCTTACGATCCCTTTCCATGCGCAAATCGTAAATACGACGAGCTGCCCGGTCCCAATACCGATAGTCACGGCGGGCCTCCTTCTCTATTTTCTGTCCGTACTTATGGATGATCTTATGGTATTCCGCTGCTTGGCGAGCGGGCAAATGCATCGCTTGCTCCATCCAAAGACAATTTTGACAATGCGGTTCATTCCACCCAAAACTGATCCAAAACTGGCTGTAAGCGGGTAAACTGCACAATATAGCCAACACACATAGTAAGCTGAATCGTTTCATGTCTTTTCAATTTTAAGTTAATAATAAAGCGAATCGTTTGTTCTTTTATCTAAGACTGCCCTACTTCAGAAAGGTTTAATCCTTGATACCCAACAAATCTTTCGCATTGGCAAGAGAAGCCTCTGTTAACGAGGCTCCGCTCAACATACGGGCCACCTCGTTCACACGTTCCTCCCCCTCTAATTGCTTGATACGGGTCAGCGTACGGTCTTTGGTATCCTTCTTATAAACAAAATAATGAGCTTGCCCCTTCGCCGCTATCTGAGGTAAGTGAGTGATAGCGAAAACTTGCATCTTTGTTCCGAGTTCTTGCATGATATCCCCCATTTTATCGGCGATATCACCCGATACCCCCGTATCTACCTCATCAAAGATAATAGTAGGTAAAGCGGTGAACCCGGCAATCATAGCCTTAATGCAGAGCATCAACCGGGAGATCTCACCTCCGGAAGCGGTTTGGGCTACCGGCTGCAATTCCGCGCTCTTATTGGCGGAGAACATAAATCGGATATCGTCCATTCCATCGCTCTCCGGCTCTTTGCGAGGAAGGATGTCCACACGGAAACGGGTATTCGGCATCCCCAACGGAATAATCATCTTGACCAATTGCGAGGCCATCGCCGTGGAAGCGACTTTACGCTGCTCGCTAAGCACTGAGGCCTGTTGAAGCAACTCTTTATACGAGGCATCCAATTGACTTTCTAACAAACCGATTTGCTCATCGAAAGAATCGATCGCACGCAATTGCTCTTGGTATTGATCCCGTATAGCGATCAATTCATTCACGGTGGAGACACGGTGTTTTTGCTGGAGCGTATAAAGGGTATTCAAGCGTTCATTCACCCATTCCAATCGTTCCGGGTTGAACTCTACATCTTCCTTTAAAACGTCTGTCTCGGAAGCCAGATCATTCAAGTCGATATAAGCCGAGCGGATTCGCTCGGAGATCTCCTTGGCTTTCGGGAAATATCTTTCTAAGGAATCCACGGTGGAAAGGGCTTCCTTGAGTATTTGGATGGCTCCTTGCTCCTCGCCGTCCAAGAGTTCGGTTACCTTATATAAAGAACTTTTGATCTCCTCCGCATGCGAGAGAGTTTCTTGCTCTTGCTCCAACTCATCCTGCTCATCCGGTTGAAGGTTGGCTTCGTCCAATTGTTCCAATTGAAAACGGATATAGTCTTCCTCCTGCTTGCTTTGAGCCGCTTTGTCCCTCAAATCTTTCAGTTCCCTTCGCAACGCCTGATAACGGGTAAATTCCTTCTTATAAAGAATGAGCAAGATCTCATTTTCGGCCATTACATCGATCACTTTCAGCTGGAAACGGTTATCGCCCAACAATAGGTTCTGATGCTGCGAATGGATATCGATCAAGCGGCTTCCCAACTCTTTTAAGATCGTAAGGGAAACCGGAGAATCATTGACGAAGGCACGGGATTTGCCGGAGGCATAAAGCTCCCGACGCAAGATACAGCTATCCGCATCGTACTCAAGATCGTTACTTAGGAAGAAAGGCTCCAACTGATATTTTGAGACATCAAATACGGCCTCGATCACACATTTATCCGAACCTTTCTTTATACTCTTGCCATCCGCACGTTGTCCCAGCACCAATGACAAGGCTCCTAATATAATAGATTTTCCCGCTCCGGTCTCACCCGTTATCACCGAGAAGCCTTTATCAAAGCGGATATCCAAATTGTCTATCAAGACAAAGTTCTGTATAAATAAGGATTTCAACATAACTATTTTACCTTACTGGTTTTTGAAGCTCTTCCAAGCGAGTGGATTGTGCCGGATAGATCTCGAACAGCATCTTATAGCCCTCTTGTCGCTCTTGTGTGGTCGCTTTCGAATAAATCGCGATAATCTCATCTAATTTAGCGTCGGCGAACATTTGTAGGAGCACAGAGGTAGGCCGGGCTTTCTTTACTTCCTGCAAGGCGGGAAGCGCACTAATGATCGTCGTACGTCCACGATCCGGATTTGCCGCCATTTCATCGAGTCCTTTCCGGTGATACGTGTACCACATTTCTCGGAAAGCCTCGGATGCGTTATCTTGCAAAGCCGTCGCTACGGCATGGCGGTTCTGGCTGCTATCAAAAGCTTTCCAGCCCGTCCACGACATCTCGGACTGGGCCATGTTCACGATTTGCTGGGCTTGTTGTATATAGGTAGTTCCACCTTTCGGGGCGAAACTATCGAAATCAAGCCCCAAGATCACATAGACGTAAAACACGATAGTGGCCGTAAGATTGCTGGTCAGCGTATTTGAGTTATAGTCCAATGGCTCGCCCTCCGTATATTCAAAATCCAACTGTTGGTCCCGGAAATTCAAAAGAGTGGTCGTATAACTGGAATTATAGACCGGACGGCGGGCTTGTATCTGGATCTCGCTCTTGAAGTTCGTCTCATCCAATTCATTCACGATAATCGTCAT
>ENA-OOWN01001857-OOWN01001857.1-human-gut-metagenome-genome-assembly--contig:-NODE-1857-length-14233-cov-4.678163_pt1 | contig 14233 bp, 15 predicted proteins | sample MGYA00241406_ERZ501319 | MGnify/ENA primary metagenome ERZ501319 (study PRJEB25962, sample SAMEA2042734) | human gut metagenome | biome: human gut; feature: human-associated habitat; material: faeces... | reverse complement strand
GCCGCTTTGCGGCGGTGCGCTGCACCCTTGACTGCCTATACCCGGCTGTGCTGGAAGATACCCGGCGACGGGGGATATATCACCGCAGAGCCCATCCCTAACGGGGAGCGTCTGCCTCTGGACAAAATGTCCAGAAGCGGGGGCGGTTACTTGTCCAATTCGTTCTTTTTCTCCGGCTTTGCCAGTTCGGGCGGCTGCTTTTCTTTCCACTCGTCCAGCAAGGCCAAAATCTGTGCTTTCATTTTGGCCGGTGTCACTTCCTTGCCAAAATACTTGTTCAGTTCATCGGTACTGATGATCACGTTATCAACCTCCCTTTTTTCCTCGCTTAAAATACCGTCGATGACATCGCCGTTGAGCAATCCCTCCTGATCCAGCTCCCGGAGCCGCTTTGCCTGCTTGACCGAGGGGGACGCCACCTCCCCGTCAATCGACACGGCAATCAGCCGCTGGTTTTCCGGCTTGATGTACGACAGCTCCACGGCGGGCATAAAGCCCATGTTTTTTGCGTCCACCTTTTCCAGAAGCTCCGGGACAAGATGGTTGAGCCGGACATAGCGGAGCACCTTTTTATAGTTCATGTCATGCTCCTTGCCCACAATCTCCACCGAGAGCTTACCCAACGCCTCCGCCTCCTTGTCATTTTTGGGGCGGGCCCCCTGGCGTTTGATGGCCTCCAACTCCAAATCCAGCAACTTTGCCAGTTCGCTGGGGAGAGGGCCGCCGCGCTGCTTGTTGCTGTTCCGCATTTCCCGGACAGCTTCAAGATCGGTCATCTCCCGGACGATACAGGGCATTTCCTCCAGCCCGGCCCGTGTGCCGCCATGGTGTCGGCGGTGGCCCGCGATAATCTCATAGCCCTTGCCGTCCTTTTCAGGGCGGACGGTGGCGGGGGTCATAATGCCGTGTTCCTTGATCGTCCCCACCAGATCGTCCATCGCCTTATCGTCCTGCACCTTGTAGGGGTGCTCCCGGAACGTATGGAACGGATGAAGCTCCGCCATTTTCAGATAGACGATTTTTCCCTCTTCCACAGGACGGGGCGGGACTTCCGGTGTGGGCGGCAGTTTAATCTCTGGTGGCGGGACTGCCGCCTCCTTGACGGGAGCAGCCTTGCCCGGCTTTACCGCCTTAGCGGATTTAGACGCAGGCGCACCGCCAGAGCCCGTTTCCTTGTCCTTGTCAGCTTTCTTACCTCTGGACACTTTGTCCAGAACAGAGGGCGGGGCCTCCTCACGGGCCGCCTTGTCAACCTTAGACGGGCGGCCTGTGCGGGGCTCCGCCATTTTCTCCTTTTTTCCCGCAGACACCGCAGCCTGCTCTTTCGGGGGACGGCCCCGGCGCTTTTTCGGCTGTTCTGCCTCCGGCGCTTTCTTTTCCGGGGCGGGGGCAGGAGCCTCCTTGCCGCCCTTATCAGCGGCCTGAATGTCCGAGAGGTTGATCACCTTGCCGGACGGGGCGGGTGTATCTTCGCCCATACCGGGAAGAATAGTCTGCTGTGTGTGCTTGTTGGCAGACGGCGGATCGGGCTCCACATGATCGGGGGCCGCTTTATCTTCGCCAGAAACAGCAGGTGTATTATTTTCCTCCAGCGGGGGCAACTCACCCTGGCCGGGCGGGGATAGGTTTTCCTGGGCCTTATTTTCCTCCGGGCCCATATTCACTTTTTCATCGGCCATTTGCTAACCTCCTTTTTTGTGAGATGAAAAAAGGCCAGACCTCCCGGCCCGGCCAGCTTAAAAAGATTTCCCTCCTTTCTTAGTCCGGGCCATAAAAAAACGTCGCTTTTCACAAAGAAATAGCGACGTTTTAGTGTAGGTTGGCTCGGTTTTGTTGTGTTTTATGATTATGCCCTTGTATAAAAACCTAAAATTTTTTTCAAACGCCGAAGTCCACGTTGGATTCCTTCATGTACAGAGCTGACGCCGGTTCCTTCGCTTTTTGCAATATCCGATAAACTCATTCCCAACAGAAAATGTGAAGTGATACGGTTACGCTGTTTTTCCGGCAACGAGGCAAGCGCTTCATATACCATCATACACATCATGGATAATCTCATTACATCTAAAATCACTCTTCAATTTGTGTTTAGAATATTTAATTTGAATGATATATAAAGCTGCTGCGGTAAGGATTGTACAGACAATATTAACTACATAATCATTCTTAAAAAAAGAAGCGACTGCCTCTTTCGAGAAGTCTAAAAAATCCAACTTAATAACATTAAAATGAATACACAAGGTGAATAACAATATAAGCGTTATAATGTGAAAAATAAAAATAACAATATTGTATAATGGCTTTCTCATGAACTTCCTCCTTGAATCGTCAAAACAATTAATGAAAACGCCGCAAAGCATTCTGCTTTGCGGCGTTTGTGCGGTCAAAACCGCAAATTCTGGTCCGAGTAGTGCGGCTCGAACGCACGGTCTCCTGGTCCCAAACCAGGCGCGATACCAACTTCGCTATACCCGGATATTCACTTTTCTGCCATGATACCACGGCGAGCGGTAAAAATAAAGTTTTTTCTGTCTGTGGTCATTTATGTGGTCAAAGGCGATTTTGTGCCGCTTTCTGCAATCGGGGAAAATCCCGCAAATGCAGGCGTCGCAAGGCTTTGCGGCGTTTCACCTTACCCCGTCCCGGATACCGACACGGCGCTCCCAAAGCAGGCGCGCTACCAACTGCGCAACACCCCGATATTAAGTTTTTTCAGAGCTTCCGCATGTATTCCCAAATCAAGCGCGATACCAACTTCGCTATACCCGGATACCTCCTTAGTATAGCACAGCTGTGGGTGGAAGGGAAGAGAAAATTTTTAGTTTACATAAATAAGGCCGTCATCGGCGGGCGCTTGCCTGCCGATGATGACCTTATTCAGATCTGTATAAAACACTTAGCTTGCTGCGCTCTCCGACAGCGGGAAGGTGATATCCGCGCGGAAAAGGTCGGCGTCGTTGGCCAGGTCGAAGCGGCCGCCCTGCAGCTGCACCAGGCTTCGTGCGATGGATAGCCCCAGTCCACTGCCCTCCGTGTGCCGCGAGGCATCGCCGCGCACAAAACGCTCCATCAGCTCGTCGGGGGAGATATTCAGCTCGTCCCGCGAGACGTTCTTGAAGCTGATGGTAACGGCCTCCCGGGACAGCGTGGAAACCACGTAGACCCGTGTGCCGGGCAGGGCGTACTTGCAGATGTTGGACACCAGATTGTCCATGACGCGGCTCAGCAAACGACTGTCGGCGCGGATGACGGTACCCGGTGCGGGGGGCTGCGTTACCAGCGTCAACTGGCAGGCGGCCAACCGTTCCTGATACTCGCCCTCGATCTGTGAAAACAGCACGTTCACGTCCGTGGGCTGTAGGTCCACATTCAGCACGCCGGAGGAGGCTTTGGACGCCTCCACCAGATCCTCTGTCAGCTTTTTCAGCCGATGGCTCTGCCGGTCCAGCACGGCGATGTACTCCCGGGCCTCTGGGGAGGGGATGTCCTCCTTTTTCAACAGATCCACATAGTTGACGATAGAGGTCAGCGGCGTCTTGATGTCGTGGGACACGTTGGTGATGAGCTCTGTCTTCAGGTGCTCGGCTTTCATCTGCTCCTGCACCGCCTGCTCCAGGCCGGACTGTACGTCGTTGAGCTCCTGGCCGTAGCGCTTGAAGTCGCCGATGAGGTACTTCGTGTCGATGGGGGAGGAGAAGTCGCCGCGCGCCAGCTTTTCGCCGCCCTTCTGCAGCGCCCGCAGGTTCAGGGCTACATACAGCACCGCCAGCAGTTCTGCGAGCTTCAGTGCCAGAAACGGCGCGGCGAGGGTGCCGTAGTAGTCCTGCATGAAGAGGACGAATTCAATAAACACCAGTATCAGCCCCGCCAAAGCTGTCTTCCAGATCAGCGGCAGGCTTTTGGCGATGCGCCACAGCCCCAGAAACAGCGAACGGACAATGCGCCAGAGGAACCGGGCTATCCGCGCGATCAGCGCGCTCCGCAGGACGGTGCCCGCCTTGCACTGGGCGGCAAAGGCGCACAGGAACAGCAGCACCAGCGGCACCAGCGCCGCGCAGAAGAAAACGCGTCCCCACCCGTAATAGAACGCTTCCCAACCAATGAAAAACGTACACAGCAGTACGATCAGCCATACATCCGCGGGGATCTTGTCCAGCCACGTCAGATGGATGCCCTCATGCCCCGCCCAATGGCCGGCAGAGGCCATGAGGAAGCAGAAGAAGAACAGTGCCAGCGCCGCGAACAGCACGGTCAGAATCACCGTCAGGGCGGTATGTTCCACCAGCCACATGTCCAGCAGATAGGAATAAGAGGGCGCCTCCTCGGTGCGCAGCAGATCGGCGGCAATGGTGACCATGGCGGTGTTGCCGGTGTTCAGCGCGTAGGTGAACGTCTCCTGCGTGGCGTACAGCGGCTTGTCGCCGTCTGTCAGCTCAAAATTTTCAAAGGTACCGACGACCTCCCCATTTCCTCTGACGGTGACGGTCAGGTGACAGTCGGCGGCATCGCGGGAGAACTCCTCCGCAAATATACGGGGCAGGTCGCTGATCACCTGAGCCCGCTCCTCCTCGGTGACATCTCCATTTTCAACGGTACTGTAGTCATAGGTGCCGTCACTGACCAGCACGCCCGCATTGGCCAGCGTGCCGCGCAGGAAGCTGTCGGCGGTGTCGATGGATCTGACGCAGTTTCCCTCGTACATCGTCTGGCGCAGGAAGTCACCGCCGTCCAGAAACACGTCGTAGCTGATAAGGATACCCACGCCCACGCCGCCCAGAACGGTCAGAACGCCGAATACCAGCGTCAGCACAAAGGCGGCGGCCTTCGCCCACGTCTTGTCTAAAAATCCCTTCATGAGATGCCGCCCTCCATCTTATAGCCCTTGCCCCAGACCACCTTGATGTACCGGGGCTCTGAGGGGTTGATCTCCAGCTTTTCCCGCAGGTGCCGGATGTGTACCGCGATGGCGCCCGCGGCGTTCAGCGGCACATCCTCCCACACCCGGCGGTAGATCTCATTGGGAGAGAACACCGTCCCCGCGTTCCGCATGAGGAACCGCAGGATGTCATACTCCTTGGGAGTCAGCGCCACCGGATCACCGTCCACGGTGACGGTCTTGGCGTTGTCATCCAGGCAGATACCGCCGATGATGAGCGTGCTGGCCTGCACCTGCCCGCCGCCCAGCTGCAAATACCGCCGCAGCTGTGAGCGTACCCGGGCCAGCAGCTCCACCGGGTTGAAGGGCTTGGTGATATAGTCGTCCGCGCCCACGTTCAGCCCCAGTACCTTGTCGGTGTCCTCGCCCTTGGCGGTCAGCAGGATCACGGGTACGTTGCTGGTCTGCCGCAGCTGGGCCATGGCGGACAGTCCGTCCATCACGGGCATCATGATATCCATCAGAATGAGGTGCACGTCCTCCCGCGCCGCCGCGGCCAGGGCCTCTTTCCCGTTGCAGGCGGACAGCACCCGGTAGCCCTCGGCCTTGAGATAGATCTCCAGCGCGGAGACAATATCCTTTTCATCATCAACGACCAAAATCGTGTACATAGAGGGACCTCCTGTGGGAGTAATACATCTATCATACCCCTATTCCCGCCTTTGCACAAGGTCAATTCTTCACAGCGGGGGAGGGGAGCGACGCCAGGTTTACACTGTGGTGGATGGGCTTCCACTCCACCTTCATAAACAGCGCCGCCAGCGAGATGGGCAGATACGTCAGCATAAACAGCGGGAACGTCAGAGTGAAAGCGATCTTTTTCCACGCCGGCGCGTGGATACGCCGCCACTCGCTGGCCACGGTGATGCCGCCCAGCACCAGCAGCGTGGCCAGGATACTGCCCATGCACTCCAGCAGGGACCGCATGGCGAACCATACGCCGTCCCCCTGCATAAGGCCCAGCGCCGTCAGCGTCAGGTTGGCCAGCAGACCCAGGGCCGTCAGGATAAACGCCGGCAGGATGGACATGGACATATCGAAGCAGCTCCAGCTGCCCTTGGCCGTGCCCTTCAGCAGCTCCGCGCCGTAGCGGCGGAACACCTGTATGTAGCCCTTGGCCCAGCGCAGCCGCTGGCGGCAGGACTGCCGGAAATCGGTGGGCTGCTCGTCATAGAGCACCGCGTCCTCGCAGATGGCGATCCTCTCGCCCCGCAGAATGTGGTGGATGGAAAACTCGATATCCTCCGTCAGCAGATAGAACCGCCAGCCATGACTCTCGTCCAATATCCGCTGCGAGAACAGAAAGCCTGTCCCGCCCACGGCGGCGCTGCTGCCCAGCCGGTTCCGTGCGCCGTTCAGATAGCGGCTCTCCCGCAGGAACCACAGGGCGTACCCGGCGCTGATCCAGTTGTCGCCGAAGTTTTTGCTGTTGCGGTAGCTGGTCACGATCTCGTTTCCGGCGGAGAAGCTCTCGTTCATGCGCTCGAGGTAGTCCGGCGAGAGGATGTTGTCCGCGTCGAACACGAAATAGCCGTCAAAGCCCTCCGGATAGTCTGCGCCGATGTGCTGCAGCAGAAAATCCAGGGCATAGCCCTTACCCACGTTCACGTGATTGAAGCGCTCATACACCACCGCCCCATGTTCCCGCGCGATGGCGGCGGTGCTGTCGGTGCAGTTGTCCGCCGCCACGAACACCGTCACCAGGGACATATCGTAGGTCTGCGCGGCCAGTGAGTCCAGCAGCCCGGCAATGACGTTTTCCTCGTTCCGCGCAGCGATGAGCACCGCGTACCGATGGGACGCGGCAGGGTGGGGAAGGGGCCGGCGCTTTTTCAGCAGCACCAGCGGGATATAGAGAAATTGATAGGTGTAGCAGATAAAAAACAGCGCCGAGATCACGGCATTGATGGTCCGCAGCGTGGGTTCCATAGGGGCACTTCCTTTCTTTCCTTTCTGGCTCCATGGTACCGAAATGCCTCTTAAGAAACAAGCAGGGGGAGGATTAAGACTTTATTAAGGCGAAAAAGTAAACCTGTAAGCTGCCGCGGGCAGTTTGCAGGTTTACCATAATTAAAATTATTGTCAACTTATTACAGCAGCAGCCCGGCCAGATGCCCGGACGACCAGGCCCATTGCAGGTTGAAGCCGCCGCAGTCGCCGTCCACGTCCAGCACCTCGCCGCAGGCGTACAGCCCCGGAACGACGCGGCTTTCCAGCGTTTCCGGGTCAAATTCCTCCGTCCGCAGGCCGCCCGCCGTGACCTGTGCCTGGTCAAAGCCGCAGGTGCCGGTGATGGGGAGCGCAAAGCGCTTCACCTGCCGGGCGATACGCTCCAGATCGCTGTCGGTGAGGTCGGCGGCGCGCTGGCTGGTGAACCCGGCGGCTTTGCAGAGCATCTGCCCCAGCCGGGTGTGGCAGGAGCCTACCAGCAGGGTGGAGGCCTCGTGGGCGCCCATGGTCTCCCGCCGCAGGCGCAGCCAGTCCAGCACCTCCCGCGTCTCCCAGTCAGGGAAGAAGTCCAGCGCGCAGACCAGCCCCTCGCCGCCGGTGGACACCGTCCGGGAGATGTCGAAGATCGCCGGACCGCTGACGCCGTATTCAGTGAACAGCACCTCGCCGTGGTTCGCCGCCACACGCTCGCCGCCCCGGAGGATGGCGATGCTGCACTCGGCTTTGACGCCCTTCAGCGCCCGGGGGTAGGTAGGGTCGGTCTTTAGCTGCACCAGGGAGGGGTACAGCGCGGTGCGGTGGTGCCCCAGCATTTTGGCAAGGCGATAGCCGTCCATGACGCCGCCCACCTTGCTGCCGGCGGCTCCGCCGGCGGCCAGTATGACCTTCCGCGCGGCAAAGACCTCCGTCTCGGTCCTGACGGTGAAGCCCTCCGCTATTCGCTTTACGGCGGTGACCGCCTGCCCGGTGCAGACCCGGATGCCGGGGCGTTCCAGTGCGTAGCGCAGCACGTCCAGCACGCTGCCGGCCATGTTGCTCATGGGATACACCCGGCCGCTGTCCTCGCTGACCGTCAGCAGTCCCAGTGAGGCAAAATACTGCAGCGTTGTGCCTGTGTCAAAGGCGCACAGCGCGTGAGCGCAGAAACTGCTGTCCTCCCCATGGTAATGATCGGGAGATACATGGTAGTTGGTCAGATTGCACCGGCCGTTGCCGGTGGCCAGCAGCTTGCGCCCCACCCGGCTCTGCCGTTCCAGCAGGACGACGCTGCGGCCGTTTTCCGCGGCGGTCAGCGCCGCCATCATGCCGCTGGCGCCGCCGCCGATAACGATAACGTCCGTCATTTCGCGCCCTCCAGCCGCCGGCGGGTCAGATAGCCCTCCAGCATCAGCGCAGCGGCTACCGCGTCCACGGTCTTCTTCCGCTTCTTGGCGTTCTGCCCGTTCTGAAACAGGATGTTGTGGGCATCGATGGTGGTGCGGCGCTCGTCCCAGAGGATGACCTCCAGCCCGGTCGCCTGCCGCAGCAGCGCGCCGAAGGCGGCGCATTTCTCGGCCCGGGGCCCCTCGGTGCCGTCCATGTTCCGAGGGTAGCCCAGCACCAGCAGCTGTACGCCGTGCTCGGCGATGAGCCGCTGTATGCCGGAGAGCACCTCCTCCTGCCGGCGGGAGTGGAGGGTGTCGGAGTAGCCCGCCAGCGTTTCGGTGTAGTCGGAAATGGCGATGCCGGTGTGGGCGTCGCCGTAGTCGATGGCCATGATCTTCATGGGGATGTACCTCACTTTTCGCGGCGTGCGCCGCCGCGTTTTTTTCATATCGGCTCTATCATACACAAAATGACGGCGGGAAGCAACAGAAAATGGGACGAAACCGCGAAAAATACGGGATTTTTCTGCAAAAAACGGTTGACCGGCGGGGGAAAGTGTGGTATAGTGGGCATTACCTGTGAGTGGGTGCTTTCTTTTTGCGCGCTTTTTCGCTTCGGGGGCGCAAGTGGAGATCATCCGGCAGGGAGGCAAAAGGGCGTTCCGGAACGGAAGCCTAATCTAATAAGGAGGTGCCGTTAATGCGCGTGAAGATCACTTTGAGATGCAACGAGTGCAAGCAGAGAAACTACAACACGATGAAGAACAAGAAGAATACCCCTGACAAGCTTGAGCTGAACAAGTATTGCCCCTTCTGCAGAAAGCACACCGTCCATAGCGAGACGAAGTAACCGGAAGGAGATATTGACATGGCTGAAGAGAAGAAGGTCAGTAAGGATCGCGGCAAGTGGTTCCGCGAGATGAGAAGCGAACTGAAGAAGGTCGTTTGGCCTGATGGCAAGACTACCGCCAAGAACACCGGCACCGTCCTGCTGTGCTCCCTGATCGTGGGCGCGGCGATCTGGATCTTTGATGCCGTGGCCGTGCTGGCGGTGGATACCCTCATCGGTCTGTTCTAAGGTACAGGACATGGCTGATAACGCAAAGTGGTATGTAGCACATACCTATTCCGGCTATGAAAACGCGGTAAAGGCCGCCATCGAAAAGTCCGTGGTGAACCGCGGGATGGAGGACATGGTCCTCAAGACCGAGATCCCGATGGAGACGGTCACCGAGGTCACCGAGACCGGCGTGATGAAGGAAGTGCAGCGGAAGGTATTTCCCGGCTACGTCCTCATCAAGATGGTCATGACGGACGATACCTGGCACCTGATCCGCAACATCCGCGGCGTCACAGGCTTCGTGGGCGAGGCCAACAAGGCTATCCCCCTGACCGAGGACGAGGTGGCGGCGCTGGGCATGGAGAAGCGCGAGATCGTCGTGCTCTACCATGTGGGCGACACGGTGCGTATCACCGAAGGCCCGCTGTCCAGCTTCACCGGTACCGTGGAGGAGATCGAGCCGGAGAAGAACCGGGTGCGCGTGGTCGTATCCATGTTCGGACGCGAGACCCCCGTTGATCTCGAACTGGACCAGGTCGAGGTCAGCAGCAACTGAGCGCAGAACGTCTGCGCGGAAGTCCGGCGCAGGTGTGCCGGCAAAGTGGGAGAGACGCTGCGCGTCTCGCCAAAAGCGGCAAGTATCCCCGCCGCTACCACATTTTATTGAAGGAGGTGCCTACAAATGGCACAGAAAGTAGTTGGATACGTCAAACTGCAGATCCCCGCGGGCAAAGCAACTCCCGCACCCCCCGTTGGCCCCGCTCTGGGCCAGCACGGCATCAACATTGCCGCGTTTACCAAGGAGTTTAACGAGCGCACCAAGAACGACATGGGCCTGATCATCCCCGTGGTCATCACCGTCTATGCCGACCGCTCTTTCAGCTTCATCACCAAGACCCCTCCTGCTGCCGTTCTGATCAAGAAGGAGTGCAACATTGAGTCCGGTTCCGGCGTTCCCAACAAGGAGAAGGTCGCCACCATTTCCAAGGCCTCCATTCAGAAGATCGCCGAGCTGAAGATGCGCGACCTGAACGCCGCGTCTCTGGAAGCCGCCATGAGCATGATCGCCGGTACCGCCCGTTCCATGGGCGTCGTGGTCGGCGAGTAAGGAGGGTGTAAGAAATGTTTAGAGGTAAGAAATATCAAGAGAGCGCCAAGCAGATCGACAAGGCTACGCTGTACGACCCCAAGGAGGGTCTGGAGCTGATCTGCAAGACCGCTTCCGCCAAGTTCGACGAGACCGTGGAGCTGCACGTCAAGCTGGGCGTGGACTCCCGTCACGCTGACCAGCAGGTCCGCGGCGCCATCGTGCTGCCCAACGGCACCGGCAAGTCCGTCCGCGTCCTGGTGTTCGCCAAGGGCGACAAGGCCGAGGCTGCCAAGGCCGCCGGCGCCGACTACGTGGGCGAGATGGACCTGGTGGAGAAGATCCAGAAGGAAAACTGGTTCGACTTCGACGTGGTCGTCGCTACCCCCGACATGATGGGCGTTGTGGGTCGTCTGGGTAAGGTCCTGGGCCCCAAGGGTCTGATGCCCTCTCCCAAGTCCGGCACCGTGACTCCCGACGCCGCCAAGGCTGTTCAGGAGGCGAAGGCCGGTAAGGTCGAGTATCGTCTGGACAAGACCAACATCATCCACTGCCCCATCGGCAAGGTGTCCTTCGGCGCTGACAAGCTGTTTGAGAACTATTCCGCCCTCATCGGCGCTATCATCAAGGCCAAGCCCGCCGCTGCCAAGGGTCAGTATATCAAGTCCTGCGTGGCCGCTTCCACCATGGGTCCCGGCGTGAAGATGAACGCCAACAAACAACTGTAATTTTGTGAGGGCACCGCGATACCGACTCCACCGCACAGCTCACCGGCAGATTTCCCGCCGGCCTGCGTTGAAGCCTCTTGAAATACACAAAGTATTCCTGCGAGACTTCGCCTTGCCCAGCGAAAAATCTGCGCGGAGATCTGAACGGCGGCTCGGTATCTTGGTACCCGGGGCGCTTTCAGGAAGTGTCCTGAAAATGCCGGAAAATTGTTATCTTTGGCTTGACAAGCTGTGAAGCCTTGGATATAATATTGGTTGCGTTCCAAAGACAGCAGGTGGCGAAAGCCGTAAGTCCTGCCGAGGATGGCAAGTCATTTTGATTGCTTTTACCGTCCTCATGTCCTTTGGCATGAGGACGGTTTCCTTTTTTGAACGCACCGACAATTCTAACGGAGGTGAAATCAAAGAATGCCCAACGCAAAGGTTCTGTCTGAAAAGCAGGCGATCGTGGCGGCGCTGACCGAAAAGCTGCAGAATTCCGCAGCCGGTGTCATCGTTGATTACAAGGGCATCACCGTGGCAGAGGATACCGAGCTGCGCGCGGAGTGCCGTAAGAACAACATTGAGTACGCTGTCATCAAGAACACCCTGCTGCGTTTCGCTTTCAACAACTGCGGTCTGAACGAACTGGACGATCAGCTCAACGGTACCACTTCTCTGGCTATCTGTGTTGACGATCCCGTCGCCCCGGCCCGTGTGATGGCGGACTACGCAAAGAAGCTGAAGGACAAGTTCGAGATCAAGGGCGGTTTCATGGAGGGCAAGGTCGTCTCCATGGAGACCGTGAACGCGCTGGCGTCCATTCCCGCCCTGCCCGTGCTGCAGGCGCAGGTCCTGGGCACCATGCTGGCCCCTATTTCTGGTCTGGCTTGCGTGCTGAAGCAGATCGCCGAGAAGAACGGCGCTGCCGCCGAGTAATTCGGCCCCCTTTCCATCGCAGGCACAGGGCCTGCACAACATCAATTTAAATCTTACAAATAGGAGGCTATCACAATGTCTGAGAAGATTACTGCTATGATCGAAGAGATCAAAGGTTTGACCGTTCTGGAGCTGTCCGAGCTGGTGGTGGCCGTGCTCATTGCGGACATCGCGTCCATCCCGCTGCAAAACCCTTCCCTGCCGCTGAGTTACGGGCTCATACCGTTGCTGGTGCTGTTTTGCTGCGAGCTGATCTTCTCCGGCCTGACGTACAAGAGCATTCACCTGCGCAAGCTGCTCTACGGCCGGCCGAATTTCATCATCGAGCGCGGCCGCATCGCCCAGCAGGCCATGCACCGCAACCGCTTCACACTAGACGAGCTGACGCAGGAACTGCGCAATCAGGGCATTCTCGACATTGCGAGCGTGGAATACGCCGTGCTCGAGACCAACGGTCAGCTCAACATCATCCTCGCCCCGGCACAGCAGCCGGTCACGGCCGAGCAGATGCAGATCGAAACCGAGGACACCGGTGATCAGTCCCAGAGACGCCATAACCGTACCGCCCGGAACACCCGGTGCACCTACGGCAAATACACCTAAAAGAACGCAGAACAGAACCATCGTCATCATATCCGGGAGAGCGCCGTACAAAATCTTGGATACCGTCATGACAAAGAATACCTCGGTCAGAACCGAACCGCACAGATGGATATTCGCAAACAGCGGAATACCGAAATCAACCATATCGTCACGAAGCGGCTCTGCCTTTTTGGCACAACTGAGCGCCACTGCCAGGGTCGCCGCAGAAGACATCGTACCGACTGCCGTCAGATATGCCGGACCATAATGCTTAATAACGCCTCTCGGGTCACGGCCAGAGTAAATACCAGCCAGTGTATACAGCAGCGCCATCCAGATATAGTGGCCTGCCATAACAATCAGGATAACCGAAATGAAGATCGGAGCCTGTTTTGTGATGGTTCCCTCATATGCCAGGGAACAGAACGTAAATGCGATGTAAACCGGAAGAATCGGAATGACAATCTTCTGTACTATCTCCAGAACGATCTTCTGGAACTCGTCTAAGAGTTTCGTTACCGTCACCGCCTTGGTCCAGGTCGCTGCCAGACCAATCATAACGGAAAATATCAGCGCACTCATGACGCCCATGATCGGCGGAATGTCCAATTTAAAGACAACCTCCGGCAGACTGCGCAGTCCATCGACTGCCGACTGAATCGACATATGCGGAATCAGCGTATATCCAGCTGCCATCGAAAACAGCGCCGCGCCAAGAGACGATGTATACGCCAGTATCAGCGCTACTCCAAGCAATCTGGAGGCATTCTTTCCAAGCTTCGTGATCGACGGGGCAATAAAGCCGATGACGATCAGCGGTACACAGAACGAAATAATCTGCCCAAAAATATAATTCAGCGTCACAACGAGATTCATAAAACTTTCATTTGCTATAAGACCGGCAATAATACCGATCGCTACACCCAGCACCAGCCGAAACGGCAGGCTTTTCATCAACTTGCTCATACCCAGTTTTCCTTCCTAATACCTATCTCTTCATTCTTACTCTTCCCAAAGTTTTTTCGGATACAGACCGCCGTCCTTCATCCCCTGGATCGCGTCTGTCACCATCTTCTTATCTTCCTTGTAGGTCACGCCGTACCAGCGGTCCACGCTCTTTAACACGGTCACCTCGGCTTTCCCCTCTTTCAGAAGTTCATCCACCACAAACGGGAGGAAATACTCACATTTGAGTGGATTTACCGACAGGTTTTTCTCCAAAAATGGAACAAAGCGCGCCTTTAACTCCTTTAAGATGCTGGAAGTAAAGCCCCAGAGGTTCATCGATACAAGCGTATCCTCCCCCAGCTTCTCCCAGGTTGCGCCGTCATCCTCGGTATATTCCGCCTGATCGCCGTGCTTCTCGATGCGCGTTCTCTCGTGGATATCCGCCAGATGTCCATCCGCATCCACCGTACAGACGCCGCGCGCCACATGCCCGTTTTCCGTCAATGTGTTGTAGAGATGATAGGCAACCATCGCATACTGATATTTGTCATCATCCCCGCAGGATGCCAGACGATCATAGATCGCCTTGAACGCCGATTTTCCATAGTAATCATCCGCGTTGATCACCGCAAACGGTCCGTCGATCACCTCACTGCAGCA
>ENA-OOWN01001837-OOWN01001837.1-human-gut-metagenome-genome-assembly--contig:-NODE-1837-length-14350-cov-3.074851_pt1 | contig 14350 bp, 20 predicted proteins | sample MGYA00241406_ERZ501319 | MGnify/ENA primary metagenome ERZ501319 (study PRJEB25962, sample SAMEA2042734) | human gut metagenome | biome: human gut; feature: human-associated habitat; material: faeces... | reverse complement strand
TGCCATCATCGGCGTGGCAGGCAACATGAAGGCACAGAGCCTGAGCGAGGAGGAGAAGAAGGCTGCCGTGAAGGACTTCAACTTCCCCAAGGGCATTGCCATCGCCCTGCTGGCAGGCTTCATGAGCGGCTGCTTCAACGTCGGACTGGAGTTCGGCTCGTCGATTCACTTCGAGGAGTCGGCAGACATGTTCAAGACGTTGCCGGCAACGTTCCTCGTGACGTTGGGCGGCTTTGTGACCAATGCCCTCTACTGCTTCTATCAGAACCAGAAGAACCGGACGTGGGCAGACTATCGCAACGGCGCCGTGTGGGGCAACAACCTGCTCTTCTGCATGCTTGCCGGTGCACTGTGGTACAGCCAGTTCTTCGGTCTGGCACTGGGTAAGGGCTTCCTCACCGAGTCGCCCGTACTCACCACGTTTGCCTTCTGCATCCTGATGGCACTCAACGTGACCTTCTCCAACGTGTGGGGCATCCTCCTCAAGGAGTGGAAAGGCTGCACCCCGAAGACCATCGCCGTGCTCCTCGTCGGGCTGGTGGTGCTCATCGTGTCGTCGTTCCTGCCCCAGCTGATGGAGTGAGAGCGGACACACATATATAATAAGGTATACAACCCTCCGGGAGAGGTACGCTCCCCGTCCCGGAACACTAACATCAAAGACAACTATGAAATCGATTTTAGAAGGACGCCCTGCCCTGGCAAAAGAAGTGAACAAGGTGGCTGAAGTGGCCGGATACCTGTGGCAGAAAGGCTGGGCGGAGCGCAACGGTGGAAACATCACCATCAACATTACCGAGTTTGTGGACGACGAGATTCGTCAGATGGCACCTATCAGCGAGGTGAAGCCCATCGGGGCTACCCTCCCGAACCTGAAAGGCTGCTATTTCTACTGCAAAGGCACGAACATGCGTATGCGCGACCTTGCCCGCTGGCCGATGGAGAACGGCTCTGTCATCCGTATCCTCGACGACTGTGCCAGCTATGTCATCATCGCCGACAATCCCGTGCGCCCCACGTCGGAACTTCCTTCCCACCTGAGCGTGCACAACTGGCTCATCGGTTCCGGCTCCAACTATAAGGCGACCGTGCACACGCACCCCATCGAACTCATCGCCATGAGCCATACCAGGAAGTTCCTGGAAAAGGACGTACTGACCAACTTGCTGTGGAGCATGATTCCCGAGACGAAGGCTTTCTGTCCGAAGGGTTTGGGCATCATCCCCTACAAGCTCCCCAGCTCAGTGGAACTGGCAGACGCCACGCTGAAGGAGCTGGCAGACTATGACGTGGTGATGTGGGAGAAACACGGTGTGTTCGCCATCGGCGAAGATGCCATGACCGCATTCGACCAGATTGACGTGCTCACCAAGTCCGCTCAAATCTACATTAATGCCAAGTGCATGGGCTTCGAGCCTGACGGCATGACGCAGGAGCAGATGAAGGAGATGACCGTGGCTTTCAACTTGCCTAAATAGGTCGCGAGGCTCCGGCTTCCCGACCCTACTGACGCGGGTGACGCTTCCCTACTATCGAGAGGTGCCACCCGCGTTGATTTTGACAGATAAAGTTTGTATATTAGCGACCAAAAGACACCGTAAGATGAAACAACGACTGTGGATACTGTGCGCCCTGCTGCTGATGGTGCAGGGGCTACTGAAGGCGGACCGCCCCGAGGGCCTGCCGGACTCTGTGTACGTGACGGGAGACAACTTCCACGTGCAGGGTATCGCTATTGACCGGACACGCCGGTGCATGTATTTCTCTTTCACCACCTCCCTGGTGAAGACCGACCTGAAAGGGAACGTAATCGGCAGTGTGGAACACCTGACCGGGCATTTGGGCGACCTTGCCATTCACCCCGTGACGGGTGATGTCTATGCCTCGCTGGAGTGCAAGGACGACGCCATAGGTGCCTCCATCTCCCGCAAGCTGGGCACATCGGCGGTCGAAGCGGACGGTTCCAGGTTCTATGTCGCCATTTTCCGTGCCGATCGTCTGACCCGTAAAGGGATGGATGCGTCGGCCGACAGTGTGATGACAACCGTTTACTTGGACGAGCCTACGTGCGATTATCAGGACACCGTCACGGAACGCGGACGCATCGTCCCTCACCGTCACGGATGTTCGGGCATCGATGGCATCACCTTCGCTCCCGCCATCGGTACGTCCTCCGAGGACATGCCTTATCTGTATGTCGGCTATGGCATCTACAGTGACACCACCCGCACGGACAATGACCATCAGGTGCTGTTGTGTTACGACGTCCGTTCGTGGGACCGTTATGAGAAGCCGATGCAGTGGGATGCCCTCCATACGTCAGGTCCCGCCAAGCCGTTGCACAAGTATTTCGTCCATACGGGAAACACCCGGTACGGCGTACAGAATCTGGTTTACCATCCCACCAGCCGTCAGTTTCTGATGGCTGTCTACTGCGGTGCGAAGTCTTCCTATCCCAACTATTCCCTTTTCGCGGTTGATGCTTCCGTTCCCTCCGTCTGGCAGTCGTTGCCCGGAAGCGAGAAGCGTGTCGAGATGCTCTGCCTGGTTCCGCAAGGCAACCTTCATCGTCCCACGGGCGTCCATGGCTGGCATTTCCCCTGGGGAAGTACCGGCATGTGCCACGTTGAGGGCAACTACTTCTACCTCTCCGAGAACCGGAAGGACAAGCGGGGCAATCAGACCTGCACCGCCCGTCTCTACCGTTGGACCGGTGATGCAGCTTGTCCGTTTGTCCCTGCCGATGAAGGTCGGTGAGAGGTCAGTCCATCCGCAAGGTAGCCATCAGGAAAAAGTGGTCGCTGGGGTATTTGCCCGCCACAAACAACAGAAGCCCGCCGGGGGACCGACGGGCTTCACATCATTAACTAAACAGTATGGAGAGATTCTACGGGAAGAGGTAGTTTACTTCAGGGGTGAGGGCGGACACGGTGTAGAAGATGCCTGACAGGAGCAGGCTCACCAGTCCGATGGCTAACATCACTTTCAGGCTGCGGGGAGAAAGTCCCTTCCATTTGAAGGCGAGTGTACAGACTCCACTTATCAGGCAGATGAGCAACAGCCCGATGCCGACGATCAGCGCGTCGAGCATTGTGGCGGTCTTTTCGGTCTTGCGGCCATGGCGCACACGGTCGCTCGCAAAGAGCAGGATGCCCGTGACGATCAGTGCGCCGCCGATAAAGTACATATTATCACTCAGCTCCGTGAAAAAATGGCGAAATGGCACCATAACGAAAAGCGGCAGCGTGCCCACGATGATGAGCAGGATGAGACGGCGCGCAGGCGGTTCGGCGTGCGATGATGGGCAAGGTCGCCGACGCCGGTAAAAAACTCCACGATCATATCGCGGATATCGTCCCAGTAAGCGGCAAACACCGCCACGAGCGTGCCGAGGTGGAGCAGCACGTCGAAAAAGTCGGGCACGTTGCTCGCGCCCTGGATGCTTAGCAGGTGCTCCGCGATGGCGAGATGTCCGGAGGACGAGATCGGTAAAAATTCCGCGATCCCCTGCACAAGGCCAAGGATAACGGCGGTCAAAACTGACATAAAAAACAACTCCTTTTGCGTTTTGTTCTGTAATGGCAATATTCTAACAGGATAATTATAGCACGCTTGTTCGCGGAATACCACCCCGAATTGCCGCATCTTCTTTTTCTTTCCTTTTTCGGCACATCCCTTGCGAACGCAGGGCGAATGTGCTATGATTGGCGCGGACTATCAGAAAAGGAGAGATAGAAATGACCTATAACTACCGCACCAAGGGCGTTTGCTCCAAGGAAATGCACATTGAGCTGAACGACGACCACACCATCAAGAGCGTAGAGGTCATCGGCGGCTGCAACGGCAACCTTCAGGGCATTTCGCGCCTGGTCGAAGGCATGAAGGCCGAGGATGCCATCGCGCGCATGCGCGGCATCCGCTGCGGCTTCAAGAATACCTCCTGCCCCGATCAGCTCGCCATCGCGCTGGGCGAGGCGCTGGCGCAGGACAAGCAGTAAGTCGTCATTTTTTGCCCGCGCGGTGCATCGCACGGGCAAAAAATGCATAAAATCCTGCAAAATGCCGTTTCCCTCTCTGGACAAACGGCGCTAAACTGTGTATACTGTTAAAAAATAAGCATTCAACGCACTATCAACGCAAAACATTTTGCTTTTGCCTGTCTGACGGGGGAACTTCATGGACATTGATATGGATATCAAAGAGCTCGAAGCGTTCGTCTACGTGGTGGAAAACTGCAGCTTTTCCCGCGCCGCGGAGCTGCTGCACCTGACGCAGCCGACCATCAGCTCGCACGTCTCCGCACTGGAGAGAAAACTGAATATCAAGCTCATCGTCCGCACCACGAAGGAGACCTACCCCTCCGACGCGGGCAAGCTCCTCTACAAATACGCCAAGGAGATCTTGCAGGTGCGCGAGAATGCGGCCATCGCGCTGCGCAACTTCTCGCAGGAGATGAAGGGTACGATCTCCATCGCGGCCTCCACGGTGCCGAGCCAGTATTATCTGCCGCACCTTTTGCAGGACTTCCGCTCCCGCTATCCTGACATCACCTTCAATATCCAGATGGAGGACAGTCCCAAGGTCGTGGAGCTCGTCGCCACGCGCAGCGTGGAGATCGGCTTCTGCGGCACGATGGTGGCGAGCCACAAATGCGTCTATCAGGATTTTGCCAACGACCCGATGGTGCTCATCACGCCGAACACCGAAAAGTATCAGGCCTTTGCGGGCAAGCCCTTCCCCATCAAGCAGCTCAAGGAAGAGACGTTCATCAGCCGCGAAAAGGGCAGCGGCACGTATCAGGCGGGCAAGGAACTCTTAAATGAGCTCGGCATCGACATCGCCCAGCTGCGCACCGCGGTCGAGATCCGCTCGACCGAGAGCGTCAAGCAGATGGTCAGCGAGGGTCTCGGCGTCGGTCTCATCGCGCAGAGCGCCGCGCAGGACTATGTTCAGTTCGGAAAGCTTCTCGCCTTCCCCTTCCCCGACTCGCGCTTCCGCCGCCAGCTCTATATCGTCAAGCACAAAAACAGCATTTTATCGCCCATTGCGCAGGTGTTTTACGACTATGCGCGCAAGGCAAAGGACAAAGCATCCGCCAAATAAGGCGGATGCTTTTTTACAGGGATCGCACGCTTTTTTGTCCGATTTTTTCGCGAAAATGTCAATAGTAAATGCGAAAAAAATATAAAAAAATATAATCAGGCTTCCCGCGCCAATTCTTCAAGGCATTCCGCAAACACGATTTCAGCAGTTTTCCAGCCCAATATTTCACGCGGATAGTTGTTCATCCATTCTTCGGCTTTCTTTACTTCCGCTCGACTGACCTTATTGAAATCAGTCCCTTTCGGGAATTTCCGCCGAATCATTTTGTTTGCACACTCATTTGACCCGCGTTCGCAACTTGTGTACGGGTGGCAATAATACATTTTGGTTCGTCTGCCTTTCCGTAGGATAGACCGTTCAAGGCTCTTCACGTCGGAGAACTCCCCGCCGTTGTCTACGGTGATTGTCTGGAACACGCGCGGAAACAGCGCCCCGAACCTCCGTTCAATACGGTTCAAGGCGCGAACGGTGCTGATTGCGGTTCTGTCGCGCATTTTCTCTATAATTTCTTTTCGTGATAGGCGTTCCGTCAGCACCAACAGGGCGCACGAACCGTCCTTGCCAGAATATACAGTATCCATTTCCCAATGCCCGAAAGTGATTCTCTGGTTAATCACTTCCGGGCGTTTTTCTATGCTCTCTCCGCGCGGTGCGCGTTTCGTCGTTTTAACTTTATGATATGGACGCTTCCGCTTTGGCTTTTCTGGTAAGTCTTTATTTGTCAGGTTCAGAAACACACCCTTTTCAATGTAACCGTAAAAAGTGCTGACACAAATAGAGGTTTTGAATGTCCGGCCCTCTATCGTTATGTCAGCAAGGGCCGCGGCAGGCGAACGGTCTTCTTCGATGACCTTGCGTTCCAAATAGTCAGCAAGTTCATGGTCGTTTCCGATTTTCAACGGCGCACCTTTCGCCGCAAGATTTTCACGGTATCTTTTTTCTGCTCCGTCCGGGTTATAGCGGTCTTCCATAATCCATGTATCGCCGTCCAGATGCTCCCAACGGGCGCGTTTGATTTCTCTATAAATCGTGCTGACATGAACATGAAGTTCCGCCGCAATCTGCTTCGGCGTATCGCCGCGGTTCAAACCGTATTCGATTTTCCGTCGATCTGTAAGCTGTAAATGACTGAAACAATGCCCCATGCTATAACCTCCCAAAATGCGAAACCCGCCCAAGCTATCAAGCCGGGCGGGTTTTGTTCCTCTTTTCAGCGGTTCCCCGCAAAAAGATTATAACAATATTTTTATACTAACGCAAGTATAAAAAACTATTGCTCATTTTCTGTCAGCCATTCCATAGATACGCCAAGTATCTTCGCAAGCACCGCAAGTTCATAATCGGTCACAAAGCGGGTCCCGATTTCAATTCTGCTTACGCTGTCCCGCTCCATTGTAATTCCTGCAACTTGTAGACGCGCCGCAAGGTCTGTTTGCGTGATATTCAGCCGGGCGCGTGCTTCTTTGACGCGATTTCCGCAAAGGTTCTTTCGTCCCTTGTAGTCGTATATCTTCAACCGCCGATTCCTCCTTTTGTGTTAAAGGTCTGCATTTTTCTTGACTTTAACACAATAAGCGTTGATAATTGTGTTAAAGGTCAGAATCCAGAAAAAGCAATGGTCCCGGCCTTTGAAAATAACGCAAGCCGCCCGGACGCTGGGCGGCAGAACGGAGGATTCCACATGAAAAAGGTTCTATCTCTTGTCCTTGCGGCGGTGCTTGCCGCGTCCCTCTCCGCCTGCGGCGGCGCTCTTGTCGATCTGGACACGCCCAAATCGGAGGAACTGACGGCGCAGTATGATTTTTACCCCGATGCCATGAACACCATTCGGGCGGATATGAAAATCACTCCCGAACAGGCCGATGAAGTCTTTATCATTCTGACTTCCTGCGGCCTTGATGGGAAGATTACAAGCATTTCCGAAAGCAAGGGCGCGTATACCGTCTATTACGGCGGTTCATCCCTCGACGTTGTACTTTCTGACGGTGCGGTTGAAACCGTCTATTCTGGGCGTGATATGCTGTACCCTGAATATCACAAACACAACGTCTTGATGGACTATGACTTAACTGTAAAGGACGTGAAAACTGGTTCCGGCGACAAAATCGGTGAATACGCCTATATCCGCATTACGAAAGTACAGCTTCAATCCATTACGGAAGAAAACTACAAAGAATTCGTTGAAACCGTCGTCAAGGACAGCGGCTACAACTGGGTTGCAATTCTTTGTGATGACGGCACGGGTATTTGTTTCCCCGGTTCTATGTACTATGTCGGTACATACGGGAAGCAAGATACCGACGGTTCTATTCTTGAAGATTACGGCGCTATCACGCTGGACGAAAACGGCGGCTATACATACGAACAGTTCTGAACAGCAGGAAAGCAAAAGCGACGGGCGCAACGCCCGCCGCTTTCTTTATGCCTTTTCCTGTTCCGCGTCTGCCGCGGCCTGAACCTCTGCCGCGAACTGCTCCGGCGACAGTCCCAACACCGCCGCCGCCCGTTCGTCCATCAGCGATTCGATCATATCGTTTATGCTATCAAACCCGCTTGCCTTTGCCGCTCTCTGATATACGGACTTCTTGCCTTTCTTTACATACGGGTAAATCCTGTCATAGTTTTTGCTGTTGTATTTCCGCTTCGCGTCTGTCGCGGCTTTCCCGCGTGGGTTTCCATATTTGCTTGCCATTGTCACCACTCCTTTACTTGTCCATTTTATCACGCTGTTTATACTAACGCAAGTATAAAAAACGTACAATCTATCGTTAGTATATTTGTGCATCATTCCAACTTGCATTTATACTAACGTTAGTATATAATCATAATCAGAAAGGGAACCCAAAGCCGCCCGGTTGTCGGGGCGTAGAGTTCGACAACAGCCAACCTTACGGGCTGACACGAAAAGGGAACCGACACGGCATACAATGACACTTCAACTTCTGGTTTTATATATGGGGGTAATCAATATGAAAAAGTTCGAGATCGGCAAGGAATATTTTGACCGTAGCGCCTGCAATCACGATTGCATTTTCACCATCAAGATTATCAAGCGCACCGAAAAGACGGTGACGTTCGAGCGTAACGGCAAGACCCGCCGCGCAAAGCTGTTCTTCGATGAACGCGGCGAATATATCATTCCCGAACGTTATTCTATGGCCCCGGTCTTCCGTGCTGAAAACGAGGTTCAGCCGGAAGAGGAACCCAGCGTCGAGGAAGCCGCCGTCGAAACGTCCTGCGGCGTTGAAATCGCCCAGCCCGCCGACGTGAACACCGTTGTTGTTATGGTGGGCCAGCGCGTCGAACGTATCTGCGGCGCTTGCTATCCTCCGCAGGGTGGAACCGTCATCGGCTTTGTTAGCCTGCCTGATACCCGTTTCTTTCACGGCGGCGTTTTCGCTATGGTCCTGTATGATGGCGCAAAGGTTCCTGAACGTGTCCGCCTGTCCGACATTCACCGCCGCGGGTGGCGCTCTCCCGGCGGCTCCCCGCTGGGCGTATTCGTGGCCTGATGCTTTACCGGGGCGGCGGTTTCCGCCGCTCTGTTTTTCGTGCCGCTGTATCTACTGCAACGGCGCAAAATTTTTCTGCTTTTTCGCATTTTCCCTATTGACTTTATACTAACGTTAGTATATAATAAGAGCATAAAGAAAGGGGGTGACAAGGTGAAGAAGAAAAAGAAAAAGCCCACGAAATCGCGGGTCGATGTTCGGACCATCGTGATAACCGCAATCGTGGACTTTCTGGTAGGGCTTGCGTTACTGATAATTGATAAGCTGACGTAAGCCGAAACCCCGTATTCTATGGGCGGGTTCACCGCCCACCCATAGAATACACTTTTTCTTCTGAACTGTCAACCATGCTTGAAAAACTCGGAATCTTCCTGATCGCTGTTGCCGTTGTGAAGCTGATTATCGCCGCCGCGGTCCATTACCGCCGCAAGAAAGGGGAATGAACATGAAAAGAACTGCAAACAAGTTCCAGCGGGCCTATATGGTCGCCAAAGCCCGCGTGCAGGAAGTCGAATCCCAGCAAGAAGCCATCGAAAAGAAGTTCATTGCCGACAAAGGCATTGTCAATCCCGACGGCTCCGTTCCCGAATTCCTTTACTGCATGGAGGATGACGCGGCCTTTGAAAAGGCGAACGACGAATGCGCCGCGCTGATTGTTTCCGCCGGGCTTGAAGAAGAACTGAACGCCGCCCGTTCCGTCCTGAAAGCGTCGGAAGATAGCTTGATTGCCTACGGTCTGTCCCTTGCTCCCGCTGGGGTCCGGGCCACGTTGGAAAAGGCCGTTCAGCACAACGCCGCAACCCGCGCAAAGGTCCTTGACCTCGCATTCCGGCTTGACGTGTCCACGGTCAGCGCATAAGATGAAAGCAGGCGGCGCAAACGCCGCCTGCCCCAGCAAAGAAAGGGAAATTTGTATGAACAAAATCCGTCGCAAGGCTCTTCAAGAAATCTTCGATAAACTGTCCGCTCTCTCTGACGAACTCGAATCCATCAAAGAGGAAGAGGGCGAAAGCCGGGAGAATATGCCCGAAAGTATGCAAGGTTCGGAACGCTATGAGCAGTCCGAATCTGCCTCATACAGCATTGATGAAGCGATTGAATCTATCTCTTCCGCGTGCGACAGTATCGAAAGCGCAATGGAGTAAACAAAAAAGCCCGCCGGGGAATGACCCCCGACGGGCTTTCGTTTTTGTCCGAATCGGACGTGTTTAGTTTTCTGCGGGTTCGGTCTGGACGGTCTGTGCTTCGATGCCGACAAGCAGGCTTTCCACGGATGGGGTGTCGATGTAGCCTTTCAAATTCTCATTCGCGCCCCATGCTTTCTTCGCTTCCTCCAAAGCGGCTTCGATCATTTTTTCAATATCGCTGGACGTGAAAAGCAGTTTCAGCACCGCCGGGATTCGCTGATAAATCCAGTCCGCGACAGCGGCATATTTCAGGGAACCCGTACCGCTTCCGAACTGCTTTTCGGCCTGCGTTACAAGGTTGAAAAGGATTTGCTTCAAAATCTTTGTTTCGCCGCGCTTGATAAGCACGACAACCAGCGCGAGGAAAGCAACGACGACAAGCACGCTGTCCCAATTCTTCGCAAGGAATGTAAGAACGTTCATTTCCGTTTCTCCTTTCTATCTGTCAGCCAATGACGGTACAGCCGGATTCAGGGACCCAGCCCAAACCGTCGATGTGTACGCCGCACTTGCGGCCCGGATAGTAATACTTCACCGTGTACGTTCCGTTCACGGTCTTACCCTGTCCGCCGCCGTTGCTGTCGCGGTACAGCGGGCCGGAATACTTCACCTTTGCACCGACGCGCATTTTCGGCGCGGTCGTACCGCTCCCGACGGCCTGCACGTCCGCCGCATTGACCCAGCCGTAAACGGTAGAACCGCCGCCGGGCTGTTTGATAAGGTGGTAGGGGTGCTTTGCGCCCTTTGCAAGCGCCGTTACCTTTGCCGTTCCCGGCTTGCAGGCCGCGCCGCTTGCCGCCGCCGCGTTGGTGTAATGGGTGTTGCCCGTAAAGCGCACCACGTCGCCCACAGCGAACGCAAGCGTCGCCGGGGTGGTAGTTGTGCCGCTGGGCTTTGTCGTGCTTCCTGCGCCGTCCTGTGCGCCGCCTGCGGTGTCGTAGGTGATATACGGCAACTTCCCGTGCTTCGTCCACTTGCGCCCGTTCATGCCGGAAATAGCGCCAATGTTCAGGCACGCCGTCACCTGCACGCAGTTCTTGAAAGCGGGCGAACATTCGATGACCTTTCCGCCGCCGATGTATACGCCGATATGACCGGGCAACCAGACAGCTTCACCCGGAACAATGCCGCTGAAATCAGCGGACACGCCGGAACACTTCGTAATCATGGTGTCGGCCCCAAGATCGGGAATGCCGTTGGAAGCATAGGCCGCGCCGCCGTATGGCTTCGCGGCGTTTCCGCTCCAACCCCAAAGAACGCCTTTGATAAGGCATACGCAGTCGAACCCGTAGACGGGCGGGTTCTTATCCGCCGCCGCCCGAATCATCGCCGTTCGCGCGGCCTGCTTGTTGTACCTGTGATTTGTGCAATAGCGGGACACGTTCGCGCCTGTCAGGGGCGCACCGAAACAGCCCATGACGTACAGCGTTTTATAGTTGTCCACAATGTTTTGCAATTTGTTGATAAATTCAGACGCTTTCATTTTGCCCGCTCCTTTCGCGTCTGCGGGTCTTGTGGTCCCCGCCGTGGTATTTGAACCGCTGGGCTTTGCGGCGCTTCCTGCGCCGTCGTAGGCGGTCAGGGCGTATGTTTCGATGATTTGAACCAGTTTGTCCGCATATTTCGGGTCGGTCGCATAGCCCGCCGCGGCGATTGCCCGGCACGCGGCTTTATAGTCCCGCTCCCCGATGACCGCTTTATAGCGGGCATTGCGCGAAAGCAAGTCGGAATGATCGGCGACGCTTTCCGCCCAACTGCCATAGGCCCGGAAAAGGCCCGTCACGGTCGTAAAGGTCACGCCGTCGTAGCACTCTTGCGTTTTGCCGCTGTAAACGGCCCCGGTCCAGCTTGTCCCGGCTTTGATGCCGAACAGGGCGTTTCCCTTGACCGTCAAGCCGGATTTGCCCCAGCCGCTTTCAAGGATTGCTTGTGCTATCGTCAGGGACGCGAGGACCCCGCTTTTCTGCATATCCGCCGCGGCAAGTGCGCCCACCCGCTCGACGAATTTCTTTTGTTCCTGTGTCATGTGTATTCCTCCGTTACGGCTGAACGTTGTTCAGGTCAACGGGCATTCCCTCCGTTTCCTCCGGGTTTGCCTTTTTGATTTTCACAACGTTTTCCGCCTTTGCTTTCCACGAATAAAAGCCGATGACCGTTGCCGTCGGTGTCCCAACGTAGGCAAGGAAAACGCCAAGCTGTGAAACGTCGAGGACAACAGCCCATACGCCCACGCCGAACCCGGCGAAATAGGTACAGAGGACCGCCCAAAGAACCAGCTTTGAACACTCTATCTTCCGGCGGCTCTGCTTGCCCTCTCTTCGTCGGCGGGGCCGTCGTCCGCTCAACAGCAGGACGGCGGCGAACCCGCCAACCAACCCGGCGGCAACGCTGAAAAGATAAATCATGCCGCGCCACCCTTTCTCATAGAAAATCGTGCTTTACCAACCGTTCGTCATACACCCGCTTGATGTTTGCAACCGCGTGTGTGGCGCGGTTGTTTTCATATTCTGGGTGTGTGTCGCAGTATTTTTCGTAAAGGTCGATTTCGTGCAAAATCTCGATGAAGTCTTCCTGCGTGTGCGGAATGTCCCGCAACAGTTCATTGTTGAATCGCAGGATTTTTGAACGGTGAAAATCAGCGTTCCGCGCGTCGTCCGTTTTGATATGGTCGTCAAGGGTTTTACGGGTTTCGTCCAGCTTCCGCAGAACGTCGCCGTTGATTGCCCGCCCAATGGCACGCGCAAGCCACGTCCACGGGTTCAACTTCACGGGGGCGATTTGAACCAGCGTCAGAACCACAAAGGCAATTCCTCCGCCGCTTGCTATCTCTCTGATTGTCATTCTGTCACCTCCCGCAAATGAAGTCCCCGTAAACGCTTTTCAGCGAATACGGGGCGATTGTGGGCGGCGCTTCCTGCGAGTGATAAACCGCGCAGTCATACGCCCAAACCAAATAGCGCGTTGTGTCCTCCGCCCAAATAGCAAGCGGCATAATGAAAAACCACAGCAGACCGAACACCGGGCAGATTTGGCCCAGCACGTTTCCCGGCTGATTGCTGTAATCCCAAACGCCCAGCCCTAACCACAGGTTCAGGACACACCCGGAAATAAACTCTACCGCAAGCACGATAACGGCCCCGATGACCGATTGCACGATGACCGGGGCGCGGTAAAAGCGCGGGGCCTGATTGATAGCACCAACCAGAACCCCGCACAGCCCGCCTACAACGAACATAGACGGGTGTGAGTACCCACGGAAAAGCGTTTCAAATACGACGTAAGCCGCGCCCAGCGTGGCCCAAATCGTCAAGATACGTTTCACGCGTCGCCACCTGCTTTCTCGATCAGCGCCGCCATGCTTGCCGCAAGGTCGGCGGGCAGGTCCGCGCCGTACACGATAGCCGGGATTTCATCAAGCCCGGCCCGTTTAATCCACGCGTTCAGGTGGTTGCAGTAAGTGCGGTGATAGAAGACGTGTGCGGTCGCGGCCTGTGTAAGCGCGGTGAATTCCTCCGCGGTATACATACGGCAAAGTTCACCGTCGGCGTGGTACGGAACTTCCTTTGCGCCCTCCTTGACCGTCTGGAACTGCGCCATAAGTTCGGTTTGGTCGTGTTCGGTCAGACTGTAATGTGCGCCGCCCACGTCGATTCCGGCATAGATAGCCGCGGAACACGCAAGGCCGATTTCCGCTTTCTTCGCCGTGCGGACCTGCTCAACGTCGTTCCAGTCCTGCGGCGGGGTCACGCCCAGCCGCTCCAACTTCATATCACGAATGCTGTCTTCTCTGTGCTGAATGCTCATTCAAAGTTACCTCCCGCAGACGTAATGAAGCAATCGCCCGTTGCCGTTCCGCGCTTTACCTTGATGCGGAAATTGTAGCCCCAAGCGCTCGCCGTTTTGGTGGTGTTGGAAAGGAAGAACTTACTTCCGCTTACGACGTTCTGCGTCACGTCCTCCCACGTCGGGGAAGCGTCGTTGCCGTTGTTGCAGACTTCCACGGTGAATTTTGCACCTGCTGGAATTTGACGCACGACAGACATGATACCTTTTGTCACCATATCATCGGCAGTAAGCGGGGTAGCAAGTGTAAGTTCGATTTCCGTTTCATTTTTCGTGAACGTATACGTCCGGGTCGCGCTTCCGCCGTAGTTGTCCGCCGCAACGATTTTCAGCGTATGGGACCCGTTCAACAGCTTCACCCACTCTGCGGCGGTGATGTTGAACGAATAGTTCTGTCCGCTTGTCGCGGTGTAGGAACGCTTCTGCGTGCCGTCGATGTACTCCGTCACGGTCAAGGTCTGCCCGCTGTCTTCGTCCGTTACGCTGTAACTCTGCGCGAACGCGGCGGTCTTCGCTCCCAAGTTGGAATCTGTGCCGCTGATAACGGGCGCATGGTTGTTTACCACCGTCCGCGTCGCGCTGGTGTTGTAGGCGCTTTCCGCGCCCGCGCTGTCATACGCCTTGACGCGGTACGCAACAGAGGTCCAGCCGAACGTGATTGCGTCGGTGTAACTGCGGTTGATGCCCTTGTATACCTGCGCCCAT
>ENA-OOWN01001836-OOWN01001836.1-human-gut-metagenome-genome-assembly--contig:-NODE-1836-length-14351-cov-4.225168_pt1 | contig 14351 bp, 14 predicted proteins | sample MGYA00241406_ERZ501319 | MGnify/ENA primary metagenome ERZ501319 (study PRJEB25962, sample SAMEA2042734) | human gut metagenome | biome: human gut; feature: human-associated habitat; material: faeces... | reverse complement strand
ACTGCAACTTCCGCTTTTTTATTTCAACACATACACCTGAACTGCGGATGAACCGCATATTGGAAAACAAACGGATTAGAAGATATATTGCACACGTGCCTGAGCGATGAAAAAATCCTTATCGTAGAAGCTGCCGCAATGGTCGCCCACCCACACGTAACTTCCGCCAAACTTAACGCCTATATACCTGTTCAAATAGAAATTAACGCCCAAAGAAAGGTCTTTTTCCTCCCCTCCGTATATCGAGCTGCCGCTATCGTTAAGGTTTGTATAGTTAAACCGGGCCACAAGCTCTACGGCCTTACCCGACAGCGGGCGGCCCGGTATGCCGTACATCGCGTCATAATCAAACCCCTCGCCTGCTATAAGCCAACTACCCTGAACGTATCCGCCATGGGCGGCGTAGGCGGCAAGACCGCCCGTGCGGTTCATGCGGTCGACAAAGTACTCACCCTGCAACAATACTTTCCTCGACGTGTACAACAGCTCCAGCAGCCCTTTCATTTCACAGCCCATACCGCCGACCTCGGCATCAAGCAGCGGCGACGGCAACATGGACGTTACACCATCGCTCGTAACCTCGCCTACGGGAGCGGCGTTGTTGGCCTCCTTTGTCCTGAACGAGAATGCCCAGCCGACGTGCAACAACCGGTTGCGCCGCTGGTCTTGCGTCCGCCATACGGCGCGCGTAGTCGATACGAGCGAGTTTTTCTTGTCGTCACCGATGTGGTTGATGTCATTATTAGTGTAAAGTCCTGTCGCAAGATACCAATTATCGTTGTAAAAATGGTATGTTACACCGAGTTTACGACCGTCGGTAAACGCCAATACCGAAGCAGCCGACTGGTGAAAACGCAAGTCGACAGTACTGATGAGCATGTCCATGGAGAAAGGCTCGTAACCATTCCCGAGTGAAAGCACACTGTTCCTGAAATGATAATTCAACTGCAAATCCTTCACGGCAACCTTGCCTCCGCCAAGTCCGATGTCGGCCTTAAGCTCAAACTTGCCGTAACCGGCCTTAAAACCCACACGGAAATCCTCCAAACGGTAATACCCTTGCACGTCTTCCTTACCGTAACCGGTGGCCGTAGCGTCAAGCAATGCACGCGAACGGAACTTCACATGCAGCGTATCGGCCGCAACGGCATCAGCCGCTACAAACACCACCGCGCCCATACATAACATCCTGAACAAACGAAAAATCATTATCGGCAGCATTAAAATGGTTGCGGGAGCAAAGTTACCACACGACGTAGAATGAAAAGATGAATTCCTTATTTATAATAAACATGCTACCTACGCCGCCGTTTCATTAACGTTAATGAAACGCACGCGCAACCGTTTTGCAACAAGACAAACTACAGGAAACATGCAGGCACATACGACAAATGGCCGACTTCACAGCCGGCCATCAGTCAGTCATACAAAAACATTATGAATTTTATTTAGCGAACAAGATTATTAAAAAGTCTATCACTCTATCAGTTTCGCTTCACTTTATGATTTCTCATTGCGCCTGTTTGCAGTCGCGGCACTTACGCTCACAGTATCTTTCACATTGGACGCAGATGTCATACCCCAGCATGGCGCCAAGGATGAAGTCCTCCTCGGGTGAAAGCATGTTCAAAGGCCGCGTTACCATAAGCCTGATCGCATCGAGACACTCGCGCCGTCCGAAGAACAGGTTGACGCGGTCGTTGCCCACCGGCTGCACGATATAGCTGATGTTCTGCCGGCGAAGACGGGCAGTGGCGTACTCCTCGTACTTCTTGTTGAACGTGAACAGCACCATACGGCGCACGCCCTTCTTGTACTCGTATATGTGATTGGTCAACACCCGCATGTCGGGCGGCAATATCTCGGTACGCATAGGCTTCAGGGTTAAAGGCTGTCTTTTATCTGTTCCACCCACGCTTCGATGCGGGCGTCGGTCTTGTCGTCCTCGTTCACGTCGTCAAGGGCTAGCCCTATGAACTTTCCGTCGACAACAGCCGCAGAGTCGTCAAACGTATATCCGTCGGTAGGAACCTGTCCTACGAACTTGGCCCCGCTGTCTTTCAGGCCGTCGTAAATCTCGCCCATGGCCGAGCAGAACGTGTCGCCGTAAGACTCGCTGTCGCCGCATCCGAACAGAGCGATGGTCTTTCCCTCAAGAGCCGCGCCCTTTAGCGTTTCCAGTCCGTCGTACCAGTCATCCTGAAGCTCGCCCGCTCCCCACGTGGAAGTACCCAACAAGAGGTTGCCGTAACCGCCAACCGTGTCGGCCGAGATATTCGCCACGTCGTAAACATCGGCCTGGCCGATGCCCAGTTTGCCTGCTATCTTCTCTGCTATCGCCTGACATGTTCCTGTGGAGGAACCGTAAATAATGCACGTCTTATCCATATCCAGAATGTGTTTTTATTATTGTTTATCGTTACGTCTGCAAAGATATGACAAACAACACTGCTCCGCAATACCTAAAAATAGGGTTTCTGCCGATACCTAAAAATAATGAAACAACGGCCTGTGGAAAACAAAAAAGCCGTCGGTCCACAGTGGACTGACGGCTTCTTGATATGGAAATAAAATTACTTATTCAAACCACGGTTGTTAAACGTTGCGTTAAGCAGCATGAGATACTTTTGGTACTGCTCTGAAGTGAGCACGTAGCGCATGTACTTAAGATCCTTTACAACGGCCTTCTTAACCATGCTTTCACGCTCGTCGGCATTAGCTCCGGCTGCGTTCATCATGTCGGCGCAGAATGAAGTATGAATGTCTTGCACCGCCTCTGCCTGATCGATTGAGAGACCCAAGAAGTCTGCAAGCCTGTCATAGTTCACGGCCATGTTGTAAGCGCTGGCGTTGTCAACGTTGTTCAACTTTTCGTTCTCCGCAAATGTCATAGTCATGCTGAGCACAGCTACGACGGTTAAAAACAATCTTTTCATAATCCTTAAAATTTTCTTTTTACCTTTGAGCCTCGGTTCTCTTCTCCCGAATCGCCTCGGCTCGTTATCCTTTTAATTAACTCTATTTGTCTTTCGACGGTGCAAAGATACGACCATTTCGGACAACTTGGTATAAAAATAACACACTGTTTGCGTTAACAGCTTACTTTTTTGACCTACATCAATGTTTTAGCTACAATCTGTTGCTATTTTGACACTGTCAACCTGTCAATATGACAAAACCGTTTCAAACATGACTTTTTGGCATACTGCAGCCACACAATACGCCTTATATATATAATAATGTAATAGCCGACAAGTGATTTTACGACTGTTTGCAAGCCACAAAACCACAGGACAAGGCATCCAACGTAACCAGCTGACCTGCAATAGGTTAGCGCAAGCATTCCAAAAGGTGGCCTTTTAGGCTGCGAAAGGCCGCCTTTTATGAGCTAAAAGACCGTCTTTTACAACGCAAAAAGCCACCTTTTAAAACGATGCCAACAAATTTATCAGCCACGGCGGGCGACAAATCGAAAAAATTTAGCTACATTTGCACGTCAATATAAACAAAAAGAAATAAAATGGACAACAACACTAACAAATACATCGCGGTGGCGTATAAGCTGTACACCGTAGAAAACGGAGAAAGCGAACTCGTTGAAGAGGCTACCGACAAAGAGCCGTTCCAGTTTATCAGCGGCTACGGAATAGCGCTCGACTCATTCGAGAAACAAATGACCGGACTTGAAACCGGCGCGGAGTTCGACTTCACACTGCAAAAAGACGACGCCTACGGCGACTACGAACTGGAGCGTGTGCTCGACCTTAACAAATCCGTGTTCTGCATAAACGGCCACTTCGACCACGAAAACATATACAAAGACGCAATCGTGCCGCTGCAAAACGAGGACGGCAACAGGTTTTACGGAAAAGTGCTCTCCATAGGCGACGACAAAGTGAAAATAGACCTCAACCACCCGCTTGCAGGCAAGACGCTAAATTTTAAAGGACATATAGTGGAGGCGCGCGAAGCCACCAACGACGAGATACAGGGCCTTATCAACCGGATGAGCGGCGAAGGCTGCTGCTGCGGAGGCCACGGTGACGGCGAATGTTGCCACCACCACGAAGGCCACGAAGGCGGATGCCACGGCCATAACCACAAGGAAGGCGAAGGTTGCTGCGGACACCACGGGCACAAAGACGGCGGATGCTGCCATAAAGAATAAAGAACTGCACGGCGGCACGTATGCACCGCCGCAGGCTTTCTTAATTCTTAACTCTTAATTCTTAACCCAACATGCGTAACACCTTCGGCCATTTATTCCGCCTGACCACTTTCGGCGAAAGCCACGGCGAAGGCATAGGCGGCGTTATCGACGGCTGTCCGGCCGGCATAGATGTCGACATGGGCTTCATACAGCACGAACTCGACCGCCGCCGCCCGGGCCAAAGCCACATAACGACAGGCAGACAGGAGCCAGACAGGGTGGAACTGCTGAGCGGCGTGTTCGAAGGCAAGACCACAGGCTGCCCCATAGGCTTCATCGTGAAGAACACAAACCAAAGGTCAGAAGATTACGAAGGCATGCGCAACGTTTACCGCCCGTCGCACGCAGATTATACATACACGGCGAAATACGGCCTGCGCGACCACCGCGGAGGCGGACGCTCGTCGGCCCGGGTGACAATCAGCAGGTGCGTGGGAGGAGCGCTGGCAAAGCTCGCGCTGAGGCGAATCGGCATCAGCGTGCATGCGTATACGTCGCAAGTAGGCGGCATAAGGCTCGACGGCGACTACCGCAAATACGACATTGAGGCGGCAGAGGGCAACATCGTGAGATGTCCGGACAAGGAAAAAGCGGCCGAAATGGCAAGGCTGATAGCCGAGGCCAAGGCCGAGGGCGACACAATGGGCGGTGTCATAACATGCGTAATCAAAGGCTGTCCCGCGGGATTAGGCGAGCCTGAATTTGACAAGCTGCAAGCCGCTTTGGGCTATGCCATGCTCGGAATAAACGCAGTAAAAGGCATAGAATTCGGTGAAGGATTCGGGTTTACGACGATGAAAGGCAGCGAGGCAAACGACATATTCATAAACCACAACGGACGCATCACGACGAAAACAAACCGCAGCGGAGGCATACAAGGCGGCATAAGCAACGGTGAGGACATTTACTTCCGGATAGCGTTCAAACCTGTAGCCACGCTGCTAAAAGAACAACAAACCGTCGACCTGCAAGGCAACGCAACTACATTGACCGCACATGGGCGCCACGACCCTTGCGTGCTGCCACGAGCCGTGCCTATAGTGGAAGCCATGGCGGCAATGACCATTTTAGACCAATATCTGCTGTGCGGAACAATTAAAATATGATTTTTCACACTAAAAGAATAAAAAAGTAACTGAAAAATTTGCTATATCGACTTTTTATAGTAAATTTGCATTGACATTTTTGAAGGTTGTGAAACTATCAACTCTGTCAATTAAGTCTAGTTTAGTTTTTGTGTTGGTTGAGAGCGGTCAATTGGCCGCTCTCTTTTTTATTATTAAAATCTAGGCAAACGGTAAATGTTAAATATCGTATCAATTAGCAAAAAAAAACAAATTCATTCTTGATTGAAAAATGAAACCATTACTTTTGCATCTAAACATAAGCATTTTTACCATTACTATTAACACCAATCTAACAAATAAGAAAAAGTATTTATGAAGAAAATCACTACAATGCTGCTCCTCATGCTCATAGCATTCAGCGCGCAGGCACAGTTGCTTTGGAAAATATCAGGCAACGGATTGCAGAAACCTTCGTACATCATCGGCACCTATCACTTGGCCGACGCGTCGTTCGCCGACAGCATAAAGGGCCTCAAGGCCGCACTGGAAACATCTGAACAAGTGTACGGCGAAATAATAATGGCCGACATAACCTCGCCCGAAAACATGCAAAAAATGCAGGCGGCTATGATGCTTCCCGACGGACAGACCATAGACAAACTTTATACAGCCGACGAGATGACACGCATCAATGCGCTGGTAAAAAGCGTTTTGGGCGTGGAGCTGACTAATCCAATGGTAATGCAGCAGCTAGGAAAACTTACCCCGTATGCCTTACAGGTGCAACTAACAGTGCTGATTTACATGAAAAAGCACCCCGTATTCAATCCAAATAACAGCTTTGACGGCTACTTCCAAAAGGAAGCCACGGCCAAAGGAAAGGGCGTAGGTGGACTGGAAACGTTCGATTTCCAAATCAACACGCTGTATAAAAGCACTACAATGGAACGCCAAAAACAGCTGCTGCTCTGCCTTGCGGACAATCTTGAGTTCAACGAAGAACAGACTGAAAACATCATCAAGGCGTTCTTTTCACAAAATCTTGACGCCATAGAAAAGGCTATGGACGCAAAAATGAACAACACATGCGACGCCACGCCAGAGGAAAAAGATACGCTTATCTACGCCCGCAACGACAACTGGATGAAGCTCATACCCGGAATAATGAAGCAAAAAAGCACTTTCTTCGCCGTTGGAGCTGGGCACCTGCCGGGAGAGCGCGGCGTGCTTAACCAGCTGAAAAAAGCCGGATACACGGTAGAAGGTGTAAAATAGCCGCACCATATAAAATAAGACAAAGCGTCATGGAAGCCGTATCGGCACGCCTGTGACGCTTTGTCTTTTTCAAAAAACAGACTAAACCGTTACTTGGCAGCTACTGTCTCATAGTCACTTTTACGTAACGAACCGTCTGCTATGCCGTGAAGGAACAGTTCGAGGTTGGAGTATCCCGTCGCCGTTATGGCCGCACCGTCGGACGAGTTATGAGGATTAAGCCCCTTTTCCGTCTCATATTTGTCAGGCAGTCCGTCTCCGTCAGAGTCAAGAAGCACCTTTTCACCGCCACGCTCGCCTAGATAAGGATAGTAGGTTACGGTCTTATCGCCAACCTTGAAAACATCTGTCTTAGAGAGTTTTACGTCCGCCGGCGAGTTTATTATACCTAATCCGCGGCTCATTTTTCCGTCCTTATAACCCGCGAACTGCGGATCACGTTTGCCTGCGGCCTCGTCAAGCAGTCGGCGGTCAACCTCGTCATACACCGGTAAAGACGCCCCCGCGTGTACGACAACAGCGCGATATGCCTCGTCGGCTGTCTGGAGCGACATGCCGCTTGAAACCTCTTGCGACGTTAAAGCATATTTCTTATAACTATCCTCATTGTTACCGAGCACCATGTCTACGGCCCGGTCGGCGCTGTTTGACGCGAATCCGTACCAGTTATCGGCATTTACCTTCCTCAAGGTCTCGGCATTCCAACATGAACTTGACGGGTCAACGAACTTGTTGTTCTCCTCAAACTTATTACCCTTGAGCATCCATTGCCCTTGCCCGTCTTTCGACGTAGCCTCTATGAAAAAACGTTTCGTGCTAACATTAAGGGCCGTAGCCGGTCCTGGACGAAAGTAATTGTTCACCATATAAACACGGTTGTAACTGTTTCCGTTGTTTATCGTCATGCAACATTCGCCTCCGTAAAGCGAGTTCGGCTTGCCCCAGTTGAACACAACGTTGTTGAAAAACTCGCTATCTACAAACTGGTCGTGATCCCCACGCTTCTTACTTCCGTTACGGACACCGTTGAAACGCGGCGAACGGCTGTTGCTGTTAGTTATCAGACAGTGGTGCATCGTACTGTGTTCTCCGCCCCACTGCGTGGCGTAAGCACGCGCGCCTTTAGCATTTTTTGAAGCATACAGTCCCTCGCCTATTATCGACCACTGCACCGTGGTTGAGTCGCAGTCATACATTGTGAGACATTCTTCCATTGACCAAGTAATCGAACAATGGTCGATTATTACGTTTCTGGTGTTCTCCACATCCACGGCAGGATAACTTTTATCTGGCACATCGCCTGCGCGGAAACGCATATAGCGGATTATTACATTAGGTTTCGACACGGAAAACTTGTGCCCCGCTATGCAGACTCCACCTCCGGGAGCCGTAGAGCCGTCGATTGTTACATTAGGATACGCCAACGATAATCTTGAAGTAAGATATATAGTGCCGCACGTTTTAAATAAAACTGTGCGCGGAGTGGCATCACCTGAGCGTAATGCCCAGCGCAAAGTTCCTTCTACAAGGTTGTTGTCCGTGCAATCGTCGTTACGTGTCACGTAATAGACTTTTCCTCCACGGCCTCCCGTAGTGTACTTTCCAAAGCCCTCGGCACCGGGGAAAGCCAACTGGCGTTGTGCCATAACAGGCAGGCACAGAAGCAATGCCAAAACAAAAATTGATAAGTCTTTCATATTGATTATAGTTTGACTGTTTGACGATTTCAAGCCTCCAAGGCTCCGATTATTTCCTTAACCGACTTGCATCCGTGGCTGTCAAGCCAGTCATTTACGCCGTCACGCACTTTTATTGTCACCTGTGGGTCAATAAAATTGGCCGTACCTATCTCTATGGCTGTTGCCCCCGCCATTAAGAATTCAATGGCATCACGTGCATTACAGATGCCTCCAAGACCCACTACAGGTATTTTTACAGCCTTGGCAACCTGCCAGACCATACGTAAAGCGACAGGTTTAACCGCAGGGCCGCTAAGTCCTCCTGTACCGATACTAAGCATTGTACAACGTTTTTCAATATCAATAGCCATACCCATAAGCGTGTTAATGAGCGATACGCTGTCGGCCCCTTCCACCTCAACGGCACGCGCAATCTCGGCAATATCAGTCACATTCGGCGACAATTTGACGATAAGCGTCTTATGATACTTTGCCCTCACGGCCCTGACAACGCTCGAAGCACCGGCACAAGTCACGCCGAACGCCATGCCTCCGTCCCTAACGTTAGGGCAGGAAATGTTCAACTCGATGGCCGGAATACGGTCAAGCTCACCGATGCGGGCGGCACATTCAGCATAATCTTCAGGCGAAGAACCGCTCACGTTGACAATGAAATTAGTGTCAATGTCCTTTATTTCCGGGTAAATATGCTCACAGAAGTAGTCTACTCCCTTATTTTGAAGGCCCACACAGTTTAACATTCCCGACGCTGTTTCAACCATACGGGGATAATCGTTGCCCTCACGCGGTTTCAAAGTGGTGCCTTTCACTATTATGCCTCCTATGCCTTCAAGAGGCACGAAATCGGCAAATTCAGGCCCGTATCCGAACGTTCCCGATGCTGCCATTACCGGATTCTTCAACCGCAAATCTTTTATCTCTACACTTAAATCTGCCATAACAACTTATTTATGTTCATTACAGGTCCTTCCTTGCACACGCACAGGTTGCCTTCCGTTGTCTTCTCTACACAACACAGGCAAGCGCCAAGGCCGCAGGCCATCATGTTTTCAAGCGAAACTTCACACTCAATATTATTTGCCTTGGCATATTTCGCCACGGCTACCATCATCGGCTTAGGGCCGCATGTAGCGATACGGTCAAACCGTATTTCGCTTAATACGGAATGATTGGTCACGAAACCGCGCTCACCGGCCGTGCCATTTTCCGTCGTTACACACACACGGCCTAACTTTCTGAACTCATCAAGCATGAGCAAATCCTTTTCCGAGCGCGCTCCAAGCAAGAAAACAGGTCTGCAACCGATGTCGTTAAGCCTTTTGCCAAAATACAACAATGGAGCGACACCGACTCCGCCACCCACTAACAACACTTTTTCATCACTACTTGAAGGCATAGTAAAACCGTTGCCAAGCGGGAACATGCAGTTTAGGGCATCACCAGCCTTCAAACTAGCGATACGGCGCGTACCGTCGCCTATGGCCGCAACGAGCAACCATAACTGATTGTTGTCATAATCAACAAAATTAACCGAAATCGGCCTTCGTAAGAAAGTAGAAGGCGAACCATCGACACGCACTTCTACAAACTGCCCCGGAAACACCTCGGGCAGCCTTTCGTCTTGCGTCAATTTCACGAGAACATACTTGTCATTTATATGCTCAACCGAAACCACACGCAAGTCGGAAACGTATTTTTTCATCTAAAATCTGTTTTTCTTTATAATAAAATAAACAATGTGCACTTACTACTGCAAAAATACGAAATAAGCTCACTGCAACCAAAGAAAAGCCTGTTTATCATCAAAAAACGGTCATCTGCACTTAAGCAAATGACCGTCATCTCTGTAAAGACCTATTTTTTTGGCACAAAACTCTCGTAAGTAAGGTCGTCAAAATATACCCGTATCTCTGTAATCTGCCGTTGCGGACGTTCAACATACCTTACTTCCGGCCTTATTCCTGAAGTATAACCACGAACTTGCTGATGAGAGACGCCTGTTTCGCCGCTGCCCGAGAACAAATCAGGCATACGCCCATCTGTATATGACGGCGACATACCGTCAGCCGTCACATCATCACTATGCTGTCCGTCACCGGCAGCCTTCTCATCATTAAACATCTGCCCATGCCCGAACATCAACCAGTCGGTATTCAGGTTGGGAATCTTACTTTTGATAGCCTCTACAATGTTTAGGGTAGGACGGGTGCGTTCATTAAAAATACTACTGAGTGACGCGGCATTGATTCCTATGAAGTTGGCGAATGTCTGTTGGGTCATGTGTTGAGCCTCCATTATCAGCCTTATCCTGTCTTTCATTTCCGTCATAATTATACTGTTTAACCCTTTGGGGACGTTTTTTCTAAGATTTTACAAAGGTAAATCAAAAAAATCACATACACAACAAATCTAAAAGAAATGTGGAAATATAAAATTTAAATTTATGTATTTACATTTTTAAATTCAAATCGCCGTCATTAGAATATTTAGATTTGTAAACATAAATCTAAATATACACATCTAAATCCGACATAAAGATATTATTCGCCTTTTTTATGTAAATATTTCATTATAAATCAATTATTTATTGGGAATATGGATATAAGCCAGCGTTTATGCATTAAAATGCGGTTAAAATAGAGAAAATAACCCTGCCTAAGTTCAATGTGCACTTATTAGCTATTGATTATCAATTATTTAGCTTATAAAAACACTCCTGTATAAATATTCCTTGTCATTTATTGATTTAAATATTTTAGTATACAAATCAATAATTAAGTGCGTGGCATTATATAAACAAATGCAAATTTAAGTCTTTAAAGTATTAAATCAGACAACAAACTTTAAATATTTAAAGTTTTAAAGTTTACATTTCTATATACTAATAAATGCTAACGCTAAATTCTAAGGCCGTTTTTGAGGCTGATTTTCGGTTTTTTCAAACATTTCGGAACAAGGTAAAGAGCACTTGAAAATACGCCATTCTCAGAGCGTCAAAAATCATAAAAGTGCCTGATTTATAACGTACTTACCCCTATTTTTTATGTTCGGAAAATCTCGTGAAATAGAAAAAAGAGACTGTAAAAACAGCCTCTTTTTAATGTAAAATGAAGAAAATCAGCTCTCGCAACAGCTCGCCTACGGGCGTATTCGGGTTGTCCAGCCCCTTACTTTTGGCGTCAGTTTCCCTGATTTTCGATATTATCTGCATCACCTTCACTCCGGTAAAGTTTCTCATGCCCGTTATGTAGTCTCTCGCGGCCCACCCGCTTTTCAGGTCGAGCCAACGGGCTACGCCGTCCTCAGTGTACGGCCGTGGAGCATAATACGCTATCAGCAGATTCTGGAAATATGAGAACAGCATCGGCACAAGCATATACGCGTTGCCTGCTTTCGGATTGCTGTTGAAGTAATAGAGTATGCGGTTGGCCTTTAACACGTCGCGGTTGACTATTGCCGACCTCAGCTCGAAAGCGTTGAAGTCCTTGCTCACCCCGATCCTCTCCTCCACTGTCTCGGGCGTTATCCGTCGGTCGCCGTCAGCCAAAGAAAGAATCAGCTTGTCCAGTTCGCCCGTAAGCCTGTTCAAGTCGGCTCCTATATGGTCGGCTATCATCTGCGCGGCCTTGTTGTCGATTGTAGCACGACCGTTTATTTTCAGATAATTCTCGATGAACGACGGCAGCTCATAATCACGCTTCTTCTTGCTTTCAAACACTACGCCCACGGCGGCGGCCTTGGCCAGAATTTTCTTGCGCCCGTCAATCGAGCCGTTTTTATAGCAGATTACGAGCACCGTGGTGTCCATCGGCTTCTCGACGTATTTCTCTATGCGCTCCCAGTTCTTTATGTTCTGCGCCTCTTTCACGATGACCACCTGCCTACCTGCCATCATCGGATAACGATGGGCCATGTCGACTATCTGGTTAGGCTGTACGTCAGAACCGAAAACCACAGATTGGTTGAAGTCGCGCTCCTCGGGAGCCAAGGCGTTATTCTCGATGAACGACGATATCTTATCTATATAATAAGACTCCTCGCCCATCAAGACGTACACCGGGGCGTACCTGCCTTCGCGCAGGTCGCGCATTATGCTGTCGTAAGTAGCATTCTTCTTTTCGGCCATCACATTAACGGTTTACGTGCGCACGGACGACAAAAAACACATAAAAACAAAGGTCTTTCGGTGTTATTCATTATCTTTGCCGATGCGTAACGCGCTTTCAGAATGCAAATTTAATAAAATGTATCGATTAAACCTACCACAATACGAAATAAAAATCTCACGCCGTAACGGCAAGCCTTACATTCTCGACACCCTGCGGCGGCGCTACGTCTGTCTGACGCCTGAGGAATGGGTGCGCCAACATTTCGTCCATTTCCTTACCGACTGTAAGGGCTATCCGCCGTCGCTCATGGCCAACGAGGTGGAGCTTCACGCTGGCGACAAGCGCCTGCGGTGCGACAGCGTGCTGTATGACAAGGCAGCGCAGCCCGTCATGATTGTGGAATACAAAGCCCCCACGGTGCAACTTACGCAACGCGTGTTCGACCAAATCACCGCCTACAACATGCTGCTGCACGTTGATTACCTCATCGTAAGCAACGGCCTGCAACACTACTGCTGCCGCATGGACTACGACAAACACACGTACACCTTCCTGCGTGACATCCCCGAATACAACGAACTATAAACCATGAAAAAGGAAACAAAGGCAAGGATACTTGCAACCATCATCCTATTACCCGTTTACGGGGCAATCTGCTACGCCCTTTACGCCCTCAACGTAATGTCAAAAGACAGCGCAATAGGCTGCTTCATCGCAATGTCAACGGTCGAACCAATCCTGTATCTAATCAAGAAAAGCAACCAAAGATAACCACTTTGACTGCTGACGCATAAATCACAAAGCCCCGGCTTTCACAAGCCAGGGCTTTGATGTATTCCGAAGGACTGACCCTTCGGACAGAATTCAATATAGACATAAAAACTAAAAATACGTGAGTTCGACATAACTTCTATTTTCCACAAACAGCGAAAACGCCCTTTGTAGGGGCGTTTTTCTTATACCTAACTGACGTTAAAAATACGTGTCCTGGCCGTAATGGCTTATCAGTCGTAATCGTCAGAATCTATCTCGCCATAGATAAGGCGGTAATCCACAACGCCTTCCTCGTTGAAATTGCAGCGGGCAACAAACTCTCCTGTACTCTTGTCAAGCCGTATCACATCATACCGCTCAATGCTACCGTCAGTATTCGCCACTACTATCGTGTTTCCGTCAATGCGCCACGCAGCCCAGTCAAAATCGTAATCGGAACTGCCGCCGTATATGTCTCCGTCGTCAAAAAACTGCACCCCGAGAGAGCCGCTGGCAACCACTTCGCCGTCAAGATAGTCCTCGTAATAGTTCATGAATAGGTATTCACCCTTCAGCAAACTGCCGTAATTGTCGTCATCGTCGTCTGAACAAGATGTCAACAATACTGTCGGCAGCAACGCCATGCAGAAAAACATCAAAAGTTTTTTCATCATTTTAAATTGTTTTTAATGCCTATAAACTCCCCGATTCGGCCATTTAAACATTAAAAATGAAAAGACGTGGGAGTCTCTACTTCTCGCTTATCCCACGATCAGGCTCTCGCATTGCCCATGCACAAGGATAAGCAACCGCAGTTAGCCCACGCCGTGAGATATTACACTTAATCATTCCGCCGTTTAAGCGGAAAAAGGCATAATACACCCAACGTGGACGCTCCCGGTGCCGCATCTTCTTGTGCATAGTCCAATTTGCGAGATTCGACCGCAGAAGACAACGTCCGTAAACGTCCTTTAACAATAAATATGACCCCACCAGCCCGTATAGGCCAACTGGGTCGGTGCAAATATACGCAAAATCCGTCAGATATAAAGCGTTAATCTCATTTTTTATGAAAACCGACAGAATGTATTACAAAACTTGAGCGGTATCTGACGCGCAACCCGTTAATTATCAGCGTATTATGGGAAGGCTGTCTCTTTGTTTGCAAAAGACCGCCTTTTAGCTTGCAAAAGACGGCAAATTGGAACGCAAAAGGCGGAAAATCGCAATGCGATTT
>ENA-OOWN01001831-OOWN01001831.1-human-gut-metagenome-genome-assembly--contig:-NODE-1831-length-14383-cov-1.678322_pt1 | contig 14383 bp, 10 predicted proteins | sample MGYA00241406_ERZ501319 | MGnify/ENA primary metagenome ERZ501319 (study PRJEB25962, sample SAMEA2042734) | human gut metagenome | biome: human gut; feature: human-associated habitat; material: faeces... | reverse complement strand
AAAATGCTTTCACACAGCCGTTTTTTTACAGCTGTGTGAAATTTCTTTTTTGCAATGAAAATTTTGTAGGAGCGGCAGTTGTGTTTTTACCTTGACAGGCATAAAAAATCATGATATACTTAAAACTGTATAAATCGAACAAAAGAAAACGGAGGATAGTTTTCAATGGCAAAAATAGCAGTTCTCGGCTACGGTGTCGTAGGCTCAGGCACGGTCGAGGTTATTGAGAAGAATAAGGAAGGTCTTTTAAAGAAAGCCGGTCAGGAGATAGAGATAAAGTACATTCTTGATCTGCGTGATTTTCCTGACAGTCCTTATAAAGACAAGTTTGTAAAGGACTTCAACGTTATACTGAACGACCCCGAAATCTCGGTTGTGGTTGAGGTTATAGGCGGTATCAAGCCTTCATACGATTTTGTAAAGTCATCGCTTCTTGCAGGAAAGAGCGTTGTAACATCTAACAAGGAGCTTGTTGCCAAGAAGGGCGCAGAGCTTCTGAAAATCGCACACGAGAAGGGTGTAAACTTCTTCTTTGAGGCGAGCGTAGGCGGCGGTATCCCGATCATAAGACCGCTCCACCAGTGCCTTTCTGCTAACCGCATAGATGAAATCGCAGGTATCTTAAACGGTACTACAAACTTTATACTCACAAAGATGATCCGTGACAACATGGCGTTTGACGACGCATTAAAGACGGCTCAGGAGCTTGGCTATGCCGAGCGTAACCCCTCTGCCGATGTTGACGGTATCGACGCTTGCAGAAAGATCTGCATACTTGCATCTCTTTCGTTCGGCAAGCACGTTTATCCCGATAATATCCATACCGAAGGTATCACGAAGATCACACCTGAGGATGTTGCATACTGTGAGAATTTCGGCGGCTCGATAAAGCTTATCGGCTGGGCTTCAAGACAGGATGACGGCAAGGTAGCTGTTATGGTTTGCCCTGCATTTATCCACGAGGACAGCCAGCTTGCAGGCGTTAACGATGTGTTCAATGCAATACTCGTAAGAGGCGACTCTACGGGCGACGTTGTATTCTACGGCAAGGGTGCGGGCAAGTTCCCGACAGCAAGCGCCGTTGTAGCAGACGTTGTTATCGCTGTGAAGATGAACTCATCGAGCAAGTCACTTTACTGGGAGGACAGTGATCAGGACTTCATCGAGGATACAGACAAGATAGTTCTTGAAAATTACATCCGTGTAAACGGCGTTTCAAAGGACGAGGCTGAGGCTCTGTTCGGCAAGGTAAGCTATCTTACAAGAAAAGACGCTCCGGAGGGCGAGCTTGCGTTTATTACTCCCGCTATCAGCGAAAAGGACTGCAACGAGGCTGTTGCAAAGCTCGGAGATAAGCTGCTCGGCCGCATAAGAGTTCTTGATTATTAATGAAAATTTAATACCCTATCTGAAAGGAAAAACAACAATATGTCCGAAAATCAACCGAAGTATAAGAGAATACTTTTAAAGCTCAGCGGTGAGGCACTTGCAGGGGACAAGAAGATGGGTCTTGATATGCCCACGGTCACCGAAATATGCAAGAGCATAAAGAAGTGCTATGACGTTGGTGCCGAGATAGGCATCGTTGTCGGCGGAGGCAACTACTGGAGAGGCCGTTCAAGCGAGAATATGGACAGAGTAAGAGCTGACCATATCGGTATGCTTGCTACAGCAATGAACGCACTTGCAGTTGCCGATGTACTTGAAAGTCTCGGCTGTCAGGTTCGTGTGCAGACTGCCATTGATATGAAGCAGATAGCTGAGCCGTATATAAGACAGAAGGCTGTAAGGCATTTTGAAAAGGGAAGAATAGTGATATTCGGTTGCGGTACGGGCAGCCCGTTCTTCTCGACAGACAGTGCCGCCGCATTGAGAGCCGCAGAGATAAATGCGGATATACTGCTCAAGGCGACTATGGTTGACGGTATCTATGACAAGGATCCGCATAAGTATGACGACGCTGTTAAGTACGACTCGCTCACACATCAGCAGATACTCGTGCAGAGCCTCAAGGTTATGGACAGTGCCGCTGCGGCTATGTGCCGTGAGAACAAGACACCTATCCTTGTATTTGATCTGAGCAGACCGGATAATATTTTCGATGCTGTAATGGGCAAGAAGATAGGTACTGTAGTCAGTGACAAGTAAGCTGAAGGTAAATAAAAACGATAATATATACCCGAAAGGAAATTAACCAATGAAAGACGTAATCAATACCGCTAAGGACAAGATGGGCAAGTGCGTAGCCGCTGTTGAAACAGAATACGCTTCAATCCGTGCAGGCAGAGCAAATCCCGCAGTGCTGGATAAGGTGACCGTTGACTACTACGGTGTTCCCACGCAGATAAACGCTATGGCGGCTGTTGCCGTTTCAGAGGCAAGAGTGCTTGTTATCACTCCCTGGGACGCTTCAACTCTCAAGTCTATCGAAAAGGCTATACTTGCAAGCGACATCGGAATTACTCCCACAAACGACGGTAAGGCTATACGCATAACCTTCCCCCAGCTTACAGAGGAGAGAAGAAAAGAGCTTTGCAAGCAGGTAAAGAAGATCGCTGAGGAAGGTAAGGTAGCTGTCCGTAATGTCCGCCGTGACGCTATGGAAAAGTTCAAGGCTATGAAGAAGAACAACGAAATAACCGAGGACGATCTTAAGAACTGCGAGAAGGACGTTCAGAAGCTCACAGATAAATACTGTGATGAAATGGACGCTGCCTGCAGTGCAAAAGAAAAAGAAATCATGACAGTTTAATTGCCGGTAATCAAATTGGCTGATTTAAATAAGGACGCTTTGACCTGTGTTCCGCTCCATGTCGGATTTATCATGGACGGAAACGGCAGGTGGGCGAAAAAAAGAGGGCTTCCGAGAAAGGCGGGTCATTCACAGGGTGCGAAGGTATTCAGGCGCACTGTTGAGGATTGCCGTGACATCGGAATAAAATATTGCACCTTCTATGCGTTTTCAACGGAAAACTGGAAACGCCCGAAGGATGAAGTTGACGCCATAATGAAGCTGCTTGTAAAATATCTTGACGATATACGCAGTATGGCTCAGAAGAATACAAGGATAATTTTTCTCGGGGATAAGTCTGCGTTTGATGATGATATACAGGCAAGGCTTGTCGAGATCGAAGAAATATCAAAGAATAATGACGGTCTGTATGTTCTTGTAGCGCTCAATTACGGCGGTAAGGATGAGATACTGACTGCGGCAAAACGTCTTGCAAGGGATTATAAAGAGGGTAAGGTCGATCTTGACGGCTTTACGGAAGACGATTTTGACAATTATCTTTATACTAAGGGCATTCCTCCAGTCGATCTTATTATAAGACCGAGCGGAGAGCAGAGAACCTCAAACTTCCTTATCTGGCAGGGAGCTTATGCGGAGCTTTTGTTTATGGATGTTCTGTGGCCGGATTTTTCAAAGAAGGATCTTATTGCGGCTTGCGACGAGTACGCAAGGAGAAACAGAAGATTCGGCGGACTGTAATGCGTTTCTGAAAGGAAAAGAACTACAAGATGGTAACCAGAATAGTGACCGCACTGGTAGCGATACCGATCGGTATTTTAATAATAGCACTTAACAACGAGGTACTTTACTATGTTGCTATGACGGCTTTTTCTGTCATAGCGGTATATGAAATGTTAGTTACGACCAAATATCTGAAGAATAAGTTCACATCAGCCGTAAGCCTTATATTTGCGGCTGTAACACCTATTATTTTCTGGATAGAACCGCTCAGGAACAACGTAAAGCTGATTTACTTCGGCTTTGTTGTAATAATGCTCCTCGGGATGCTGTTCAATCACGAGAAGGCTCGATTTGAGCAGGTCGCACTTGTTGCGTTTGTATCGATTACGATACCCCTTGCGCTCTGCTCGATAGCATTTATACGCTCAAGATTCCCGGATCACGCTATGTTCCTTATAGTTTATACTATGGTGAGCGCATGGGTGGGAGATGCCGGTGCGTATTTTGTCGGAACGTTTTTCGGCAAGCATAAGATGTGTCCTGCGATAAGCCCCAAGAAAACGTGGGAGGGCTTTGTCGGAGGTATAATAACATCGGGCGTTTTTGCGGTTATAATGAGCTTTGCGTATGAGCTTATCGACAGCATAATAAACGGCGGAGTGCATACATTCAGCGTGAACTGGGTGTATCTCACTGTTATGGCGCTTGTTATATCAGGACTCGGCGTAGTCGGAGATCTTTCTGCGTCACTTGTAAAGCGTGAATGTTCTGTAAAGGATTTCGGCAATATATTACCCGGACACGGCGGTATTCTTGACCGTTTCGACAGTGTTCTGCTTGCCGCACCGTTTGCATATATGATGTTCCAGATATACTTCCCCATAACCCCAATAGCATAATCGTATAATCATATTACAATGCCGAAGCGGAATACTCTTCGGCATTATTTGTCATAAAGAGGTAACAATTGAGTATTATAAAGAATATAGCCCTGCTCGGCAGTACAGGCTCGATAGGCACACAGACGCTTGACGTATGCCGTATGCACGGCATTAAACCGATTGCACTTTGTGCCGCAAAAAACACCGAACTTCTTGAAAAGCAGGCTCGTGAATTTATGCCCGAAGCTGTCTGCATATATGACGAAAACCGTTACAGCGATATGAAGCAGCGGCTTTCCGATACCGATATAAAGGTGCTGTGCGGAATGGATGGGCTGTGTGAGGTGTCATCACTGAAAACAGATGCCGTTGTGAATTCGGTCGTAGGTATGGTTGGACTTCGTCCTACTCTTGCGGCGCTTGACGCAGGCAACAAGGTGGCGCTTGCTAACAAGGAAACGCTTGTTACGGGCGGCGAGCTTGTTATGAAAAAGGCAAAGGAGAAAAACCTGCCGATACTGCCGATAGACAGCGAGCATTCAGCTATATTCCAGTCGCTTATGGCAAGCGGAGGAAGCAGTATCGAGCGTATACTGCTTACGGCATCGGGCGGTCCGTTTTTCGGATACAGCTATGAAAAGCTGAAAACCGTAACAAAGGCACAGGCGCTGAAGCACCCTAACTGGAACATGGGACAGAAGATAACAACAGACAGCGCAACGCTTATGAACAAGGGGCTTGAGCTGATCGAAGCTGTATGGCTGTTTGGAGTTACACCTGAAAAAGTGGAGGTAAATGTTCACAGACAGAGCATTTTGCACTCTGCGGTCGAGTTTGAGGACGGCTCGGTCATAGGTCAGATGGGCGTACCCGATATGAGAATACCGATACAGTTTGCGCTGACCTATCCCGAAAGGTTACCGTCACCGGCAAAAAGGCTATCGCTTTTTGATGTCGGCACTATGACGTTTGAAAAAGCGGACGAGGAAACGTTCCTATGTCTTAAATACGCAAAAAAGATGATAGCAAGGGGCGGTACAGCCTGCACTGTGCTTAACAGCGCAAACGAGGCGGCTGTCGGACTTTTCCTTGAGGATAAGATACCGTTTTACCGCATAGGAGAGTTTGTTGCCGACGCTTGTGAAAATGTGAGGGAGCATAAAGAGGTAACGCTCGGCAATATACTGGACAGTGAAAACACGGCAAGGGAATATGTAATTGCCCACGCTTAGAATAAGGAGGCACTTTTGAACATACTCAACATTTTACTGGGAATACTTCTGTTTTTTTTGATTATACTTGTGCATGAATTCGGACATTTCACGGTCGCAAAGCTGTGCAAGATGAAGGTCAAGGAATTTGCGATAGGAATGGGTCCGAAGCTGTTCAAAAAGCGTATCGGGGAAACCGTGTTTGCGTTCAAGGCACTGCCTATAGGCGGCTCGGTCATGCTTGACGAGGATGTTGAAAATGACGACCCGAGGAGCTTCAGAAACAGGCCTGTGTGGATGAGGATACTTGTAATCGCCGCAGGTGCTTTTATGAACTTCGTTCTCGGATTTATCTTCTGCATTATTTCCGTTTTATGTTCAAACAGCGTTTCGACCAATGTCGTTGCGGGATTTCAGGAGGGTGCGATAAGCTCGTCTGTGCTTCAGGCAAACGATAAGATACTGAAAATCAACGGTATGAATATCTATACAACGATGGATATTTCGTTCCAGCTTTCAAATTCGCAGTCGAGGGGTATAGGCTCGCAGTATTACAGCTATGACTTTGTAGTTGAGAGAAACGGTCAGACGGTTGAACTGAACGATGTTAAATTTGCGTCACGTTCCTACGCAAAAATGATTTCGGAATATAAAAAGCTGGTGGGCGAAAAAGAGGGCTATGCGGCACTTCCCACCGAATATTTCGATATAGATACTAACAGCTATACAGAGGCTTTCAAGGAGCTTGAAAAGAACGATGCAGAATTTGCAAAGTCGTTTACGGCAATTGCCGATGAATATAAAAGCGGATATACGTCTGAGGAAAACAACCTGTATCTCGACTTTATCGTTTACGGCGAGAGGCACAATTTTGTGAACGTTATACAGGCGGCGTGTGCGGACTTTGTTTCATACGGCAGGCTGATATGGATTTCGTTCGGCAATCTGCTCAACGGCACATACGGCCTTAACGAAATGTCGGGTCCTATCGGTGTTGTGCAGAGTGTAAGCACCGTTGCTTCTTTCGGCTGGGGCTCGCTTATGACGCTGGCGGCGCTGATTGCAATAAACATAGGCATAGTAAATCTCCTGCCGATACCCGCTATGGACGGCGGCAGACTTGTGTTCCTTTTCATAGAGCTTATCAGAGGAAAGCCTGTCAAGGCGGAGCATGAGGGAATGGTGCATTTTATCGGTATCGTTGCGCTTATGGTGCTTATGGTCATAGTAACATTCAATGATATTGTAAGAATAATTACAGGCGGTTAAAATGAGTAAGAAGAAAGTTAAAGTAGGAAATCTCACTCTCGGAGGAGAGCATATATATATACAGTCGATGCTGAATATCCCTGCGGATGATGTTGAGGGCAATGTAAGGCAGGCAATCGAGCTTGAAAAGGCAGGCTGTGAGATAATACGCACGGCAGTGCCCGCAGTGAGAAACTCGGAACTTATATACGCACTTAAAAATGCGGTCAATATACCCGTTGTCGCAGACATACATTTTGATTACAGGATAGCGCTCGAATGTGCGGCGGCAGGTGTTGACAAGATAAGGATAAATCCCGGAAATATCGGCTCTATGGATAGGGTGAAAGCGGTGGTTAAAGCCTGTCGTGAAAGAAATATCCCTATCAGGATAGGTGTGAACGGCGGCTCTCTGGAAAAGGAGCTTCTTGCAAAATACGGTGCACCAACTGCTGAAGCCCTGGTGGAAAGCGCAATGGGTCATGTGAGAATTTTGGAGCAGTGCGACTTTGAGGATATCGTTATTTCCATAAAGTCATCAGACGTGCCGACCATGATAAAGGCATACAGATTGTGTGCACAGACCTGTAACTACCCTCTGCACTTGGGCGTCACTGAGGCAGGTACCGAGAGAATGGGTCTTATAAAATCATCTATCGGTATAGGTTCGCTTCTGTGCGACGGCATAGGCGAAACTATAAGAGTTTCACTTACCGACGAGCCAGTAAAAGAGATATACGCCGCAAAGGATATTTTAAAGGCTATCGGCAAGAGTGGCGGAGTAAGGATAGTTTCCTGCCCTACCTGCGGAAGAACTAGGATAGACCTTATAGGTCTTGCAAAAAAGGTTGAGGAAGCCACCAAGGATATAGATAAGGATATCAAGATAGCCGTTATGGGCTGTGTTGTGAACGGCATAGGCGAGTCGGGCAACGCTGATATCGGCATTGCAGGCGGTGACGGCTGTGCGGTGATATTCAGCCACGGTGAAAAGCTCAGAAAGGTATCAGAGGAGGAGGCTTTGCCTGCGCTTCTGGCGGAAATAGAAAAACTTTAAAAGGATATACCATAAATGAATACATACACCATTGAAAGCTTCTTTGAGAACTATAAGGAGCTTATACCCTCTGTGATAGAAAAGGGCAGGATATTAAGGCTGGGCTATAACGAAGAAAACGGCACTTTTACCTGTCAGGCGGCTTTTGACAAGCTGGTGCCTTTTGACAGCACAGTGGAATTTGAAATGAAAATGAGGGCGGCTCTCGGAGCAGGAAAGTTTATTTTGCAGCTCAAATATACCCCTGATATGCTTTGTGCAGAGTATTTTCCTGAGCTTTGCAAGTTTCTTAAAAGCAGATTTCCTCTTGTGAACGGCTTTTTTGACAACGCTGAGGCTGTTTATGAAAACGGCATTTTCACCGTGGATATAAAACACGGAGGCGAAGCGTTGCTGAAAAAGGCGGGCATAGAAACGGCTTTTCCTGCGCTCACCATGGAGCTTTTTTCCGTAAGGGCGGATATAAGGCTCACAGGTGTGCTTGAAACCGATATGGAAGAGCATCAGCGTGAGCAGGAGGAGTTTTTGAATTCCCTCCCTGTGCCGAAAATAGACCCTGCACAGCCTGAGAAAAAGGCGGCTGTTACCACTAATACTGCAAGCGGTGCTTCTGTGGATTTCCGAACTGCAAATGTGGACTTCACAAGGTTCTCGCTTCTGTGCGATGACGCTCTTGTGCTTATGGGCGCGCCAATATCAGGAAACGAGCAGGTGATGCAGATGAAAGATATCCCTGCGGATTACCGTGGACGTGTGGTGGTCTGGGGCGATATTTTCGGACCTGTGGAAACAAAGGAAACAAAGTCGGGTATGCTTATAGCACACCTGAATTTTACCGACTATACTTCCTCAAACTCTATAAAGTTCATAGGCTCAAACAAGAATTTCAGAAACATGAAAGGCTTGAAAAGGGCAGTGCTTGAGGCAATGCTGGAACACCTTAAGGCAGGCAAGACCATACTTGTGGCAGGTGAGATAGAGGAGGACGATTTCGACCATTCTATAAATATCAAGCCTGACAGCATTATGGTCGTAAAGCGTGAAAAGGAAAAGGATACCTGTGAGCATAAGCGTGTGGAGCTTCATTGCCATACCAATATGTCTATGATGGACGCTCTCACTCCTGCGGGCAAGCTTGTGGAAAGAGCCTATTCATGGGGACACAAAGCACTTGCCATAACAGACCACGGTGTCGTTCAGGGCTATCCTGACGCAGGAAATACCTGTATCGGCATACGCAAGGGCGGCGGTGACTTCAAGGTGCTTTACGGCATAGAGTCATACGAGGTCAATAATGACGAAAAGATATTCCGTGGAACGGACAAGCGTGAGCTTACAGACGAGATAATCTGCTTTGACCTTGAAACTACGGGTACAAATCCTAATGAAGATAGGATCATCGAGATAGGCGCTGTCAAGCTGAGAGATCTTGAAGTTGTGGACAAGCTCGATATTTTCGTGAACCCTGAAAGACCTATCCCTGAGTTTATCTCAAACCTCACCCACATCACTGACGATATGGTAAAGGACGGTGCAAGCGAAAGGGAAGCTCTCCTTAAATTCAAGGAGTTCATCGGTGACGACCCTGTTCTTGTGGCGCACAATTCTCAGTTCGATACGGGCTTTATATCCGCCTGCGCAAAAAGACAGGGCATCGAGATAAAATATTCTTCTATAGACACTGTGCCAATGTCGCAGATAATGCTTCCGGAGCTTGAAAAGCATAAACTCAACTATGTGGCGGAGCATTTCGGACTTGGGGATTTTCAGCACCACCGTGGCTGTGATGACGCAGAGGTGCTTGCAGGGATATTCATAAGGCTGTCGAAAATGCTCATGGAGCAGTATCCTCTGATTCTTATAACAGTGGATATGCTCAACAGCTTGCTTGCAAATGAAAATCAGGTGCTTGCAAAGCCGACTTATCACCAAATTATTATCGTAAGAAATAACACGGGTCTGAAAAATCTGTATAGGCTTATATCAGACTCCAATCTTAAATATTTCAAAAGACGTCCGAGAATACCAAAATCTGAGCTTGTAAGACACCGTGAGGGTCTTATCCTCGGTAGTGCCTGCGAGCGTGGCGAGGTCATTCAGGCTTACCTTGAGGGAAGAAATTATGATGAGATCAAGCAGATAGCAAGCTTTTATGACTATCTGGAGATCCAGCCTGATGGAAACAACAAATTTATGCTCACCACCGAAAAGCCTCCTTATGACAGGATACACACAGCGGAGGATATAAAGGATATAAACCGCTTTATTGTAAAACTTGGGGAGGACTTGGGCATACCAGTCTGCGCAACAGGCGACGTGCATTTTATGAACAAGACCGACGCACAGTTCAGGTCGGTGATACAGGCTTCAATGGGCTTCCCTGACGCCGATACTCAGCCTCCTTTGTACCTTAAGACCACAAACCAAATGCTTGACGAGCTGAGCTATCTTGGCGAGGAAAAGGCATTTGAGGTCGTTGTAACGAATACAAACAACGTGGCTGATATGGTAGACCCTGACCTGAAAGCGTTCCCGAACGGTACTTATACGCCTTTTATCGAAGGCTCGGTTTATCAGCTTCAGTATATATGCTGGAAGAAATGCTGTTCCATTTACGGCGACTGCGACCCTGAAACTATAGAAGTTCCGGAGGGCGAGGACGTTGACGTATCAAAATATTTTGAGGGACACATTCCAGACCTTGTTTTCAAAAGACTTAAAAGAGAGCTTGACTCTATTATCAAGCACGGATTTGCAGTGCTTTACATGATATCTCAGAAACTTGTTGCCAACTCTAACGAGAATGGCTATCAGGTAGGTTCAAGAGGCTCGGTAGGTTCGTCCTTCGTGGCGTCTATGTCGGGTATCTCTGAGGTAAATCCTCTTGTGCCACACTATGTCTGTCTTAACTGCCACCACAGCGAGTTCATTACAGACGGCTCGGTAGGCTCAGGCTTTGACCTGCCACCGAAAAACTGTCCTGTGTGCGGAGAAAATATGCACCGTGACGGACACGATATCCCATTTGAAACGTTCCTTGGCTTTGACGGCGATAAAGCCCCTGATATCGACCTTAACTTCTCAGGTGACTATCAGGCAAAGGCGCATAAATATACGGAAGTTCTTTTCGGTGAGGACCATGTGTTCAAAGCCGGTACTATTGGCATGATCCAGGAAAAGACAGCTTTCGGATATGTTATGAAATATCTTGACGAGCGTGGAAAAACAGTGCCAAAGGCTGAGATAGAAAGACTTAAACTCGGCTGCTGCGGCATAAAGAGAACGACCTCTCAGCACCCGGGTGGAATGGTCGTTATCCCTAGCGACTATGAGGTCTATGACTTCACACCTGTTCAGCACCCTGCGGAAAAAGTGGACTCTGACATGGTAACTACCCACTTCGACTTCCATTCTCTCCACGATACTATCCTGAAGCTTGACGAGCTTGGTCACGATAACCCGACAATGTATAAGTATCTGGAAATGTTCACAGGACGAGATATCCTCGATTGTCCCATGTCTGACCCTGCGGTCTATTCGCTGTTCACTTCCCCTGAGTCACTTGGAGTGACGGAGGAGGATATAATGTGTCAGACGGGAACGCTCGGTATACCTGAAATGGGTACGCCGTTCGTAAGACAAATGCTTCTTGACTGTCAGCCGAAAAACTTCTCTGACCTTTTGCAGATATCAGGACTTTCGCACGGCACTGACGTATGGCTCGGCAACGCACAGGAGCTTATCAAAAACGGAACCTGCGATATCTCAAATGTTATCGGTACTCGTGACAGTATCATGACATATCTGCTTTATCATGGCGTTGAGCCAAAGCTGTCATTTAAGATAATGGAGATAACCCGTAAGGGTAAAGCTCCGAAGCTGCTTACAGAGGAAATGAAAGAGAATATGCGTCAGCATGACGTTCCGGAGTGGTATATCGACAGTTGTTTGAAGATAAAATATATGTTCCCGAAAGCTCATGCGGCGGCATATGTTACGGCAGCTATAAGACTTTGTTGGTTCAAGGTGCATGAGCCGCTTGCGTTCTATGCAACTTATTTTACGGTCAAGGGCGAGGATTTTGACGCAGAGATCGCTCTCAAGGGAAAATATATCGTCAGAAGCAAGATAGAAGAAATAAAGAATAAACCAAAAGACGAGGTGTCGGGCAAGGACAGCGGTGTGCTTGAAATTCTCATGCTTGTGAATGAAATGCTCAGCCGTGGATATGACTTTTTGCCTGTAAACATCAAAAAATCTCACGCAACTATCTATCAGATAGAGGACGGTAAGATAAGGCTTCCGTTCTGTTCACTTAACGGAGTGGGCGAGTCTGCGGCGATAAGTATTTACGAAAAGGCGCAGAACGGCGAGTTTATCTCTATCGAGGAGTTCCAACAGCAGAGCGGAGTGTCCAAATCTGTTATCGAAACTCTGGAGAAAAACGGAGCTTTCGGCGATATGCCTAAATCTAACCAGATATCGTTGTTCTGATAGTTACTATGCACAATTTCATACTTTGCCCTTGTAACACTATTGACAAACAGGGGCGGGTGTGATAAAATTATTTGTGCTGATACTATGCTATCACTTTACTACGATAAAGTAAGCAAAGGCGTTACATAGCAACATAGAAAGCGGGACGTCGAGGACGCCGTCCCCCTACAGTTCACTTAAATGTGTGTTTATGCGGATATTTATTCAAGCGTCAACATAAAAAGTACAATCTATAATTTATATACAGGAAGGGAAAGTGTATGAAAAGATATGATCTTATAACCCCTGAGGGTACGAGAGATCTGCTGTTTGAGGGCTGTCTGGCAAGAAGAATGGTGGAGGACAGACTGTCAAAGCTGTTTGAGGGCTTTGGCTACAGCGAGGTGGTAACACCGGGAATAGAGTTTTACGATCTGTTTATGGGAAGTTCGAGAAACTTCCAGCAGGAGAGCCTTTATAAACTTACAGACTCAAAGGGCAGACTTATCGTCATGCGTCCTGATTCCACGATACCCATAGCAAGACTTGCTTCCACAAGACTAAAGGGAGCAAAGCTTCCCCTTAGACTATACTACAATCAGAGCATTTTTGAAAATAACTCCCTGCTCAAAGGACGTTCAGACGAGGTAGTTCAGGCAGGTATCGAGCTTATTGGCGGAGAAAATTCCAAGAGAGCAGATTACGAGGTGCTTTGCACGGCTGTGGAGGCCCTTTCAAGCTTTGATAAGGAGAACTTCAGATTTGAGATAGGTCATATCGGCTATTTCAAGGAGCTTGTGGCTCAGCTTGACGTTGACGACGCAGTAAGAGAGGAGATAAGACTTCTTATATCCGCAAAGAACTATCCTGCACTTAACGATATCCTTGACGAAGTGGGCGACAATCAGGTGACTAACGCGCTCAGACAGCTCCCAAGACTTTTCGGAGGTGTTGAGGTGTTCGACAAGGCTGCTGATATTTATACTGACGATAAGATAACAGGTATACTTTATAACCTTAAAGAGGTCTACACCAGACTTTCAAGCCTTGGTTATGAGGGCAAGATATCTGTTGACCTTGGTATCGTGAGCCATGCAGATTACTACACAGGCATTGTGTTCAAGGGCTATCTTTCAGAGGTCGGTCAGTCTGTGCTTAAAGGCGGAAGATATGACAGACTTCTGGCAGAGTTCGGCAACGATTGCCCGGCGGTGGGCTTCGGCATAAGCGTTGACTCTGTTGCAAGACATATCGAAAAGCTAGGCGGAGCACCAAAGATAAGAACTCCTGACGCAGTTGTGTTTGGCGAAAAGGGCTACGTGGTGGAAGCCATGGAATATGCTCAGACGCTCGTAAGAGAGGGTCTGACAGTTGAAAACTCGCTTTTCAACACTCTCGATGAAACAAAGGCTTACGCAAAGTCAAAGGGAATAAAGAAGCTTGTGGTCGTTGGCAGCGAGATAACAGAGCTTGATATATAAGTTTGGAGGATAAGTTAAAATGAACAGACCCCTTAGGATAGCTCTTACAAAGGGCAGACTTGAAAAGGATACAGTCGGTCTTTTAGAGAAGATAGGCTATGACTGTACCGCAATAAGAGAAAAGGGAAGAAAGCTTATTCTTCCTGTACCTGACGGAAATCTTGAAGTTGTGCTTGCAAAGGCAAACGACGTTATCACATACGTTGAGCATGGCGTGTGCGACATGGGCGTTGTTGGCAAGGACACTATCATGGAAATGCAGGGCAAGTTCTTTGAGCTTGTTGATATCGGCTTCGGCAGATGTAAATTTGCACTTGCCACAAAGAAAGGCTCAAAGTTCTACGGCGGATTTGACGTCAAGACAGTTGCAACAAAATACCCTAACATCACAAGAAGATTTTTTGAAGCAAAGGGTATGGACGTTGACATCATCAAGATAGAAGGCTCAGTTGAGCTTGCACCGCTCCTTGAGCTTGCAGACGGTATCGTTGATATCGTTGAAACAGGCACGACACTTAAAGAAAACGGTCTTGAAGTCATCGAGGACGTTTGCCCTA
>ENA-OOWN01001829-OOWN01001829.1-human-gut-metagenome-genome-assembly--contig:-NODE-1829-length-14398-cov-5.960190_pt1 | contig 14398 bp, 12 predicted proteins | sample MGYA00241406_ERZ501319 | MGnify/ENA primary metagenome ERZ501319 (study PRJEB25962, sample SAMEA2042734) | human gut metagenome | biome: human gut; feature: human-associated habitat; material: faeces... | reverse complement strand
ACTCCGGGCGCGGGGCGTAGCCCCAAACGACTGAAATCCCTGTTTAAGAAGATTGTCATGTCCCGACCTAAAGCGGCTCAGCAGGTGGCCGTGGCCGGGAAGAAGCTCAGCTATAAGAACGAAAGAACCGCCGACGCTGCCGACACAGCGAGTGAGCCCACGCCCGGAACGACGGAAAGTCCACGTCCGGCACCTAAAAAACTGAAACTGAACAACATCGGATTCACCTTCGCCGGAATAAAGAAGGCGGAGAGCGAGAAAAAGGCCGTGAAGGAACCGGAGATAACAAACAAGGACGAGAACGAGACCTTCAACCAGGAATTTCTCGAACTGCAGTGGCTCTCGATGTGCAACCGCATGCCTCCAAAGATGGTTGGACTTGCCTCACGAATGCGCAACATGACACCGCGCATCACTCAGGTTCCAAACATCGAGCTGACTGTCGACAACCAGAACCTGCTCGACCAGGTGAACGAGATAAGCGGACGAATACGCGCCACACTTGCCCAGGCTCTGCACAACGGCAACATACACATAGAGTTCAAACTGGCCAAAGCCGAGGATATAGGTCCGATGCTCACGCGTGAGGAGATGTTTGAAGAAATGAAAAAGAAGAATCCAATAATCGAGAAGATGTGTGACATGCTCAATCTGGAGCTTGCCTGACACGTCTTTCACACAATAAAAGACAGCAGATCCGATGTTTCGTGCACGTGGTTCTGCTGTCTTTTTCGTATCATACACACGCCGGACCCATCGTGTCCGGCGCATATCGTTACTTCATCCCGAATCGGTCATTAGAATTAAGTCTGTATTTTTGCTTTATATTGAGCGCATTTTCGTTGGATTTTTTGCAGACATAGTGGGCCATGTCAAGAAAAATCGAACAAAAAGACGGCTGAAAACATGAATGCATAATATTATAACCGTATGCGGTCTAATGACCTATTTGTGTTTATATGAGTGGCATGCCGGCCTCAAGACACTCACGTCTCATCTCCTCCGGCCAGATGCTCGCCTGTATCTCGCCTATGTGTGCCTTGTGAAGCATCAGCATGCACAGTCGGCTCTGTCCTATACCACCACCTATGCTCAGCGGCAGTTTTCCGTCGAGCAGCTGACGGTGGAAGTACAGCTGCTTCCTTTCTTCCTTTCCTTCAAGGGCAAGCTGGCGCAGCAAGGCCTCCTTATCTACTCTTATTCCCATGGACGACAACTCGAACGAACGGTCAAGCACCGGATACCATATCAGTATGTCGCCGTTCAGTCCGGTCCTCTTGTCGTCGGTAGGGGTTGACCAGTCGTCGTAGTCGGGCGCACGTCCGTCGTGCTTCTTGCCGTCGGCGAGCTTTCCACCGATACCTATCAAGAACACAGCACCGTATTTACGGCATATCTCGTTCTCGCGTTCCTTCGGCGAAAGTCCGGGATACATCTCGAGCAGATCCTCACTGTGTATGAAATGTATCTTCTCTGGCAAGAACGGTTTCAGTTCCTGATAGGTCTCACACGTGAGATATTCCGTGCGGCAGATGGCCGAATAGATACGCTCCACCACATTCTTCAGATAGTCGATATTGCGCTGCTCAGGAGTTATTACAGCCTCCCAGTCCCACTGATCCACATACAGCGAATGAAGATTGTCCAGCTCTTCGTCGGCGCGTATGGCGTTCATATCCGTATAAACGCCGTATCCCGGCTGTACCTTATACTCCGCCAGAGTCAGTCGTTTCCACTTAGCCAGTGAGTGCACGACCTCGGCCTCAGCCTCGTTCAGGTCCTTTATATGGAAAGTCACGGGACGTTCCACCCCGTTCAAGTCGTCGTTTATTCCGAGACCCTTCAAGACAAACAGCGGCGCAGTCACACGACTAAGACGCAATTCGGTCGCAAGGTTCTCCTGAAAGAAGTCTTTTATCAGTTTAATACCTTGCTCAGTGCGTTTCATGTCAAGCAGAGCCTTATATCCTTTAGGTTTTATCAAATTGCTCATAGATTCTTATTTTTAGTGTTAATGGCTGCAAAGATAATCAATAATAATTGAAAAATAGAAAGAAAATAGCGGAAAATAATTTACAAAAAGTCACATCATGTCTGAAATATAATCAATTTATCACATCATGACAAGGGCATCATTTCACATCATTCATCCGGCACCGGCCTCATCATCCTACAGCTATGTGTTTGAGACACACGCAATAAGCCTCATCCACCCTCTTCCAACAGCCCTGCCATCGTCCAACAAAAACAGGGTATTATTTGTGCGTATCATTTTTTTTATATAAATTTGCAGCCATCAAAAAAGGAGGTCCCGTAGCTTAGCTGAATAGAGCGTCAGATTCCGGTTCTGAAGGTCTTGGGTTTGAATCCCAACGGGATCACACGGATAAAATAAGAGGGTGTTTCGTGATATACGATTCACCCTCTAAAAGTTTAATTCTCATTTAACAGATGTTGATGTGAATAATTTATCATACCAATAACATATTTATAAGTATATAAGATAATATTAATCCTGATTTATATATGTTTTTTACTCGCTCATTCTTTATGTTTCCAAATACTAAATATTATAATCTAAGCATGAAAAATTCTTATTCCAAAGCATCTATAATAAAAAAATTATGTAATTTTGGATTTATAAAACGATTTTCCTATCGTTTTTGCTTGGTATCAAGTATTATAGAATAGTGACTTTTACTTTCAACTCACCTATGATAAATCAATTATTTTATTACTTATATCAATGATAATTTAAATATATAACATGATTAAAAACGGATTAATAAACCATATAACCAATATATAATGCCTGACTTTACTTAAATAAATTTTATATAATAAATAAATAATACATTTATTCTAAACAATATTTTTTATAAGAAATAACTATAAATAATATGCGTACATTCTATGATATATTGAATATTAATAAAGATGCCACACAGGAAGAGATATTAGAAGCATACAGAAAAAGAGTAATAGAGGTTCATCCTGATAGAGGAGGTAACCCTATCGATTTTATGAATGTAAGAAAAGCCTACGAAATTTTGTCCAATCCAGAAATACGCACAAAATATGACAAATGGGTTTATAAAAAAGATTTAGAAACTAAAAGATCCTTATGGCTTGTTTTTATACAATCGTTTCTAAATGATATATGTAATGATGAAAATTTAAATATTAAAATAATCTCACTGTTAAGAAGCGAAAATTACACTTACATATACCAAAATTTAAATAATACTCCGTCAAAGGATATGGCTGCAGAGGTAATAAAAAAATGTTTACAATTAATACGTATAACATATCCGAACCTAAATACACAATGTCTTGAATTGGATTCTATATGTAACAAAATTATTCTAATGGGCAAGCCTAATGCTCATATTAATAAAAAAACAAACATTAAAAAACGTATTATAATTCCAATCTGTTGTATAATTGCATGGTTGATTGGATTGTCGTTATTGTTTGGATTAAATAATAAAAATCACACCGGAGAGACTTTAAACACAGACAATACATCCACTGCTTCCACTGCAACCACATATGATGAAAGTAATGTAGACCAAGCAATGGCACAAGATAACACAATAAATGATACAGAAGACTCTTGGCAAGAAAATCAAGCAAAATTATCTGAACAAATAGAACAAACAAACGAAATACCATCATACGAAGAAACAATATTCCAAACAGGTGATTGCCCTTATGAAAGATATTACGGCAAGGGAAAATTTAACAAGCAATCATTAAGCGAACTGGAGCTTATAAACGAGTCCGGTCGAGATGCTGTTGTTTTACTATGTAGCAGAGGTAATAATATTATTCGAAACGTATTTATAAAATCTGGTACAACATATAAAATGAAACATATTCCAAGTGTAGAATGTATAATAAAAGTCATGTATGGTCATAGCTGGAATAAAGACAATGTTAATAATGGCAACTCTCCTAAAGGAGGATTTATGGCAGACGTATCTTTTTCAAAAACAGAATGGTCTGACTCATTTTCTTTTGTTCCCAAAAAGACAGCTCATTCATTTAACTACCCTACATATACAGTTACACTTCATAAAGTTATTAACGGAAATCTACAATCAGAAGATATATCAGAAGAAGATTTCTTCTCATAATCAAATTGTACTAATATGAAAATGACATTATTAATTATCTCATGTATAACTATATTTTTTTGTTCATGCAATTCAGATCCAGATAAAGTTTATATATGTACAGGTCCATATTCTACTGCTTATCATAAAACAAGACATTGTAATGGGCTCAATAATTGTAGCATGGAAATTAAAAAGATACAGAAGAATAAAGCTATATCAATGGGCAGACATAAATGTGGATATTGTTATTAAAGCATAAATTGATATGATATTAAAAGATTTATTTAATAACATCAGAAAAATTGAACTACATATAAGTGCAGCACCAAGATCTGAGTTTAGCAGCTCATACGAGAAGATAGAAAATATTTTTCCTGATGATGAACTTAGAATCGTACTGCCATGTCCTAATGGAAGCTGTACGAAAAGTGTAATAATATTTTATGATTACGAATTACGAGAAGCAATAGAACATGCTATTAATGGAAACGGAACATTTTCACTTAAAAAAAGTTGTGACGGATGGGAGGACAGAGAACGTATAAATAAATTTCACTGCAATTCATATATTATTATAAAAGGAATTATTATCTACAAATCAGATTATTAACAAATTCTGATACAGATATCAAATAAGCAATAAAACATAATTGAATTTATATCCCAACTCCCCTATTCATCATTGTTTCCTTTCACGCTGTCATCTCTCTTCCGCAGCGAATCCACAATCTCCATTATCTCCTTTCCGTATTTCTCCACCCGTTTCTGACCTATCGACGGCAGCCTCATCAGTTCGTCGGACGACTTAGGCATGGTGTCGGCGATGGCCTCAAGCGACTCCGTCTTCATTATGCAGTAAGCCGGAATCTTGGCTTGCAGGGCCTTCTCCCTGCGCCATGTCATGAGCTTTTCGAGCACTTTCTCGTCGCCCTTACGGCGTGGCGATGTGCTTGTCGCGGATGTTGAGGATGAGCCGTCTGATGTTTTCGTATCACTGTCCTTTGCCATGGTCTGTGTCTTGCGGCGTCTGCCCTTTCGTGACTGAGTCGCGCTGCCCTTGCGCTCGTCGCCGTCAACGCCATCCACCAGAATCTTTGTCTTCTCACGCATGTACTTGTTGGCGTCGAACCCATTGTCTATCACGAAGCCCAACAGATGACATTTCTCCGCCAACGACGTCTTGATGTTCGACAGGCATTCATCCACACGCCGTGCCAGCTCCTTGTTGTCTGTGGATATATCGAGTTTCTTCACAAAGATATCGACATCTGACAGCTGCTTCAGAAAATACGATGCGCCCTTGTTTATCCTGTCTGCCAACGCCTCGTCTGTGGCATAATCGTCGGAGGTCATCACCATACGGCCATACTGCTGATGGAACTTGTCGGCCACGACCGACACATCCGACACGAGCCGAGCACTGCGTGCCTTGAACTCTGTGGCTGTGCGCGAATAGCGGCGAGACAGGTGTTCGGTCATTATACGCATCATTGAGTAGAACGGTTCTATGATGTTTGAGAAATCGAACAGATCGGTGAGCAGCGCCACATAGTATCTGCGTTGCATCTCGTGCAGCGCGTTGCTGTCGGGTATGTGTCGGCGCGCGTCGCTGACATATCCGTCCACAGCCTCGTCCCGTATTATTGCCGAACGTGTGAGCGGTGTGCTTAGAACCAGTCCTTCGAGCGTACGGCACCGGCTGAGCGCCACGTATGTCTGTCCGTGGGCGAACGACATCGACGCGTCTATCACCGCATGGTCAAACGTCAGGCCCTGACTCTTGTGTATAGTGATTGCCCACGCCGTCTTAACGGGGAACTGGCGGAACTCGCCATCCACCACCTCTGTTATCTCCTTCGACTCCTCGTTCAGCTCATACCGCGTGTTTTCCCATGTTTCCGGCTCCACATCAATCTCGTCGCCACCGTCCTTCGGTCTGACCGTAAAACCGCGACTGCTTATAGAGCACACCGTACCTATCATACCGTTATAATATCGTTTCTCCGGCGACGAGTCGTTTTTCACGAACATCACCTGCGCATCTTTCTTCAGCGTAAGCCGTTCTTCGGCAGGATACATATAGTCGGGGAAATGACCTTCTATCTCCGCCACATAAGTGTAAGCCTTTCCCGGCAGCGCGTCGAGCTTCGCGGTGTTGACCCGCTGTGCCTGGGCGTTGTGGGTGGTGAGACGTATGCAGCCCTTCACACGGTCGGCATCGAAGTCGGGTATATAACGACTGTTCAGCACGTCGAGCACGCTCTGGTCGGCCATATTGTCGCGCACACGGTTGAGCAGATCCACAAACTTCGGGTCGGCCTGTCTATATACCTTGTTCAACTCAACCACAGCATAACTCATACGTGCCAAAGCGCTGCTGCTGAAAAAGTATGGCGTGGGATAATACTGACGCAGAATCTGCCACTCCTCGTCCTTCACAACAGGCGCCAACTGACCGAGGTCGCCTATCATGAGCAGCTGCACGCCACCGAACGGCTTGTTGCTGTGACGGCAGAACCGCAACACGTAGTCAACCGAATCGAGCACATCGGCACGCACCATGCTTATCTCGTCTATCACGAGCAGGTCGATGGAACATATCACTCTCTTCTTCTCACGGCTCATACGCACCTGTGAGCCCTGCGAACCGAACTTCGTTCCGGGCACGTAAGGGGCGAAAGGCAGCTGGAAGAACGAGTGCATCGTCACACCGCCGGCATTGAGAGCGGCTATGCCGGTGGGCGCAACCACTACGGCACACTTAGACGTGCGCTCCTTCAGATTGCGCAAAAATGTGGTCTTTCCCGTCCCCGCCCTACCGGTGAGAAAAAGACTTGTGTCGGTGGTCTCGACAATCTGCCATGCCAGCTGTGCTTCCTCGTTCATGATGTGAGTTGATTTTTAAAACAGACGCAAAGTTACGCAAAATAGCTGAAAGCACGTCCATGCCACGCTAACAAAAAATAACGCGCCGTCGGCGGTGGAGCGACGGAAAATGAGTAATTTTGCATCCGCTTACAGAAACTCAACAACACATAAAGTCATGATAAAAGCCTTGTTTTTCGACATAGACGGCACGCTCGTGAGCTTCAACACGCACGCCATACCGCAATCTACGGTGAATGCCCTCACACGTGCCAAGGAGAAAGGTATAAAGATTTTCATTTCTACAGGAAGACCCATGCCGCTTATCAACAATCTCGGAGCGATAAGCCATCTGATAGACGGATATGTCACCACAAACGGCGCCTGCTGCACCATCGGCAACGAGGCCGTTAGACTCACACCGCTCGACAACGACGACGTGACCACACTGCTCGACTATGTGCAGAAGGAAAAGGCGGGATGCCTGGTGATGTGTAACGAGGGCACGTCAATGCTCAACCGTACCGCCGAGACCGACCATGTGCTCTACGACATACTGAATGTTGAGCGCGGAGTAATGTCTATGCCGCTCGACGAACTTGTGAAAAGACCCGTGCTGCAGATGACACCGTTCATCACGCTTGAGCAGGAACAGGAGCTCGTGCCCACGCTCAAGGCATGCACAGCCACACGCTGGTATCCGGCATTCTGCGACATAACGTCCAACCAGGCAGACAAGGGCCGCGGACTGGAAGCTGTGGCAAAGGCGGCAGGCATAGCCATCGAGGAGACCATGGCATTCGGCGACGGTGGCAACGACATACCTATTCTGAAGCGTGCCGGCACAGGTGTAGCCATGGGTAATGCGCTCGACAATGTGCAGGCAGCTGCCGACTACGTGACAGCCGACATTGATGACGACGGAGTGGCAAAGGCCTTGGAGCACTTCGGAGTGACCGACTGACACCATAAGAAAACAGCTGAACAAGGTGGAAACGGAGTTCCCGAAATATTAAAAAATAATGTATGAAAATACGGAAGAATCCATAATGTCTTCCATAAAAGATATTCTGACGCGAAAGACGAGAATTTTCGGCACATTCAGCAAGGCATTGACATTCAGCGATATAAATAAGTCCGCCACATCATCATGAAAAAACGACGGCACGAAAGAGCCCATTCGACACCCACGGATGGGCTTTTTCACACCCTAACGGCTCTCGTATCGGGTGATGAAACAGTGTCCGTCGCAACGTGAGATATACATAACCGGAAGTCATTCACCACACGAACAACACGCCAATACGGCACGGACGTATCCGGCAGAAAGGCATACTTATAAATAAAAACGGTATAAATTATTTTTCCACGAGCCGGAAGAAGCGGCTTGAAAATATTAAATCAGAGTCGGGTTTTCATTAATGATTGCCTGCACAACTGCGCTCGTCGCGCCATCGCGCACAGCCGTCGCCACCCGTATAAGCCCCACCCTGCCAGCACGAAGCGCATCGACTGACATGCGCCCACCTGACAAAGAGACGCCGCCGGGCTTCAATTTTTGTCATTTTATTCGTTTTTTACGATGATTATTAGTAAGTTTGCAAATACAATACGCATACGTGCGGACCTCGCACACGAGCACCCTGTTCTTATGCGGAACGACAACGGACAACAAGAAAACATATTTTAGATAATAACTCAAGATGGACATTACTGAACGATTTTTAAACTACACCAAATTCGACACGCAGTCGAGCGAAGAATCCGAAAGCGTGCCAAGTACGTCAAAACAGCTTGTATTTGCTGAATATCTGAAAAAAGAACTCGAAGACGAGGGCTTCAGCGACGTGGAGATGGACGACAAAGGCTACATCTACGCCACACTGAAAGCCAACTCTAAGAAGAACATACCGACAATAGGATTCATTTCCCATTACGACACAAGCCCTGACTGCAGCGGCGCCAACGTCAACCCACGAATCATAAGAAACTATGACGGAGGCGACATCGTGCTGTCTGAGGGCATCGTTTCGTCGCCGGAAAAATTCCCGGAACTCAAACTTCACAAGGGCGAGGACATCATCGTAACCGACGGACACACCCTGTTGGGCGCCGACGACAAGGCCGGCATCGCCGAGATTGTGCAGGCCATGTGCTGGCTGCGCGACCATGACGAGATAGAACACGGCGACATCAGAGTGGGATTCAACCCCGACGAGGAAATAGGTATGGGCGCACACCACTTCGATGTAGAAAAATTCGGATGCGAATGGGCATACACCATGGACGGCGGAGACCTCGGAAACCTGGAGTATGAGAACTTCAACGCCGCATCGGCAAAGATACACATCAAAGGCATAAGCGTGCACCCGGGATATGCAAAGGACAAGATGGTGAACGCCGGACGCCTGGCTGCCGAGTTCGCAATGATGCTGCCTGAGGACGAGACGCCTGAAACCACAGAGGGATATGAGGGATTCTACCATCTGCTCGGCGTGCAGGGCAACATTGAGAACGCCACACTGCACTACATCATACGCGACCACGACCGCGAGCGTTTCGAGGACCGCAAGGACTTCATAGAGGACTGTGTGAAGCGCATGAACGAGAAGTATGGCGAAGGAACGGTGACAGCCGACCTGAAAGACCAATACTACAACATGAAGGAGAAGATAGACCCGAACATGCACGTCATCGACATCGTGCTGAAAGCCATGCAGGACTGCGGCGTACCACCGAAGGTTGAGCCCATACGTGGCGGCACAGACGGCGCACAGCTCTCGTTCAAGGGTCTGCCATGCCCCAACATCTTCGCAGGCGGAGTGAACTTCCACGGCCCGTATGAGTTTGTGAGCATACAGGTGATGGAGAAGGCCATGCAGGTGATTGTGAGAATCTGCGAGCTTACGGCTCACTTCAACGACTAAACAGAAGCGTAAATATAAAAGCAGTGCGGCGCATGTACAACCACAACGGCTGTTCATGCGCCGATGCGTTTGAAGCCATGGCGCGACACCGCAGAAAGGCCGTTACCACACAACAGACGACAGACCCGACGCGACACGACGCATATAACTAAGACAAAACACGGACCGGAAACGGCACAAAACAGCAAAACCGGAGAACAACTATGTCCGAAATACCAAATTTCATATCAGACCTCGCACTCATACTCATAGTGGCAGGCGTGGTCACAATACTGTTCAAGAAGCTGAAACAGCCGCTCGTGCTCGGCTATGTGGTGGCCGGATTCATCGTCAGCCCGCACATGCCCTACACCATGTCGGTGATAGACAGGTCGAGCATACAGACGTGGGCCGACATCGGAGTGATGTTCCTGCTCTTCTCGCTCGGACTCGACTTCTCGTTCAAGAAGATAATGAAGATGGGCATCTCGCCCGTCATATCCACATGCACCATAATATTCTGCATGATGACTCTGGGCATCATCGTGGGCCACTCGTTCGGCTGGAACCGCATGGACTGCATATTCCTCGGCGGTATGCTGGCAATGAGCTCAACCACGATCATATATAAGGCCTTCAACGACATGGGCCTCAGACAGCAGCAGTTCACCGGACCGGTGATGAGCGTGCTCATACTCGAGGACGTACTGGCGATAGTCATGATGGTGATGCTGTCGGCCATAGCCGTTGGCAACGGCGCCGACGGCGGCCAGATGATAGGCAGCATAGTGAAGATTGTGTTCTTCCTGATACTATGGTTCGTGGTGGGCATCTTCGTAGTGCCGCTTGTTCTCAGGTCGGTGCGCAAGCTCATCAACGACGAGACGCTGCTCATCGTGTCGCTCGGACTGTGCTGTCTGATGGCGGTGCTATCGACAAAGGTGGGATTCAGCAGTGCTTTCGGAGCGTTTGTCATGGGTTCAATCATGTCTGAGACCATCGAGGCAGACAAGATAGAGAAGCTCGTCGCGCCGGTGAAAGACCTCTTCGGCGCCATATTCTTCGTGTCGGTGGGCATGCTTGTCGATCCGAAGATACTTGTGGAATATGCCATCCCGATATTGGCACTCGTAATCACGATACTCGGCGGACAGGCCATCTTCGGCACAATAGGATTCATGCTCGGCGGACAGTCGCTCAAGTCGGCGATGCGCTGCGGCTTCTCCATGGCTCAGATAGGTGAGTTCTCGTTTATCATCGCCTCGCTGGGACAGTCGCTCGGAGTGACTGGGCACTTCCTTTATCCGGTTGTCGTGGCCGTATCGGTAATAACGACATTCCTCACTCCCTACATGATAAAACTGTCGGTGCCCTGCTACGGCTACGTAGAACGCCATCTGCCGAAAAGCTGGATAAAGTCGCTCAACAACGTGTCGATGAACAACGCGCCCGTACAGGAGAGCAACTGGAAGAAGCTCATCACGCAAATGGCGCTCAACACTCTGGTATACTCCATACTCTCAACGGCGTGCATAGTGCTCATGTTCACGTTTTTCCTGCCGTTCATCAGGAAGATAATGCCCGGCATGCACTGGTGGGCAAACGGCATATGCGGCCTTCTCACGGTGTTCGTCATATCGCCTTTCCTCCGCGCCATGATAATGAAGAAGAACCACAGCAAGGAGTTCATGGCGCTGTGGCACGACAACAGGATGAACCGCTTCCCGCTGATATTCACCATCATCGTGCGGGCCGTCATAGCCATTGCCTTCATATTCTATATATGCAACTATCTGTCGCGCTTCACCAACGCGCTGATGATAAGCATAGCCACGGCGATGGTGATGCTCATGGTGGTGTCGAGACGGCTGAAAAAGCGCAGCATAAGGATGGAAAAGATATTCGTGCAGAACCTCAGGTCGCGCGAGATAGAGGCGCAGGTGCTCGGCATGAGGAAGCCGCTGTATGAGGGACGCCTGCTCGACAGAGACGTGCACATAAGCGACATAGACGTGCCGGCCGACTCGCTGTGGGCAGGCAAGTCGCTGCGCGAGCTCGAACTGAGCAACCGCTACGGCGTGCACGTGAGCAGCATATTGCGCGGACACAGACGCATAAACATTCCGGGCGGCGACGACAGGCTGTTCCCGGGCGACCGACTGCAGGTGATTGGTAGCGACGAACAGCTGACCACATTCAGCGCTGCGGTGAACAGCAACGTGACAGAGAGTGACCCTGACGTGGAACAAAGGGAGATGCACCTCAAGCAGATTGTGATAAAGAAGAACGGAAAATTCAACGGCAAGACTCTCGGCGAAAGCGGAATAAGAGACAAATACAACTGTATGGTGGTGGGAATAGAGGAAGGAAAGGAGAACCTCTCGACCGTCAGCGCGTCTTACAGATTCCGTCCCGACGACATTGTCTGGATTGTAGGCGAGACGGCCGACCTGGAAACCGTGGCAAGACACAACCGCGGCAACGAGGCGGACAAACGCCCTGGCGGGAAATAAGCGGTATAGGTTACGATAAAAACCGCGGCCTCAAGCCCTTGCCCGGCGTTGTTTCCTTCTTATTGGATGAAACAATAAGACGGCTTTCAATTTGTAACCGCATTTTGTTTTTTCCGCCTTAGTTTCCTATTCTACCCCGAAAAATAAGCGCGTATTTGCGGACCGGCTCTCCTTCGGACGCAAATACGCGGATTTTGAGCGCTTTTCATAAGATACTAAATACCAATAATTTAATTTTAATGGGTATTTCCCCTTTTTGCAAAAAGCACCATTTCGGCTTGCAAAATGGCCCATTTCGGAGGCTGAAAAGCACCATATCGCACCCTAAAATGACGTGAGTTCGATATAAGCAAATAAATATTTCACTGAAAATTAGGAACATAGCGATAAAAGTATTAAATTTATAGTGAACAATTATAACATTTAAACGATTATCACTATGTTTCCAGAGTCTAAAGTTACAGAGATTTATTGTATGGCCGATGATTTTTGCAAGGAATTTACATTTCAACAGGAAAAATATATGATTGATGATAAGAAGACCAAGCATCGCAATAAACCCAACCGTATGAGTGATGCTGAGATTATGGTTATTCTTATCCTGTTTCACTCCGGTGGTTTTCGCTGTTTCAAGCATTACTACAAGGAGTATGTCTGTAAACATCTGAAACACCTTTTTCCTCGTCAGGTTTCTTATAACCGTTTTGTGGAACTGGAGAAGGAAGTATTGCTTCCCATGACCATATTCATCAAAAGAGTACTGCTGGGAACTTGTACCGGCATCAGTTTCGTTGATTCCACTCCCTTATGTGTATGTCGTAACCAAAGAATCTTGATTCATAAGACATTTGAAGGGCTTGCCGAGCGTGGAAGATGTTCTATGGGATGGTTCTTCGGATTCAAGCTGCATCTGATAATCAATGACAAGGGTGAAATCCTCAATTTCATGTTCACGCCTGGAAACGTGGATGACCGGGAACCGTTGAAACAGGGTAGGTTTCTGGAAAACATCAAAGGAAAACTATGTGCAGACAAGGGATATATAGGTCAGGCTCTGTTTGAAAACCTTTTCCTTAATGGCATACAACTTGTTACTAAAGTTAAAAATAATATGAGGAACTCACTGATGAGTATTGCCGACAAGATTTTGCTAAGAAAAAGAGCCTTGATTGAAACGGTCAATGACGAACTGAAGAACATCGCACAGATTGAACACTCAAGACATCGTTCATTCAGTAACTTTATAGCCAACTCCTTGTCGGCTATCGCGGCATACTGCTTTTTTGAAAAGAAGCCCGCCATTGACGTAAAGTTTGTCAATGACGGACAACTTGCTATTTTTTGATTTTATTTCGAACTCACGTTATTTATGATTACCATAGAGAGTCTGGTCGAGCAGGGAGCGAACGTGAAACTGGAAGTCACTCCCGCTGACCTTAAAATGTTCGCTGAATCCATCGTGCAGCGTACCATCATGACGCAACAAGAAGAACAGAGAGCCGCGATACTGCGTGAAGCGGAGGAGACTTATCTCAATACAAAACAGGTCCGTGAGTTGCTGAACGTGTGCGAGGGCACGCTCAACCTGTGGGCGAAACGAGGCTATCTCGTACCAGTCAAGGTCGGTAATAAGAACATGTATGCCAAATCTGATGTACGCCGGGTACAGACAGGCAACAAGTCCGAGAGTGTAACATCCTATTGCAAGAGAAAAAATGTGTGATATGGCAACCGGCAGGCTTGAACTGTGTAACAGAATCCGCATGGAGGCGGAGGATATTGAAAGAACGGGATTCCCGCTGGAGGTTCTGCCCCAGGCCGTGCAGTCTGTCATACTCGATATGGCCACATACGAGAACTACAAGACAGAGTTCATCGCAACTGCCATGATTTCGGCTGTATCTGCGGCATTGGGCGGCACCTACCGTATCCGCATCAAAGGCGAATGGCAGAGCAACGCCGCCCTCTACATCATCCTCGTGGGCAGGCCGGG
>ENA-OOWN01001828-OOWN01001828.1-human-gut-metagenome-genome-assembly--contig:-NODE-1828-length-14407-cov-2.494147_pt1 | contig 14407 bp, 10 predicted proteins | sample MGYA00241406_ERZ501319 | MGnify/ENA primary metagenome ERZ501319 (study PRJEB25962, sample SAMEA2042734) | human gut metagenome | biome: human gut; feature: human-associated habitat; material: faeces... | reverse complement strand
GGTTCAACTCATGTGAGCTCAAGCCTGTACCTGCACCTGGAGAGTATGGCTGGATGGTGTAACCCTTGTAGAGCAACCCCTTGTTGTAGAGCTGCTTGAGGAGCCACCAGAGAGTCTCGATATACTTGTTATCGTAGGTGATATAAGGATGATCGAGATCTACGAAGTAACCCATCTTCTCGGTCAACTCGCGCCACTCAGCGGTGAACTTCATCACGTTCTCGCGGCACTTGTGGTTGTAATCCTCTGTAGAGATATACTTCTCTGAAGCCTTGTTGTCGATATCCTTCTTGGTGATGCCGAGTTCCTTCTCGACACCGAGTTCAACAGGGAGTCCGTGGGTATCCCATCCCGCCTTGCGGTGAACCTGGAAACCCTTCATGGTCTTGTATCTGTTGAATGTATCCTTAATACTACGTGCCAACACGTGGTGAATACCCGGGTGGCCATTAGCTGATGGAGGTCCCTCAAAGAAGATAAACTGAGGGCAGCCTTCACGCTCGTCGATAGACTTGTGGAAGATATCATTTTTCTCCCACGCTGCTAGTACGTCATTGTTTGTCTGAGTCAAATTCAGACCGTTGTGCTCGGCAAATTTCTTAGCCATATTATCTTATATTTTTATAATGTTTTTACTTTTGGGCGCAAAGTTACAAAAAAAATATGTTTTACCCAAAAATAGAAAGACTTTTTATATAATTATTTTATTATAAACGAAAAAGTTAGGAGTTGGAACAGCGCCCCGACTCCTAACTTTTTATTTCCCGTTTTATTAAAACTTCGCTGCCATGTATTATAAATTTTCAGCCTCTTGCAGCCAGATGGCAGATGCTGCATCACTAGGCATACGCCAGTCGCCACGAGGACTGAGGCTTACGCTACCTACTTTCGGGCCGTCTGGCAGACAGCTGCGCTTGAACTGCTGATTGAAGAAACGGCGCACGAAGGTCTTCAGCCACTTTTTGATAGTCTCCTCATCATAGCTGTCAGGATCATTATCACTGATCTTTACACGCTCCAGTTCGGAATCAATAAATGCCTTCTTTGCCAACATGTAAATCTTGGAAGGACGGAAACCGAAACGCAGGAAATAGTAGAGGAAGAAATCATGCAGTTCGTATGGTCCCACCAAATCTTCCGTCTTCTGCTTGATATTTCCATTCTCATCTGCCGGAATCAACTCTGGACTGATAGGAGTATCGATGATATCACGAAGAGTGATGCGGCTCTGTTCGTCTACCCCACTCTCTGCTACATGATTTACGAGATGACGGATCAGGGTCTTAGGAATGCTGGCATTCACGCCATACATGCTCATGTGGTCACCATTATAGGTAGCCCATCCTAATGCCAACTCTGAAAGGTCACCGGTACCGATAACCATACCCCCCATCTTATTGGCTAAATCCATCAGGATCTGGGTACGTTCACGAGCCTGGGAATTCTCGTAAGTCACATCATGCACACTGGCATCCTGACCGATGTCCTCAAAGTGCTGGGTTACAGCCTTGGCGATGCTGATTTCCTTAATGGTAATACCAAGACTCTGCATCAGCGAGATAGCATTATTGTAGGTTCTGTCTGTGGTTCCGAATCCCGGCATGGTGACACCTACGATACCCTTTCGGTTCATTTTGAGTTTATCAAAAGCTTTTACACAAACTAGTAAGGCTAGCGTAGAATCCAAACCGCCGCTAATACCGATTACTACGGTCTTGGCATGGGTATGAACGATACGCTTGGCAAGTCCCATGAGTTGGATATTGAAAATTTCCTCGCAAGAGGCATTCATATCGCTGCTGGTAGGAATAAACGGATGAGGATTCACCTCACGTTCCAACACAAAATCGCGTTCATTCTCGGTAGGATCGGCTTCGATATTACGGATATTGAACTGACCGCCGAGAACAGAATACTTAATATTGCGCTGGGCATTTACATAAGTAGAATTCGTACGACGCTCAGAGCGGAGTTTCTCTACATCTATCTGTGAGATAACCATCTGCGGTTCAATAGAGAAACGTTCACTCTGTGAAAGTAAAACTCCATTCTCATAAATCAGGGCATTCCCACCATAAACCACATCCTGCGTACTCTCACCGAATCCGCAGGAACTGTAGATATATCCGGTCATGGTACGGGCACTCTGCTGGCTGAGCAGACTCTTCAGATAATGATGTTTTCCGATGAGTTCGTCGCTTGCAGAAAGATTGAAAATCAGGTCTGCTCCTGCTAGCGCCAGTTTGTTGCTAGGAGGAGCCGGAGCCCATACATCTTCGCAGATTTCCACACCAAACTGTACACCATCGAAAGTTTGAAAAATCTGAACATCAGGCGTCAGTTTCACCTTATGTCCGGCATAACGGACTTCGCAATCTCTCAGGTCCTGAGCCGAGGCAAACCAGCGTTTCTCATAAAACTCGCTGTAGTTTGGAAGATATGTCTTCGGTACAATACCGAGAATCTGTCCATGCTGGATAACGATACCACAATTGAGCAACAAGTCGCCCGCTATCACCGGCGCACCTACGATAGAGATGATATCGAGTTTGCGTGTGAAATCAAGCAACATCATCACCGCCTGCTCAGATGATTCGAGAAGCATCTGCTGACGGAAGAGATCCTGACAGGAATAGCCCGTAATAGAGAGTTCCGGAAATGTAATGATCTCTACACCCTTTCCCTCAGCCAGCGCTATCTGTTCCTCTATCTGCTGGGTATTGAAAATGACATCACCCACCTTTACGGCAGGGATGGCACTAGCTACCTTAATAAATCCGTACTTCATAATAAATTACTTTATTGTTACCTGTGTAGCACCATAGCCATACTCTTGGAAAGAAGCATCCTGATAGGTGCAACTCTTATAGCGATAGTTCAACTCATGAATGAGAGTCTGGCGCAACACACCTTCGCCCTTTCCATGAATAAAGATAATTTTCTGTCCTTTCTTTTTCTTATATTCCTCCATGGTCTTCTTGAAGATATCCATCTGATAATGAAGAATATCTGCAGAATTCATTCCAGCAGTTGTTTCAAGCACTTCATCCGCATGAAGATCTATCACAAGGGTACCATCATCCTTCTTGCTCTTCTTCTTGCTGGTGTTGGCGACAACCTTCTCATCCTTATACATCTGCTCTTTCAGACGCTTGGAATCGATAACCAGCGGACGGGCTATTTCATCATTCTCTACAATCGTAAAGAGATAGGCTGGAGTCTCGAAGAAATCGTTCTCCTCGAAAAGATGAAGTTTGTAGAATTTCACGGGATCGAGACGGAACTGAACATCTGTTGCCGGCTTCAGAAGGAATGGCTTGTCCTTCTTGTAAGCTATCATCTGGATGGCGATATGCTCCATCTCGTTCAGAGCCTCACGACCGAATTCCTCGATGAAGAGTTTGGTGTTCGGTTCTATTTCTCCCTCTGCTTTCAGAGTCCATGCATTTCCCTCAGCCACGAGATAGGTATAGTGGAGATAGTAGTTGCTGTCATTCACCATATAGGTCTCGAAACGGGTATTGGTTACGTCCTTGATGTTGATAGGTACAAAGGCGAGATAAGCACTGAGTTTGTTGCCTCCCGTACGTTCCTGAACCGGTTTCACAAAGGTTATCTCACGGTCGGCAGCATCATATTCCTCTACATCCATATCCACGTCATCGTGATCATTCAAGATGGCCTTGATACTCCGGCTGTCCTGATGCAGTTCGGTATTGGCATGCTCCTCAGCCTTCTGCTGCGCATCCATTTTAGCCGAAATCATCTTGCCCATGGAGTATTCATCCTGCTCCACCACAACCACCTCGTTGATAGGCATCGGAATCTCAAAACCATCCTCATCCTCAACGAGCACAATATTTTTACCTTGGAAGCCGGCAACCTTTCCGCCACCCACTTCGCTCAAGAATCTGACTTTATCTCCTTTTTTCATAATCTATTAATAATTTGTAATTGCAAAGGTACAAAAGATATTGCAAAACAGGGCTTATTTTAATATTTTTAATGCTACTGATAAAAATAATCCTGTAAAAGATGCACCATGTTAGATATTTTTCCGTATCTTTGCAAAGAAAAAGAAATAGTAACGAACCCATTAAACTGAAAAGTTATGATTACATTTCCTTGCGCCAAGATTAATCTTGGATTAAATATAGTTAGCAAGCGGAAAGATGGATACCACAATCTTGAAACGGTGTTCTACCCTATTCCGCTGACCGATGCACTTGAAATCAAGCTCATGGGCGACGAATTCCCTAGCGATGTTCTTTGTGATCTGAAGATTACAGGTAACGCCGTGGATTGCGACGAACAGAACAATCTCGTTGTAAAAGCTTATAATCTCCTGGCTGCCGACTTCAGAATTCCACGCATCCATGCTCACCTGGTGAAGCGTATTCCTTCGCAGGCTGGTTTGGGTGGCGGCTCTGCCGATGCAGCCTTCATGATCCGTTTGCTTGACGAGCGTTTCCGCCTCAATATCGGTAATCCGGAGATGGAAAGATATGCTGCCAAACTGGGCGCAGACTGTGCCTACTTCATTTCTGCCAATCCTGAGGATGGCGATACTGCTTGCTATGCAGAAGGTATCGGCGAAGAACTGATGCCGGTAAGTGGTCCTGGCGATAATCTGAGGGGCTATCATCTGGTTGTGGTGAAGCGCGATGACATTGCCGTCAGCACCAAAGAGGCTTATGCAGCCATCACCCCACAGGCACCAGCCAAATGTTGCCGCGACATTGTACGCCAGCCTATCGAGACTTGGAAAGAGGAACTTGTCAACGATTTTGAGGCACCTATCTTCAAGATGCACCCGGAACTGGCAGAAATCAAACAGAAGCTGTACAACCTGGGTGCCGTATATGCAGCGATGAGTGGTAGCGGAAGTGCCATCTTCGGTATCTTCAAGCATAAACCTGCAAATATAGAGGAACAGTTCGAAGGAATGTTCTGTAAAATAATGAAACTTTAATTTAATTAATAGTTTACTCTAAATATAATGAACGAAGAAACACATCAGAAACTGATGACTATCAAGCGAAGCTTCCGCTTGCTGATGAACGGTCCGGGATCGCAATCTATGCGCGATAAGGGACTGGGATATAAACTGAATTGGGGCGTACCATTCTATGAACTGAAAAAGATGGCTGAAGAATATGGTAAAGACTATGACCTCGCCATCGAACTGTGGAAGGAAGATATCCGGGAATGCAAGATTCTGGCTACACTCATCATGCCTGCCGATAAGATGCTTCCGGAAATCACAGATTTATGGATGGAACAGGTACAGAGTCAGGAGATGGCAGAGATGCTTGCCTTCAACCTTTTGCAGCACGTAGATTATGCACCTGTCATCGCCTACCAGTGGATAGCAAGTGATAAGCCACTCTATGAGATTGCCGGTTTCCAGCTCCTTGCCCGTCTTTTTGCCAATGGGAAAGAGCCTAACGAGCGTGGCATCAACGAATTCCTGGATCAGGCTGCCACTGCATTGCAGGGTGACAACATGGGAATAAAACATGCTGCCTCTAATGCGGTTCTCCGTTTCTGCGACTTCGGTGAAGATTTCGAGAAAATTGCAAGAGGCGCACTCAAGGGTATCTACGAGATTTAACGCTTCTGCAGATGCGGTCAGAAACAGGCCACACCCCTGCTAAAAATACGTCCCGACGTAGCATTTGCTGCGTCCCGACATACAAAAAAATACGTCCCGATGCAGCAAATGCTACGTCGGGACGTATTTTTATGGCTAAATTCAGCGTTACATGAAATACTTCTGGTATTCGTTTTCGAAATTCGGAGTGAAAACACCCTTGCCGATGTTTTCGCTGATTTCATCCTTTGTCCAGAATCTGCCACCGGCCAATTCTTCCTGGCTCGGTTTCACCTCGCCATCATATACACATCGATGTACATAAACCAGTTCCTTTTCCCGCTGACTCTCAAAGACATAATGTCCCAGAGATTCCGGTTCAAAATCGGTGATACCCAATTCTTCCCTTACCTCGCGATGCAAAGCCTGACTCACACTTTCGCCTAAATCTACATGACCGCCGCAGGCTGTATCCCATTTATCCGGCTGGATATCCTTCCAGGCTGGACGATGCTGCAGATACAGATCACCCCGGCTGTTGAATACATGCAGATGAACAACCGGATGCAAGATCTTGCTTCCGTCGTGGGCATGACCACGGGTAACAGCGCCCAGAATGTTGCCCATTTCATCTACTATCGGAAATTCCTCGTTCTTATTATCTATCATCATTTTAAAAGTTTATAGTTAACAGTTTATAGCGGCTTCGCCGTATAGCAAGATTGCCCTATAAACTATCAACTCTTAACTATTAACTTTCTAAAGCGTTCCGTATTCATCAGAGTAGCGCAACATCTGGTCGACATAGCTCTCCTCGTAATCCAATACTACGTCTGTAATTTCGCCTTCTTCATCCATCTCCAGCGTCATCTTCGGATTGATGAATCCCTTGTATGGAGCGAGATTCAGTTTCTTGTATCTTGCCAGTATCTCGCGATGCAATTCCGGATCAATATTCACGGCATACTTCTCAACCAACAGACGGGCAGCCTCGAAATCGCCCTCACTTTTGATGCGCTGAATTTCAGCAAGCAACTCACCGAAGAGATGGCGGAGCTTGGCATAATCATTAATCTTCACATAAGTCTTCGTCGTAATGATATTGCCCTCACTGTCCTTCAAAGCATCCTCGGCAGAAGCATAGTTCACATCCATCTTCACCAGTTCCACAGCACCCTCGGCATGTTCCATCACCCACCAGGCTATCAGCGCACGGTTGCGCATGTGGGCTTCCTCTATCTTGTCGCCTTCCTTGATGCGGATGGTCTGGGTGAGCAGACCGTTCATCAGATAACCGTAATACTGAGCCTTGTATGCCTCATCATTCGGTGTCAGACCCAGTTCTACCAATTTATGGTCGGCTACATAATAGAGTCCGAAAAGATCGGCTCTCGCCTCTTCTATCGTACTGCCATACGCCTTCAGTGCATCAGGGTCGGTACCAGGCAAGAGCTGTCCGCTACCATGTCCCAGACACTCATGCAGGTCGGTATGCAGATCATCTGTAATATCCTCGTACTGATTCATCAGACTGATGGTATCCTCGTCGATAACGAATTCATCGCGGAAACCATTGCCTTGAGCTGCCTTGTTATATGCCTCGGTCAGGTTACCGATGGTCACACTCTTAGAACCATATTCCTGACGGATCCAGTTGGCATTCGGAAGATTGATGCCGATGGCAGAAGCTGGATATTCCTCGCCACCCAACATCGCAGCACAGATGACATTGGCTGTAACACCCTTCACCTCCGGCTTGCGGAAACGTGGGTCTACAGGTGAATGGTCCTCAAACCACTGGGCATTCTGACTGATGGTCTGGGTGCGCTTCGTAGCTTCAAGATCCTTATATTCTACGATGCCTTCCCAAGTACCTTTCAGTCCGAGCGGATCGCCATACACTTCGATAAATCCGTTGATGAAATCAATCATTCCCTCGTGCTGCTGCACCCAAGCGATGCTGTAACGGTCGAAATCCTTGAGATCGCCTGTACGGTAATACTTCACCAGGAGATCGATGAGATGTTTCTGTTCCTCATTTTCTGCATATTTCTGAGCACGGAGCAACCAGGAAACAATCTCCTTGATAGCTGCGCCATAGAGGCCGTCTTCAGTCCATTTCAGCTCCACCAGTTCACCATTACGCTTGGTCAGTTTAGAGTTCAGTCCATACGAAGGTGCCTGTTCGTTGCCCTCTTCCTTCATCCTGGCATAGAAACGTTCTACTTCTGCCTGAGAAACATTCTCATAGAAATTGCAGGCTGAAGTCTGTACCAAATCCTCGCCATCCGTCTGATTCACGCGCTTAGGCATAACTTCCGGATTGAAGATGACAGGCACCAAAATGCCCAACAGGTCTTCCTTGCTCTGACCCTTGGAAAGAGGCAGATATTCATCGGCTACAGCCCCAACCATCTCATAGAAAGATTCCTCTGAAAATCCTGGCACAAACTTTTCACATCCATAGTGATGATGGATGCCGCTGGCAAACCAGACACGCTTCAGATAAACTTCGAAAGCCTTGAAATCTTCACTTTCTCGATTACCCTCGTAATGAAGGTATACAGCCTCCAGGGTTTTACGGATGCGCAGGTTGTATTTGCCCTGCTGGTCGAAGGTGATATCTCGTCCCAAGAGGGTTGCCTTCGACAAGCAATAAATATAAATTTTCTGTGTGAGCGACAGGTTTTCGAAACCCTTCAGCTCATAACGGAGCATCTGGATATCGGCAAATCGCTCTTGAGTGTTTACATTACATTTTGCCATTTTTATCTGTATTTACCATGCAAAAGTAATACATTTTTTCCACATACCAAACTTTTCCTCCTGTTTTTCGCTCTTTGCAAAGTTTTTTACTTGAAATATGCACTTTTTCTTGGAGAAAACTTTTATTTATGCAGATTATTCATTACCTTTGCATGAAAATCAAAACAAAAACATGCCGGTAAAGGCAGAAAACATAAAACGGCAATCATGCAGATAAACGAGATATTAAAAAGCTATTTTGGATACGATTCCTTCCGCCCCAACCAGGAGGCGATTATCAGAGAGGTAATGCAGGGACACGACTGTCTGGTTCTCATGCCGACAGGTGGTGGAAAGAGTCTGTGCTACCAGGTTCCCGCATTAGCGATGGAAGGTACCGCTGTGGTCATTTCACCGCTCATCAGTCTGATGCACGACCAAGTGGAGGCGCTCAAGGCAAACGGTATCCCGGCAGAAGCACTGAACAGCGAAAACGACACGACCGATGAACTCATCATCCGCCGCCGATGCGAGAAGGGAGAACTGAAACTCCTTTATGTTTCGCCCGAGAAACTCATCAGCGAGATACCTTATTTATTCAGCAACATCAAGATTTCGCTCTTTGCCGTTGACGAGGCCCACTGCATCAGCCAGTGGGGACACGATTTCCGTCCGGAGTATTCGCAACTCGGTATGCTGCACGAGAATTTCCGCAATGTCCCGGTGATGGCGCTCACAGCCACAGCCGACAAGATAACGCGCGAAGATATCATACGCCAGCTTCATCTCAATGGGCAGACGTTCGTAAGCAGTTTCGACCGCCCCAACCTCTCCCTCACCGTAAGACAGGAGAGCACCAAAAAGGCAAAGCTCCAATACATCACCCGCTTCATCAGTAATCATCCGGAAGAAGCAGGCATCATCTACTGTCTCTCCCGCAAGAACACCGAAATGGTAGCTCAGGAACTTATCGATCTGGGTATCAATGCCGCAGCCTATCACGCCGGAATGACTGCCCAGACCAGAGCATCAGTACAGGAGCGGTTCAAGATGGACCAGATTCAGGTGGTATGTGCTACCATCGCTTTCGGAATGGGCATCGACAAGAGTAATGTGCGCTGGGTAATCCACTATAATATGCCTAAAAGCATAGAGAGTTTCTATCAGGAAATAGGTAGAGCCGGAAGAGATGGAGCACCATCAGATACCGTGCTGTTCTATTCGATGGCCGACATCATCACCCTCCGTTCTTTCTGCGAAGAAAGCGGACAGCGTGATGTGAACATGGAGAAACTGCGCCGCATGGAGGAATATGCCGAATCGAGAGTATGCCGACGACGCATTCTGCTGAATTATTTTGGCGAGACATCATCCTGCAACTGCGGCAACTGTGATGTTTGCAAGAATCCTCCACGCACCTTCGACGGCACCATCAGAGCCCAGAAAGCCCTGAGTGCCGTGGTCCGTTCGGGTGAGCATATTGCAGTAGGTACCTGCATCGAGATTCTGAGAGGCATGCATTCTTCTGCCGTTGTGAAAAACAAATACAACGAGATGAAAACCTTCGGTGTGGGCAGGGATACAACATCTAAGGACTGGAATGCTTATCTGCTGCAGATGCTGCAGATGGGATTCTTCGAGATTGCCTACAACAACCACAACTACATGAAGGTTACCGATTTAGGCTGGAAGGTGCTGAAGGGAGAACATCATGTTTCGCTGGCTTATATCGAAGAAGACGATAAAGCCACCCGCCCAAAGAAAACGGTACGCAACAGGAAGGGCGCCATCGCCCAGCCGGGAAATCTCATTCCTGAGGTGCATGCCGAACGTGTCCTCTTCCAGGAAGACTCGAAAGGCGTGGAAGACAAAGGGCTCTTTGAACACCTCAGAAAGATACGCAAGAACCTTGCCGACGAACAGGGTTATCCTCCATATATCGTACTCAGCGACAAGAGCCTTCATGAACTTGCAAGGATGAAACCTACCACCAAGAATGCCATGAGCCTGATCAGTGGTATCGGAGAATTCAAGCTCAATAAATATGGCGATACCTTCATCAAGGCTATCAGGAAATATACAGGACTATAACAGAAATTTTCTGCATTTTCAGCTTGTCTTGCCTCAAGATACAATCCTGTCTTAAGATATAATCTTCCATTCCAGGCTGTTCACCTCGTCCTTCACCGAAAAGTTCAAGCCAATCTTCACCACCTTCTTGCCACTCATCTTGAAGGCGTCGGCATAGTGCTTTGCGTCTATCTGGGCGAGAGCCTCCTCGGCACTCTTGTTGAACTTCAGTTCCATCACGTAGATGGTATCTGCTGTTTCCATCGTGATATCGATTCTGCCCTTCGCCGTATGCGGTTCCACATGGATGCTATAGTTGGTGAGCAGGGCAAACATGATGTAGAGCGTCTGCTGCCAATGCCCCTCGTAGTTAGTATTGTCACAGTAAGGCACCGTCTCCAAAAAGTCGTTCAGCAGGCAGAAGGCAGCATCCATATCCCCCTTCTTTACCAATACCGACATCTTGGCGATGGTCGTGTTAGCCTTCGCCGACTTATCCGTCAGATAATGAGGCAAGAGACTCCCATACAGCCCCACCCTAATCTCCCGGTTAGGCAATGCCAACTGATACAACTTTGTCGGTTTGTCATATCCCTTGATGGTGACATACCCGCTCTGATAGAGCAAAGGTATGATGGTGGTCATCGTTTCAGTGGGGGCATCAAAGTCCTTCTTATCCACCTCTATGGTCTCGCCGAGGTCTGCAGGCAGGAAATCATACTGTCTCATCATATTGATGAGATAGGTAGGTGTACCGGTTCCAAACCAGTAAGAATCAATTTCTCCATCAGCAAAGCAATTGAGCAGACTGTAAGGATTGAAGACATCAGGCGATGGCCAGCTGAAGTGATAACCATCATAATGGTCTTTGAGTTCCTGTATGGTCTCCTCCCTGCTCAGCTCCAGATGCTCGGCAAGTTCGTTGATGTCATCGCTCATCTGGGTCAATAGTTCCTCCTTGGTGATGCCGCAGATGCCGGCATAAGGTTCGTCCATGCTCACATTTTTGATGTTATTCAGTTCGCTGAAGATGCTGAGCTGCGAGAACTTCGTGATGCCAGTAAGGAAAACGAAGCGAAGCATTGACTCGCAATCTTTCAAAGGACTGTAGAAATTGCGCATCGTATTGCGCAAGACATCGAGCATTTCCTTCTCATGAGCCACATCCAGCAGCGGTGCATCATATTCATCAATGAGCACCACCGCCTGCTTACCAGTCTTTGCTGTAACAGTTTTTATCAAGTTGAGCAAACGGACGTTCGGATCTGGAGAATCACAATCTACTCCAAACCTATCCTCATTTTCCTTTAATATATATAAGAGGTATCGATCCAGCTGTTCCTTCTCCAGATGTTTGCCTCCAGCCAGGCTGAAGTGCAGCACGGGATAAGTATTCCACTCCTTCTCCAGCTTCTCGATGGCAAGCCCCTCGAAGAGTTCCTTCTTGCCCTCGAAATAACTCTTGAAAGTAGAAACCAGCAGCGACTTGCCGAAACGGCGTGGTCGGCTCAGGAAGAAATACGTTCCATCGGTATGCGTCATACGATAGATGTATTCCGTCTTGTCCACATAGAACTTGTCCTCCTTGCGGATACGTTCAAATGTCTGAATTCCTATAGGATATAATTTTCTTGCCATAATCAAACGCAGTCTAATGAAATTTATTTCAGTTTTTCTTGCCTCAAAAAGTCAGGCTGTCCAGACTTTAAGCACCTTTTATAATGTTACCATCTACTTGATAAGCCACACAGTCCATCGGAGGAACGAAGTTCAGCAAATAAACTGTCGAACGCTCCTTCAGACTGATTTTCGAACAATTTCTAACTTCCTTTTCAGCCAGATAACCAGCCAAAAAACTATTATTCATTCCCATATATCATCTCATCAAGTTCAGAAGATAATTCAGATATTTCATCAGAAAGAGAATCAAGATAATCACCCATGATAAAATGGTATTCATCATCCACGATATTCTCCATTTTTCCTTCATCTGTCATGCAGTATGCCGAATACCATGAAATCGGGATTGCATATTCCAGCATTTCTTTTATTTTCTCATCAAGCTTCTTTTCCTTAGCCAGTGCCACCTTCATCAGCACATTCAGAGAAGTCAGCACATACGGACTATGGGTGGTCATAACCACATAGCTATTTGCCCCCGACTGCTCATAGGCCTTCTTGATATTCTTCACAATCTCCTTCACCATCGCAAACTGCGACTTCGGAAACAGATTTTCTTCCAGCTCCTCAATATACAGCTGGGCGAATTTATATCTATACATCTTAGTTCCCTTAATCACATCATCCGCACTGATTTCTTTATTCTCATCATCCAGCATAATCTTTGCCACCAAACTCGTTAAATCAGTAAGGCTCGACTTCGGAATCTTCCCCACCTGTCCGGTAACATAATCCACAAGCACAGCCAAAGGCAACGCCGACTGTATACCGCTTGAAGCATAAACAGGCGCTATCGTTCTACCCACCTTCTCAAGCACGATTCTGTCAGAATCCGTAACCTTATCATAATAATATTTCATATTATCATCAAATGGAATTCTCAGCGGATGCTTGATATCATATTCCTTCTTCGCCTCCTGATATTCCAGAAGATAATTAAATATCGAATCATAGTCAGATGAGCGATAAACCTTATCAATGTTCTGAATAGCCGAAACCAGATTGCGTTCCGAAGGAATAAAACTCAGTTTTGCATTATAGCGCTCAGTTTTGAAATTCGCTTTCTTTCTGATTTTCACATTCGCCTTCACGCCATCCATCTCGATGGTAAGGCAATCACCATCATAAAAGATATAAGAATCAGCAGCAAAGAAAGCATCATCGAAACGATGAAACTTCTTCAGCTCTTTCAGGAATCGGCCATAATGGGTATATTTCTTAAGCAGATTCTCGCCATCAAGCATGATTCGCTTTTCTATCCATCTACAGAAGCACAATATTTTCATAAAGGTACTTTTTCCCGAAGACTGTTTACCCACAATAAGCATTACGGCAGACAAAGCGATGTCTCCCGTATCAACAATTGGGCCTATATTTTTAATTCTTACCTTAGGCATATCTATAATAATGAATGTTCAAATGCAAAGTTAAGCAATAAAACTCAAAAATGCCCTTCTTGGCTTATCTTTTTATATATTTTTACACATTCTCCAATTATATAACTTTCCCCATGCAGCCACGCCCCCATCCACTACCCCCACAAACGCAAAAATCCCGGCCCAGAGATTCCATTGAATCTCCGAGCCGGGAATATCTTGTATTTATAGAGAGAGAGGATTAAATTTCCACTTCCGTCCCCCTGGTGTGCAGGATAACATCCAGGATAAGATGGAACACAATCCATACCACGATGTCGATGCCCAGGATATACGTGATGTTGATATCCCCTATCAGCGCCACGTTGATCAGGATAAACATCAGCGAGAGCAGACAGATAGCCACCATTACCTGTCTCACCCTCAGTCCGCATCTCAGCAGCTTATGATGGATGTGGCTCTTGTCGGGCAAGAACGGATTTTTCCTTGTTCTCAGTCTGTGGCCCACCACTCTCACCACGTCGAGCAACGGCACCAGCATCGTGGTAAAGGCAAACACCATGTTGTAGTCAGACACCACATGTGGGTTCACATCCACCGTACTCAGGTGAATCATCAGGAAACTGATGATGTAGCCCAGCGACAGCGAACCCGAATCGCCCATAAAGAGCTTCCTGCCCCTCAAGGCATTTCCAAACACGTTGTAGAACCAGAAAGGGATAATCACACCCAGCGCCGCAATGCAGAGCAGGGCAAAGGAAAACAGATGCAGCCAGATGTGCTGCCCCGCCAAAGCCACCAGCGAGATGCCGCAGAGTCCGGAAGCCAGACCGTCGATGCCGTCAATCAGGTTGATGGCATTGGTAACATACACCACGATGAGCACGGTAAACGGCATGCCGAACCATGGTGAAACCAGATACACCCCGAAGAGTCCGTCGAG
>ENA-OOWN01001820-OOWN01001820.1-human-gut-metagenome-genome-assembly--contig:-NODE-1820-length-14462-cov-2.678212_pt1 | contig 14462 bp, 10 predicted proteins | sample MGYA00241406_ERZ501319 | MGnify/ENA primary metagenome ERZ501319 (study PRJEB25962, sample SAMEA2042734) | human gut metagenome | biome: human gut; feature: human-associated habitat; material: faeces... | reverse complement strand
ACATCTCTATGTGGAGAAGGCGGAAGGTCCTCTGCAGGACATGACCTATGAGGATGAGGAAGAAGAATAAGTATTCCGGGAAGGAGATAAGCTATGCAGATCGTATTTATGGGAACCCCTGATTTCGCAGTGGGAGCTCTGGAGGCTTTGATCGCACAGGGACATGAGATCACCGCAGTGGTGACCCAGCCGGACAAGGCAAAGGGAAGAAGCGGGCAGTTACAGTTTCCGCCGGTGAAGGAATGTGCTGTAAAACACGGTATCCCGGTATTCCAGCCTCGTCGGATCAAGACTCCCGAGGCTATGGAAGAATTGAAAAAATATCCCGCAGATGTCTATATTGTGGCAGCCTTCGGACAGATCCTGTCTCAGGAGATCCTGGATCTGCCGAAGTACGGATGCCTGAATATCCACGCATCCCTGCTTCCGAAATACCGTGGGGCATCTCCGATCCAGAGAGTGATCATCGACGGGGAGACGGAGACCGGTGTGACCATCATGCAGATGAATGCAGGACTGGATACCGGAGATATGTTGTATCAGAAGAAGATTCCCATTACTTCGGAAGATACTTTTGAAACATTGCACGACAAGCTTATGGTGCTCGGCGGAGAAGCGATCACCGAGGCATTGCCGCTCTTAGAAGCAGGAAAGCTGACTCCGGAGAAACAGGACGATGCGAAGACCTGCTATGCGGCACTGATCACCAAAGAAATGGGCAGACTGGACTTCACCAAAACGGCAGCCGAACTGGACAGACTGATCAGAGGACTGACACCCTGGCCCAGTGCCTACACATTTTATCGCGGAAAACAGTTAAAGATCTGGAAGGCGATTCCCATGGTGACGGCTCACAGGGAAGCCCCGGGAACGATCCTTACGGTGAATAAGGATTCCTTTGAGGTGGCAGCGTCGGAAGGCGGTCTGAAGGTCATGGAATTGCAGCTGGAAGGCAAAAAACGTATGACAGCCCATGATTTCCTGTTAGGCGTGAAGGTACAGCCTGGAGAGATCCTGGGAGAGTGATAAACAATCCAGGCAATTAGAAAGGAGACTTTGCTATGTACGGTGGTTATTATGGATATGGTTATTATTTTGACCCCACGTATTTTCTGGTACTGATCGGACTGGTGTTATGCCTTGGGGCCAGTGCGCTGGTGAATTCCACCATGCGAAAATACAGTAAGGTCCGGAATATGAGAGGAATTACGGGAGCGGAAGCTGCCCGGAATCTTCTCAATAGAGAAGGCTTGTATAACGTACAGATCGAGTGTCTGAACGCAAACGACGGCGATCATTACGATCCCCGGACAGATACCGTAAGACTGTCATATAATAATTATAACGGAACCTCAGTCACCGCAGTCAGTGTGGCTGCCCATGAGTGCGGACATGCGATCCAGCATGCCCATGGCTATGCACCTATGAGTATTCGTGCGGCACTGGTACCGGTGGTGAACATCGGAAGCAACTTAAGTATTCCCCTGATTTTCTTAGGAGTACTGCTCAGCTGGAACCAGACATTGATCCAGCTGGGAATCTGGGCATTTGCCCTGACCGTGATCTTCCAGCTGGTGACACTTCCTGTGGAATTCAATGCCTCCCGCAGAGCAATCGTGAAGGTGGAGGAATACGGACTGTTAGGCAGTGAAGAAGTAAGCGGTGGTAAAAAGGTGCTGACAGCGGCAGCTCTTACCTATGTAGCGGGAGCAGCATCCTCCGCATTACAGCTGCTTCGTCTGATCCTGTTGTATGGCGGTAACCGCAGAAGGAGAGACTAAGCATGGGGAAGCCTGCAACCACCGATACAAGAGAGATTATTGTGGAGATCCTGCTGGACCTGGAAAAGGGGCAGGATTTTTCCCATAAATTAATAAAAGCAGTGCTGGATAAATACGATTACCTGGATCCCAGAGATAAGGCATTTATCAAGAGAGTTACAGAGGGTACCATAGAGAGACAGCTGGAGCTGGATTATTATCTGAACCGGTTTTCTTCCGTTCCGGTCCGCAAGATGAAGCCTCTGATCCGTTGTCTGCTCCGCATGAGTACCTATCAGATCCTGTATATGGATGCGGTGCCGGACAGTGCGGTATGCAATGAAGCCTGCAAGCTTGCGGCAAAGCGCGGCTTTCGTACTCTGAAGGGGTTTGTCAATGCCGTCCTGCGAAATATATCCCGTAGCAAGGACAAAATGCCCCTGCCGGATCCTACGGATCCTGTAAAATATTTCAGCGTAAAATATTCCATGCCGGAATGGATCGTGAATCTGTGGCTTCCGGTATACGGCACGGAGGGAACGGAAACACTTCTCATGGGACTGCTTAAGATTCATCCGGTATCTCTGCGTTTTTGCCTGGAATTGTCGGAAACGGACCGTGAGGATCTTAAGAAAAAGATAGAGGCTACAGGGGTCCACTTAAGCGCACATAAGGAACTTCCCTATGTATATCTGGCGGAAAATCTGGAAAACGTCAGCGAGCTGCCCGGATTTGCCGAAGGAAAATTCACTGTACAGGATGCTTCTTCTGCCCTGGCGGTAAAAGCAGCAAAAATAAAGCCGGGAGACTTTGTTATGGATCTGTGTGCGGCACCGGGAGGCAAGACGATCCTGGCGGCAGAATATACGAAAGAGACGGGACATGTGTTATCCCGCGATGTGTCAGAATATAAGACGGCTTTGATCCTTGAGAATCTGGAGCGCATGCACCGAACCAATGTGAAAGTGGAAGTGCATGATGCCACGGTTTATGACGCAGAGAGGGAAGCATCTGCGGATGTTGTGTTGATGGATGTCCCTTGTTCGGGCTTAGGTGTCATGGGCAAAAAGAGAGACATTAAATATCATGTGACACCGGAAGGCCTTAAATCTATCCATGAACTGCAGAGGCAGATCGTGGAAGCCGGATGGCGGTATGTGAAGCCGGGTGGCGTGTTGTTGTACAGCACCTGCACTATCAACAGAGAAGAGAATCAGAACATGGCAGCATGGATCACGGAAAAGTTCCCGTTCGTTTTAGAGGAGGAGAGACAACTTCTGCCGGGAACGGATGAGACCGACGGATTCTACTTTGCAAGGCTGCGCAGAAGAACGTGAGATATAAGACATGGATAGTAAAAAAGATATCAAATCCCTGAATCTGGAGGAACTGAAGACCGAACTGGAGAGTATGGGAGAGAAAGCTTTCCGGGCAAAACAGATGTATGAGTGGATGCATGTGAAGTTAGCGAGAAGCTTTGACGAGATGACCAATCTCTCCGCAAAATTCAGGGAACAATGCAAGGAAAAGTATGAATATACCTGTGTAAAGCCTGTCAGAATACAGGAGTCGAAGATCGACGGAACGAAAAAGTTTTTATTTGAACTGTCTGACGGCAATGTGGTGGAAAGCGTGTGGATGCAGTACAAACACGGCAACAGTGTGTGCATTTCTTCCCAGGTGGGATGTCGGATGGGCTGCAGATTCTGTGCGTCCACCCTGGATGGACTGGAGCGGAACCTGACGCCTTCGGAGATGTTAGATCAGATCTATGCCATCACGAGACTGACGCAGGAACGGGTCTCCAATGTGGTAGTCATGGGAACCGGAGAACCCATGGACAATTATGATAATATTCTAAAGTTTCTGCATCTGCTGACGGATGAGAATGGATTAAACATCAGCCAGAGAAATGTCACGGTGTCCACCTGCGGAATCGTGCCGAGAATGCGACAGCTGGCAGATGAGAAGCTGCAGATTACCCTGGCATTGTCACTGCATGCAACCACAGATGAAAAAAGAAGAAAACTGATGCCCATTGCCAACAGGTATTCCATCAAAGAACTGATGGAAGTCTGCAGGTATTATTTTGAACAGACCGGGCGCCGGATCACTTTTGAATACAGTCTGGTAGGCGGTGTGAACGATACGGAAGAGGATGCCAAAGAGCTGATCGCTCTGGCAAAGCCTTTATGCTGTCATATTAACCTGATTCCGGTAAACCCGATTAAAGAGCGGGACTTCGTGCAGTCGGATACCGGGCATATTCAGGCGTTTAAAAATAAACTTGAAAGTAAGAAGATACATGTTACAATTAGAAGAGAGATGGGCCGGGATATTGACGGAGCCTGCGGACAGTTAAGACGCCGTCATACGCAGGAGGCGAAGAACCCGGGGGAACTCTCACAGGAGGAAGTTTGACGTGCTTAAGACGTTTTCCATAACCGATATCGGAAGGAAAAGAAAAGTAAATCAGGACTATATCTATACCTCTGAAAAACCGGTGGGAAATCTGCCGAATGTATTTATCGTGGCAGATGGTATGGGTGGTCACAATGCGGGAGACTATGCGTCCAAGGTAACGGTAGAGACCATGCTTGCCGAGATGGAGAATTCTTTTGAGAAGAATCCCACCCTGATCTTCCGCAAAGCCATTGAGGAAGCCAATGATGTGATCCGCAAGAGAGCAAGCGAGGATGAAAAGCTGGAAGGAATGGGGACTACGGTCGTGGTGGCATCCTGCATGGGCAGATTCTTACAGGTGGCCAATGTAGGAGACAGCAGACTCTATGTGGTGGGCAGCAAGATCCGCCAGATCACAAGAGATCATTCGTATGTAGAAGAAATGGTACGGATCGGAGAACTGGATCGTGCCGATGCAAGGAACCATCCGGATAAAAATATTATTACCAGAGCGGTAGGGGCGGAAGACAAAGTGGAGCCGGATTTCTTTACCGTGGAATTACAGGAGGGTGAGATCGTCCTTATGTGCTCGGATGGTCTGACAAATATGCTGGAAGACGAGGAAATCCGCATGATTATCAGCGGAGCCAGAGACCTTGTGGAGAAGGCAGAGAGCCTGGTGGAGGCGGCCAATGCCAACGGCGGCAGAGACAATATCAGTGTGATACTGATCGAGCCGTGCGCGTAAATTACCCAGCTTTTTTGGAAATGGAGAGCAAGTATGATCAAAATAGGAATGATGATCGGCGATCGCTATGAGATCCTGGAAAAAATCGGAACCGGCGGTATGTCAGATGTCTATAAAGCAAAATGTCACAAGCTGAATCGCTATGTGGCGATCAAGGTATTGAAGCAGGAATTCAGCGAAAATGCTAATTTTGTATCCAAATTCCGGATCGAGGCACAGGCGGCAGCAGGACTGATGCATCCCAATATCGTAAATGTCTATGATGTAGGGGAAGAAAACGGAATCTACTATATTGTAATGGAACTGGTGGAGGGCATTACCCTCAAAAAGTACATTGAGAAGAAGGCCAGACTGTCTTACAAGGAAGCGGTAAGCATCGCCATCCAGGTAAGCATGGGTATTGAGGCTGCACATAATAATCATATTATCCATCGGGATATCAAGCCGCAGAATATTATTATCTCCAAGGACGGCAAAGTCAAGGTGACGGACTTCGGTATTGCCAAGGCAGCTACCAGTAATACCATCACTTCTAATGTCATGGGAAGTGTACACTATACTTCTCCCGAGCAGGCCAGAGGGGGTTACAGTGATGAAAAGAGTGATATCTATTCGCTGGGTATCACCATGTTCGAGATGCTGACGGGAAGAGTTCCTTTCAACGGGGAGACTACGGTTGCCATCGCCATCAAGCATATTCAGGAAGAAATGCCGTCTCCGAAGGAGTTTGTACCGGAGATCCCTTCCAGCGTAGCCAGTATTGTACTGAAATGTTGTCAGAAGTCTCCGGACCGCAGATACCAGAATATGGCAGAACTGATCGCGGATCTGAAGCAGTCCCTGATCAACCCGGAGGAAGATTTCGTGGTGAATACCGATCCGGATATGGAAGGTGGTACCCGGATGATCTCCGATGAGGATATGGCGCAGATCAAACGAAAAGTCCCTTATCAGGGAGGACGGGAATACGAAGAACCGGATCATGACGAGACCATGCGTCTGCGTTCCGATACGGAAGCCATGTATGAAAACGAAGAAGATGGCGAAGACGAAGATAATTACGACTACGACCCCAAGATGGAGCGTGTGACCACAATCCTGGCAATTGTAGCCGGTGTGGTGATCTGTATTATCCTGATCGTTCTGGCAGTGAAGATCTTCGGCGGCAAAAATGAAGGAAGCAGTGACTCTGATGCAGGACCGATCATTACGACCGAAGAGACGGATGCCACAGAAGTGGAAAAGGTCTCCATGCCGAATGTAACGGGCATGAAGGTAGAAGATGCAAAGAGCACCCTGACCAGTCTGGGAATCCTCACAGAGGTGACTTATGAGGAGTCCGACACGGTAGCGGAAGGTATTGTTATCAATACAGATGTCAGCGTGGGAGCACAGATCGATAAGGGCAGCAAGGTAACCCTGAAAGCCAGTGCAGGAACTCAGGGTGTGGAAGTACCCAATGTGGTGAATCTTACTTTTGATGAAGCCAATACACAGCTGGTAAGCAAGGGATTCCTGGTCAACAAGACAGAGAACTATTCCGATACGGTAGAGTCCGGCCGGGTAATTTCCCAGACCCCCTCCGAGGGCAACAAAGCACCAAAGGGCAGTGTGATCACTGTGACAGTAAGTCTGGGTAAGGAAGATACCAAGATCCGTGTGCCGAATCTGATCGGTCTGTCCGAGCAGGACGGCACGGTAGAAGCCATCGAGGCAGGACTGACCGTAGGCAGTGTGACCTATATCTACAGTGACGAAGTGGGAGAAGGCATGATCTGTTACCAGAGCTATTCCCATGGCTCCTATGTGGAGCAGGGAACTTCCATTGATATCAAGGTCAGTCAGGGAGCTCAGAAGGTGACTTACAAGTGTAATGTCAGCATTGCGGCACCGACGACTTCGGAAGCACCCGGCTATGTATCGGGAATGGAAGTCAGCATCAAACTGGTGACGGATGACAATAACGTACTGCTGGATACCAAGACCAGCACTTTCCCGGTAGCTACCAATTTCAACGGTATGACTGCCTCCGGTGGTACGCTCACCATAACGTATCAGGTGACAAGCGAACCGACCACCACAACGAACCCGGATACCGGGGAGCAGGTGACGGTTCCCGGAACGACAGAAGACCGTTCCTTTACCAGAAGAGTTGAGTTCGTAAAGGAATAAGATCAAAGGCGGGAAGCTATGAAGGGCAAGATTATAAAAGGAATCGCCGGGTTCTATTACGTCCACGCAGTGGACGTTGGCCACGCAGTGGACGTTGGCCACGCACCGGGCACGGTGTACGAATGCAAGGCAAAAGGAGTCTTTCGCAAGGATCACAGAAAACCCCTGGTCGGGGATGACGTGGAGATGGATGTCCTGGATGAGGCACAGAAAAAAGGAAATATCAGGGAATTGCTTCCCAGACACAGTGAACTGATCCGTCCGGCGGTAGCTAATGTGGATCAGGCGCTGGTGATCTTTGCCATCACGAAGCCACAGCCGAATTTTAATCTGCTGGATCGTTTCCTGGTCATGATGCAGCAGCAGGACATTCCCTGCATTATCTGTTTTAACAAGCAGGATATTGACGAGGAAGGCAAAAAGGAAGATTATCGTGCCATTTACGAACAGGCGGGATTCCGTACGATCACGGTCAGCGCAGCCAGACAAGAAGGGATAGATACCATTCAGGAGCTGCTTCGCGGCAAGACCACTACGGTGGCGGGTCCCAGCGGTGTCGGTAAATCCTCTCTGGTAAACTGCCTGCAGTCCGGCACAGTGATGGAGACCGGCTCCATCAGTGAGAAGATCGAGCGGGGAAAGCATACTACCAGGCACTCCGAACTGATCTCCATTGCACAGGATACGTATATTCTGGATACCCCGGGATTTAGCTCTCTGGGGTTGTTTCGGTTGGAGAAGGAGCAGCTGGCGGAATTTTATCCGGAGTTTGCCCCTTTTGAAAAATATTGCAGATTCGGAGGCTGCTCCCATATCTCTGAGCCGGTATGCGGTATCAAGGCTGCTGTGGCAGAGGGAGAGATCCCGCAGATACGTTATGAGAACTACTGTCTGCTCTATGATGAACTGAAAAATCAGAGAAAATATTAATTATGAGTGAAGTGCAGAATAATCTAGGGGAAAAATTCAAAGAGACCATTACGGAAGCGATGAAGACCGGAGATTTTCATGCGTTGAACACGCTGGTGACGGATACGGTCAACGATGCCTTGCGGGAGGCGGATTTCCAGGCAAATCTGTCCAGGGAAGCCACGGAAAAAAAGGTGTGGAATTCCCAGCGCAGCTGGCAGGATAAAAGGCGGGAGGAAGTCAAGACCGAGGCAGAGATCCAGGCAGAACGGCAGCAACGGGAAAAACAGCAGGAGGAGCGCCGCAGGCAGAACGAAGAATGGCACCGGCAGCGCAGAGAGCGGGAAAAGCAGTGGGAAGAACAACGGAAGGCTCAGGCAGAGCAGAACCGTGCACGGAATCAGGCACAGCCGGTGACACCCAGAAAAGCTACTGCGGCAGAAATGACTTCTCTGGTCAAAATGGAAAAGAAGGGAAACGTGTCCGGAACATTGTGCACTGTGTTCGGCGGGATCGGACTGGGGTTCAGCGGACTGGGACTTCTGGTACAGCTGTTACTGGCAGCTTTTCAGGCAGCATCTCTGAGTGCGGCAATCCTTCCGGGAGTATTGTCTCTGGTATTTTTAGAGATGATATCTTATGGCAACGGACAGCGCAGAAGATTAAAGCGTGCGGAGAAATATCTGGAGCTGTGCGGCACCAAAATGTATGGTGTGATCAACGAAATGGCCCGCTATACCGGAAAAAGTGTCCGCTATGTCAGAAGGGATCTTCGTAAGATGTTAAAAGCCGGAATGTTTCCGGACGGACATCTGGATGATAAAGAGACCTGCTTTATGCTCAATAATGTGATCTACCGTCAGTATCTGGAGACGGAGAAAGCCTATCTGGAGCAGAAGAAGGAACAGAATACAGCGGGCACCGATACACAGGATACGGATCAGAACCGCAGAGAGCAGGAACTGCACAGTATTGTGGCAGAAGGAATGGAATACATCCGTCATCTGCGGGATCTGAATGACAGGATCGAAGGAGAAGCGATCTCTGAGAAGCTGTACCGGCTGGAAAATCTGTTGAAGGAGATCTTTGACCGAGTGCAGGAGCATCCGGAGCAGATGCACCGGATGCATAAACTGATGGATTATTACCTGCCTACTATGTTGAAACTGGTGGAGCAGTATGCGGAATTTGACGAGATCAGCAGCCCGGGAGAAGATATTCTCGATGCTAAAAAAGAGATCGAAAAGACACTGGATATGATCAATCAGGCATTTGTTACATTGCTGAACAATCTGTTCCGGGATGCAGCCTTTGATGCATCGGCGGATGCACAGGTATTGCAGACGATGTTGGCTAAGGAAGGGCTGACGGAATCGGATTTTGTAAGAGAAAAAAGTGTATGACAGCAGGAAAGTAATGCTGATGGTAAATAAAAAATCATGAGAGAGTATGGAAAGGCGGGGTTATAAGTATGAATATGGATCTGGATGCAGCAACAAAAGAGGCACCTACCCTTACACTGGATCCCTTTGCGGAGGCAAAGGCAGAGATCGTGGAGAAGAAGCCGGAGGAACTGGTAGAGGAGCAGGCTGTTCCGGAGATGGAACTGACACCGGAAGAACAGAAAATGGTAGATGATTTTGCGGGACAGATCGATCTGACCAATACCCAGGCGGTATTGCAGTACGGTGCGGGGAGTCAGAAAAAGATCGCAGATTTCTCTGAGACAGCACTTAGCAATGTCCGGACCAAGGATATGGGCGAGGTTGGACAGTTGTTGACGGATGTAGTGGCACAGCTCAAGGATTTTGATACAGAGGAAGACAAGGGATTCTTCGGCTTGTTTAAAAAGAGCGGGGATAAGCTGAGTAATCTGAAAGCAAAGTATGATAAAGCGGAAGTGAACATCAGCAAGATCTGTGATGCCATGGAAAATCATCAGGTGGTGCTGCTAAAAGATGTGGCGGTACTGGACAAGCTGTATCAGCTGAATCTGAATTATTTTAAAGAACTGTCCATGTACATTCTGGCAGGTAAAAAGAAACTGACACAGGCGAAAAACGTGGAACTGCCGGAACTTCTGGAAAAAGCACAGAAGAGCGGACTGCCGGAGGATACGCAGGCTGCGAAGGATTTTGCAGCAATGTGTGAGAGATTCGAGAAGAAGATCTATGATCTGGAACTTACCAGAGCCATTTCTCTGCAGATGGCACCCCAGATCCGACTGATCCAGTCCAATGATATCGCTATGTCCGAGAAGATCCAGTCCACACTGGTGAATACGATCCCTCTGTGGAAGAGCCAGATGGTCATTGCCATCGGTCTGGATCATGCCACCGATGCAGCCAAGGCACAGCGTGCAGTATCGGATATGACCAATGAACTGTTGAAGAAAAATGCAGAAGCACTGAAAGTGGCATCCGTGGAGACAGCGAAGGAATCTGAGAGAGGTATTGTGGATATCGAGACCCTCAAGACCACGAACCAGACACTGATGACCACACTGGATGAAGTCATGAAGATCCAGGAGGAAGGCCGTGCCAGAAGACAGAGCGCAGAGGAAGACTTACAGCGGATCGAAAATGAAATGCGTGAGAAACTGCTGGAGATGAGCCAGTCATCCCATACATGATTTTTACATAATTTTAAGCAGAGAAATCTTGACGAAACCACCAGAGGAAATTAAAATAAAATGTATGTAGGTTAATTAACGGAAGGAGCAGGAAACAAATGAAAAAACTGGAAGAAATGCTAAGGGAGAAAACGATTAAAAATAAGCTTTCTTTTGTGTTCCGCATTATGGACGTTTTATATGTGGTGCTGGCACTGGTGTCAGTTGTGGGATTGATACAGTCAAAAAACTATGTGGGAAGCGTAATTGTTGTGATCATAGTTGTATTAGCTATTGCATTTAATGCAGCTATGTCAAAGATGCTTGCCAAAATGTTGGTAGAGCCTATTGAGAGTCTGGTAGTGGCATCTGAGAAGATTGCTTCCGGTGACTTTGAGATCGGCACTCCTTATGAGTCCGAGGATGAGCTGGGACGCTTATCCGACAGTTTTGAGACCGCAGCCGGTATTTTGAAAAAGGTTGTATCAGATCTGCAGGATATTGTAGAGCATTTTGCTGAGGGTAATTTTGATGTACATAGCAACTGCCCCGATGCGTATGTAGGACAGCTCCGCAATGTACTGGATGAACTGGATGATATGGTGAACAAGGTCAGTGAGACTATGCACGGTATTCAGGGATCTTCCGAACAGGTGTCTGCCGGAAGCAATCAGCTGGCTGTCAGTGCACAGGATATTGCAGAAGGTGCTACCAGTCAGGCTGCAGCTGTTGAAGAACTGGTGGCTACCGTAGAAGAAGTAACGAATCAGGTAATGGAGAACACCAAGTCTACCGATATCGTTCACGATAAGGCAAAACAGGTAGGTATCGAGGCAGCCAACAGCCAGCAGAAGATGGATGAGCTGGTAGATGCCATGAAGAAAATCGATACCACGACCCAGAATATCGAGAAGATCATCGCAGATATCGAGAATATTGCATCCCAGACCAATCTGCTGTCTTTGAATGCTTCCATTGAGGCAGCAAGAGCAGGGGAAGCCGGAAGAGGTTTCGCAGTCGTGGCTGACCAGATCAGACAGCTGGCAGAAGAGAGTGCAAATTCCGCAGTAGAGTCTAAGAAGCTGATCGAAGAATCCATGAACGAAGTAGGAGTGGGTAACAGGGTTACCAGGGAGACCAACGAAGCAATGCAGAAGGTTATGACCGAACTGGATCAGATCATCCAGGAGGTTGCTAATATCCGTACTGCATCCGACAGACAGGCAGTATCTGTCAACAACATCAAGAAGGGTGTGGAGGACATCAACGATGTTATCCAGTCCAACTCCGCAGCAGCAGAGGAAACCTCTGCGACCAGTGAAGAACTTTCCGCTTCTGCAACCACTTTGAATGAATTGTTAGAGCATTTCAAACTGCGTGGTTAGTCAGAGACTGTTTTCGGTAATCGTGAAGAAGAAAGAACAGAAGAACCATAGCTGTAAGATTACAGCTGTGGTTCTTTTCCTGTCGGAGGAAGGAAAGAGAGATGCTTTATAGAAAACATTACAGGATGGTGGCAATCATAGCCGGCATGGCGTTGACAGCAGGCATGACGGCCTGTGGCGCACAGAATAATGCTGAATATCCGGAGAGTGTGGATACACATAGTACCGGAGTGTACGGGACAAGCATAGAGAATGAGATGGCTTCTGCAGTGGCTGGTAGGGAAACGCAGGCAGAGACATTGCCATCACAGGAGCCGGAAGATGCCCTGGCACGGGAAACGCAAACGTTACAGGAGAATAGTATACCGGAGGCTGAAGAAACGGTACCACAAAGTGAAGCTTTAGAAGCCCACGGGGCTGATCAGACAGAAACGGTGTCAAGCCAGCCTGCAGAATACACTGATTTACAGCAGATCACTCTGAATCCGGACTGGGAATATGCGGATCATTCGAAGATAAATACCGGAGCCGCAGTACTATACCGGGCACCAGAGGAGTCCGGAAGCAAGGGAATCATTATCGGAGTGAATGCGGGACATGGCACCGCCGGTGGGGCCAAAGTAAAGACGCTGTGCCATCCGGACGGTTCGGCCAAGACTACGGGAGGCAGTACGGCAGCGGGAGCTACGGAAGCTGCGGCAGTGTCCGGAGGCATGACATTTCAGGACGGGACACCGGAGCGAACGGTTACTTTGCAGATGGCACAGATTCTGCGGGACAAACTGTTGGCCTCCGGCTATGATGTACTGATGCTCAGGGACGGAGAGGATGTGCAGTTGGACAATGTGGCCAGGACCGTGATCTGCAATAACGTGGCAGACTGCCATATCGCACTGCACTGGGACAGCGGTGACGGCAAGAATTACGACAAGGGATGCTTTTACATCTCTGTGCCGGAAGTACTGAAGAGTATGGAGCCGGTGGCATCCCACTGGCAGCAGCACGATGCTCTGGGAGCGGATCTGGTGGAAGGGCTGCGGGGACAGGGAGCAACGATCTATGGAAAAGGAAACATGAGCATTGACCTGACCCAGACTTCTTATAGTACGATCCCTTCCGTGGATATGGAACTGGGAAATGCATATTCCGATCACAGCGATGCTATACTGGATCAACTGGCGGAAGGATTGCTGCAGGGGATTAACGTTTATTTTCAACAGCAGTAAGATTGGACAGAGCGGCAATGCATTGATCGGAGATGAACTTCAAAAGAAATCCCAGCACTGCCATCAGCAGCAATTCAACGAGAAACAAACCTAAAACACCCACCATACCGCGCATATAGGGAATAGCCCTCGGAGTGATAAAATAGATAATGATATGGTGGACCAGAAATACTTCATAAGAGTAGTTACTTATCGTACGGAGAAATCGGCCGTTTCCTTTTTCGAGAACCGGTTCCAGGCATGCAGCGGAAATCCAGAAGGCAACGGCCAGTATCGTTATTTTCAAACCGGTGCTGATGGGAAGTGCAAAAGGGCACAGAACAAAGAAAATCACCACCGGCAGGGATAAGAAAATCCATTTAGGATTGAATTTTTCATGATAATAACCAATCATCATACCGATTACGAACTCGTAGCCCTTCAGGAAGAAGTTCATATGGATGGGGACGGAGAAATCGTAATGAAATAAAACAATCAAATAAATCCCGGTAGCGATGATAAAAAAGAACTTTTCACTTTTTATCATAAAAAATCGAAGCAATGGAAAGATCAGATACAACAGAATAAGACATCCCAGAAACCATTCTCCGATGGTAAGGGAAAAGGTGCTGATCCCGTGCATGCTGACCCAGGAATCCATTCCAAGAAAAGTAAAAACAATTCTCCACGCAGGAATTCCTTCAGGAAAAATATTGTGGACGGAATGGCTCTGGAAAAGGAGAAACAGGAAATAAACAATGTAAAGTATATAAAAGGGAATCAGGATGCGCAGAAATCTTTTCTTATAATATTTTGCGAGGCTGAAGTTCTCCTTCGCGGTATAGGAGAGACTGGCACCGGATAACATGAAAAATACAGCAACACCCAGGGTTGCCAGATGCATATTGCTGTTGGAAAACAGAGGATTGAGTCTCTCTACAGGACAGATTCCGGAGAGATAGAGCTGAAAGAGCAGATGATAAAAAATAATGAAACAAAAGCAGGTACATCTAAGCAAATCAAAATAACGTATTCTTTTCATTGATTTTCCCTCTTTGGTTTATGATATTGCATATTATAGCATATTTTTATTTCGAAAGAAAAGTATTTAGGTGTTTGAAAAAAACACATATTATGCTATAATTTTAGATTATATTGTTCAACTAATAAACAGAAAGGCAAAAATTCCGTTTATAGAGGGATTTTTGAACGGGTAAAGATAAAATGAAGCTGGGTATCGTAGGTCTTCCCAACGTGGGAAAGAGCACA